>PPCM01000393.1_pt1 | contig 43679 bp, 43 predicted proteins | sample 1555541 | NCBI WGS metagenome assembly PPCM01 (sample SAMN05284479, study PRJNA326546) | Marine sediment metagenome, whole genome shotgun sequencing project. | isolation source: marine sediment | place: Germany: Wadden Sea | collected 2012-09-05
AACCAAAGTCGGAAACAGGCTCTATGAATTCCTGCCTACAGGTGTGATCCAAAGGATCTGTCTAGCAAGGGCTTTGACGGTCCGTCCCCGTATCCTGCTCCTGGATAGGGTTAATGAATCCATGGATCAGGATAGCGAAAAGCTCTTTTTCTGGCTGATGGGCAAACTTAAAGGTAATTGCACTATCGTAATGGCTACTTCCAGTCCGGCAATGCATGCGATGGCGGATTCTGTTCATTCCATTGTAGACGGTAAGCTCAGACAGGAGAAATCATAATGGTTGCAGCTGTTGAAACTCCTGCTCAGTGGGAAATGGCCTGGAAACGCTGGGTGCTCCAGTCGGCCCGCTCATGGGAAGATGTTTCCGGGATAATAGGGCTCATCGGTATCAATATTATTGATGAAGAACACATGCTTTTCACCAAGTATGTCCTTGATATCAATCTGCTTATCCGTGCACTTAACGACCGTGATGCTTCTTTCAAGGATTTGGATAAAGGGGATGAAATTTTTCAAACCTTATTGAATTATGCAGAAATGCATTTCTCTCATGAGCTTGAAATAATGAAAGAAATAGAAAGCCCGCTCATGGAAGCCCATCTGGCTCAGCACGATATTTTCATGAAAATGATTACCGGTTATTATGATGAATTCAAGCGGGGGAGGGTGCATATCGTCAGCGGTTTGAAGCTGTCTATCCTTGATTGGTGGGTAAACCATATCAACGGAATTGACTATCAAACCTTTGTTCTCAGGAATGGCAACGGTAACGGGGGTGAAAATGGATAATCCGTGGTCATCTTCGTTAGGTAATTCCGCTGGTCTTGCCGCATGTATTCCCGCTCTCCTTGATGCCTTGGGCTGGCGTGGAAGTGATGTTCATTTATATGAAGCCATGCCGCATTTTTATGACAATATAGACCTTTCCGACCTGCTCAATGTAATGGCCAACCTGAAATTCGCCAGCAGGTCTATTTCCGTAAAACTTTCCAGTATTGATCAAAGAACCATGCCTTGTCTTTTTATCGACAATAATGGTCAGGGCATGGTGCTGATTAAAGGTGACGGGAAAAATTTATTAGTTTTTGACGGTGCGACAGCAAAATATCAGGAACTGGAGCCTGATTCCCGTATCGGAGCAGCATTTTTCTTCGATCAGGTGGACGAAAGGGGGCATTCGTTACACCGGAAGCAGGACAGATGGTTCGGCAAAGTAATGGACCGTTTCCGGAGAACGATGCAGCATGGTTTGTTGATTTCATTCCTTTTAAGCGTCCTGACTCTGATCATGCCGCTTTTCATAATGACCATTTACGACCAGATGCCCTTTTTCGATAACAATAAAAATCTGGCTTACATTGTTATCGGGGTCATGGTTTTTATCCTCAGTGATTTCGGGCTAAGAATTATCCGTTCAGGCATGATGAGTTTTATCGGGGCCAGACTTGGGAATATTGTCGGTAATGAAGTTTTCAGAAGGATTTTATATCTGCCGCCCGCATATACTGAATCAGCCTCAATCGGTTCACAGGCTGCTCGCATAAAGGATTTTGATTCTGTAAGGGATTTCTTTTCCGGTCAGGCTTTTACTTCCTTGCTTGAAATGCCGTTTATTTTGCTGCTTCTGCTGGCGATGTGGGTGCTTGGGGGAAATGTAGTTTTTGTCCCGCTGGTCGCAATTGCCGGATTTGCTGTTTTAGCTGCTGTTTACATGCCGCTGGTTAAAAGGGCTAATGCCCGGGTGGCTAAGAGCGGAGCTGCGCGGCAGGAGTTGGTCATGGAAATCCTGACCAAAATAAGAGCCATCAAGCTGACCAGTACTGCCGGAGTCTGGGAAAAGCGATACCGCCAGCTTTCGGCAGAGTGTGCAGCTGAGACATACGGTGCATCACAGCTGGCCTCGCAGATTAATGTTTTTACCAATACCCTGATTATGGCCGCCGGGGTCATGACGATGGCTGTGTCTGTGAACGGAGTGCTTGCCGGCAATATGACCATGGGGGGATTGGTGGCATCCATGATTCTGGTCTGGCGGATACTTGCCCCCCTGCGTTCCGCATTTGTTGTTATGTTGCAGGTAGAGCGGATTAATAAGAGTGTGAAGCAGGTCGACAGGCTCATGGACTTGGACATTGAGCAGCATAGTGAATCTTTGCTCACCTTCAACCGTAAAATCAGGGGCGATGTAAAATTTTCGCAGGTTTCGATCAGGTATTCAAGCGATGCACATCCGGCTTTGCTCGGTGTCAGTTTCGAAATAAAGCATGGTGAATCCTTGGCTGTTACAGGCCATGACGGTGCAGGTAAATCCACTATCCTTAAACTTTTAATGGGGCTTTACCGTCCGCAGGCAGGGCGCATCGCACTCAACAATACCAGTCTCCGGCAGATGGACCCGCTTCAGCTTCGCCGGACAGTGGGATACTGTCCGCAGGAACCCCAGTTCTTTTACGGAACAATTGCCCAGAACCTGAGGCTGGCCAACCCGGTTGCTACTGATTCCCAGCTCCGAACAGCCTGTATGGAAGCGGGGATTCTTGAAGAGGTTGAGGACCTGCCATCTGGTTTTGAAACGAGGATTGGGGATTACAATATGAAGCAGCTGTCGAGCAAATTTTTACGCAAGCTTAATTTAAGCCGTGCCTTGCTCAAGTCTGCGCCCTTGCTGCTTCTGGATGAAGTTCAGGAACGGCCCACGGCCCGGGAAAGGGAGACTTTCCTGAATCTGTTAAAGTCCAAACGGAAAAAGAGCACTGTAATCGTGGTGACCAACCAATGCGAATACTTGCAGGCAGCAGACAAGGTTCTCTGGATGGAAAAGGGCAGGGTAAAACTATTCGGTCCTACTGAAGAAATTATGTCCAACCTTCCTGAAGAATACAAATCCTGCTTGTTCTGATCCAACTTCACGTAAAGGAAACAGCCATGAGTTCAAAAAATAATAAAGTTCGTATAAGCAGGAAAGACTCCCTGCATTTGTCGCAGGCATTGCTGTTGGAGGAAACCGGTGTTCCGCAACTTGTAAGATATGTGATTATCACCCTGACATTGGTTATCGCCGGATTTGTTTCATGGGCCGCTGTGACTAAGATTGACGAAGTTGCAGTCTGTTCGGGCAAGATCATTCCTTCCGGGCACATAAAACGGGTACAGAGCGAGGATGGCGGAATTGTTTCAGCGATTCTTGTGCGTGATGGACAGGCGGTAAAGAAAGGTCAGGATCTTATTACAATGGACCCGACGGTTTCCGTATCAAATCTGGATCAGCATCTGGTCCGGCAGGCATCGCTTGATTTGCGCAAAGAGCGGCTTGCAGCACTCATAGATGGCAGAAAACCTGATTACGCACAGGTGGACTCTCGTTACAAGGAGCTTGCGGACCAGCAACGACGGCTCCATTCCCAGAAAATCGAATCGTTAAATGCTTCGCGGGCTATCCTCAACAACCAGATAAAGCAATACGAAGCCGAGCTTAAAGAGCTTTCAAATAGGGAGAATACCCTTCGTCAGCAGCATGCATTGTTGAAGGAAGAATATGAATCATATGAAGATCTTTTTAAGAAACAGCTGGTCGGCAAGAGTGAATATTTCAGCGTAAAAAGGCACTTTTTACAGATTCAGGAAAATCTGCATCAGATACCTGTGCGCCGCATTCAGGTCGGTGAAAAGTTGACCGAAAGCAAGAACAGGCTTGTGAAGCTTAAAGAAGAGGCTTTGGAAAGCTGGATGTCTGAACTTGCAGTGGTAGAAGCTGAGGCATCTGAAATCCATGAGATTATCAAAAGGTTTAAAATGGATGTATTTCAGCTTTCCGTAAAATCGCCAGAGGACGGGGTGATCCATAATTTGCAGATCAATTCACCGGGTGAAATCGTTAAACCGGGTGAAACCCTGCTGGAGCTGGTCCCCGCAGGCAAGGAACTGATCGCCGAGGTCCGTATTTCATCCCGGGATGTCGGGCATATTCAAGTCGGTCAGCCTGTGACTGTAAAGTTCACAGCTTATGACTATGCCCGCTATGGCGGCATGAAAGCGAAGCTTGTGGATATTTCACCGACTACAGTGATCAACGAGGACGGCAGTGTCTACTACGAAGGCATTGTTGTTATGGATCAGAGCTATATCGCGAAAGGAACGCAGAAGCTGCAAATCCTTCCGGGTATGACCGTAATGGCTGATATCAGGACAGGTGAGAAAACTTTGATCGGTTATTTCATGAAGCCTATTTATCTGTCGTTGCAGCAGTCTTTCAGGGAACGATAGGCTGAGTTGTTCAATTTTTACTGAGAATTAAAGGGTTAACTCTTTTTTGAGTTAACCCTTTTTTCGTTTGTGGCAGTCCTGCTGTGCAGCACAAATGTGATTATGTTGAGTGAAAATTAACATGGTGCCACCGTAGTTGCAGGTTCTGTTGTAGCCTGTATTTCTTTATGATAACTTTTGAATTTGTATCGTAAAAATCTATAATTCTGTGGTTGTGGATGGGGTGCTAGTATTAGCTGTCAAATACTATATTAAATATATTCAGGGGTTATAATGCGCGGCATCCTTCATTATGTCACTACGGTGATAGTCTTGACGATCTATGGCGGGAGAGTCTGTCCTTATCTGGCTTCAATTGATCTTCTGAGCTGGTTCGTGGAGTTGGGGACTTTTTTTGCTGTCGGATACGGGCTCAGAGTGTTTCTGCTGAAGCAAATTGTATTGAAAGCTGATTACATCAGGCAGCCCCGGCTCCAATTCATTTCCGAGTTTTCGGTCTTCATCATGCTGGGCTTCGGCGTGCTTATCTACAATCTGATTTTCTTTGATTTTCCGGCTGTGAGCGGTGCAAAGGTTGTGTTGGGGACTTTCACGCTCGGATTGTTTGCTGCTGCGGATTTAGCCTTGGAGCGGGAGCGCAGCATTGATGCACACTTTCGCCGGACAATGGAAGAAATCACTGTCGATGAAAATTACTTTCCCTTGACCCGCAAGATGGCTCTGGGAGCCATTGCCCTGAGTGTTTCCATTACCGGAGTATTGTTTCTGGTTATGATCCACGACCTTAACTGGTTAAGCCGCACCGGCGGTGATGTGAACGATGGCGGGGCTCTTTCAATCCTCAAGGACCTTGGCTATGTGATGTCGGTTTATCTGGCTCATATGATCAACTTGATTATGTCGTATTCCCACAATTTCAAGATCCTGCTGGGCAATGAGAATAAGGTTCTGCGGCAGGTTGCCAGCGGGCGTCTTGATGTTTTCGTGCCGGTGAGTACTTCTGGTGAATTCGGAGAGATGGCCACGTATACCAACCGCATGATCGAGAGTCTGCGTGCCCGGACCGAGGAAATTGAGTTGACTCAGGCTGTCACCATTGAAAGCCTCGCAACCCTCGCCGAGTATCGCGATCCCGAAACCGGGGGGCATATCAGAAGAACCATGAACTACGTCCGCTTGATGGCCGAGCGTCTGGTACAGATGCCCAGATATCAGGAAGAGCTGGATGAGCGATGTGTTACCCTGCTTTATCAGTCTGCGCCGCTGCATGATATCGGTAAGGTCGGTGTTCCTGACCATATCCTGCTCAAGCCGGGGAAGCTTACGGATGAAGAATTCACAGCGATGAAACGGCATCCTATTTACGGCCGGGATACCATGCTTAAGGCAAGCAAAAATCTTGGCAGTACTTCGTTTTTGCAGTTCGCCATGGAAATAGCTTACACCCACCATGAAAAATGGGATGGGTCAGGTTATCCCCAAGGATTGAAAGGTGAGGAAATTCCCTTATCCGGCAGGCTTATGGCCATTGCAGATGTCTATGATGCCCTGATCAGCAAGCGGGTCTATAAGCCGCCCTTCACGCACAGCAAAGCGGTATCGATAATCCAGAAGGATAGCGGAACACATTTCGACCCGGAACTGGTGGAGGTTTTCATGGAGCTTAACGAAGATTTCCGGCAGATTGCGATCAAGTATGCCGACCTGCAGGAAGAGCGTGATGCTTTGATGGAGTAGCTTAGTCTTGTTTAAAGGTAGATATTTCTTGTGGAAGAGGTGTTTTTAATATGTTATGATCTATAATTATAAGTATTGACGTGGTTGGACCATCTGATTCAAATAAAGGTATTTGAAATGAAAAAAAGATTAAGAAAGAAAAAAAGAGTCGGTGAATTTAGAGAATACGGTTTTTGGGTTGGCGTAAGATTAGCAAAGCAGTTGGATACTGATGCTGTCGATAATTTTATGGATTCTTTTATAGAAGAGGCAATTGAGGAGAATGGTTTAGGGATTTTAGGGGGAGGGAAGGGGCATGAGTTCGGTTGGGCTGTCGTTGCTTTTAAATCGCGGGAGTCGGCTTCTGAAGTGCAAATAGAAGCGGTTAAGCAATGGCTTGTTAATTGTTCGGAGGTAGCTGAATATGCTGTTTCGCAATTGATTGACACTCGTTACGGTGATTTTGATGGGCCTGTTGATTGGGTAAAAAAGTAGCCTGATCCATAGTTTGTTTTGTCTGCCATGATCCGCACGCGGTAGTTGTGCAAAATGAAATCAGGTTAATTGGAAGATTCCGATTTTATTGCATGCAATTGCAGGTTTATTGCATGCAATTTTGTTTTAGATATCAGGCTTGAATTCAGGTTTGGTGCTGAGTTGTTGGGTTTATTTTCATTGTTTTCAGTGTGTTGCTGGTTTTAGGCAATGCTGTTGGTTTATGGCATAGCATATGCTAATTGAGCCGCATGCAACGTACAACAACTACATGTCCTTATTGCGGTGCCGGCTGCTCACTTTCTTTGGAAGTCGAGGATGGCCGTATCGTCAGTGTTTCTCCCGGTCCTGAGCCCTCTGTAAATCAGGGCGTCCTCTGCTCCAAGGGGCGGTACGGGTTCGATTTCGTCCACCACAAAGACCGTCTCACCACTCCGCTTGTGCGCAGGGACCGGCAGCTTGTCCCGGCTTCATGGGATGAGGCCCTTCAGCTTGTCTCAGACCGCTTGGGTTCTATTGTGTCTGAATTCGGCCCTGATGCTGTGGGCGGATTTAGCAGTGCCCGCTGTTCCAATGAAGAGAATTACCTTTTCCAGAAATATATCCGCGCAGGGCTAGGCACTAACAATGTCGACCATTGCGCACGTCTCTGACACGCTCCAACTGTAGCCGGGCTGGCTACATCACTTGGAAGCGGTTCCATGACCAACTCAATACGTGAGTTGTGGGATATGGGATATGAAGACTGTGTTTGCGTGATCGGCTCCAACACAACAGAATGCCACCCGCTTATCGGCATCGGCATGATGGAAGCGAAAAGGAACGGGGCCGGGTTGGTCGTTATTGATCCGCGTGAGATTGACCTTGCTCGTCAGGCGGATGTCTGGCTAAGGCTGCGTCCGGGTACGGATACTCCGCTTCTCTCCTCCATTGCGAGGGTAATTCTCGATGAAGGTTTGGCGGATCTTGATGCCGTTGCCGCTGCTACTGAAAATTTAATTGCCTTCAGGGAAAGTCTGCATGCTTTTGACCCAGAAAGTGTTGCCGCCATCGCTGAAGTCCCTGCGGAGGATATCCGCAAGGCTGCGCGATTGATCGGAAGTTCCCCCAATGCCGCCTTTTATTACACAATGGGCGTAACCCAGCATACCACCGGGACTAATAATGTGCTCTCCGTGTCCAATCTTGCGTTGCTTAGCGGAAATCTCGGGCGTCCGAAAACCGGGGTCAATCCCTTGCGCGGTCAGAACAATGTACAGGGGTCCTGCGACATGGGAGCTTTGCCTAATGTACTTACAGGATATCGCCCGGTTACTGATGATGCTGTAAGGGCATCTTTTGAAGCTGCATGGGGCGTTGAGCTGCCTTCCGAGCCGGGAATGACTATTCCGAAAATGTTGCATGCAATTGAGGAAGACAAGTTCAAAGGACTTTTCGTTTTTGGGGAGAACCCAATGCGCAGTGACCCGGACATCAATCATGTGGAGCACTGTTTAAAGCATGTGGATTTTCTTGTTGTTCAGGATTTGTTCCTCACTGAGACCGCAGCACTTGCTGATGTTGTCCTGCCCGGAGCCAGCTTCGCGGAAAAGGACGGAACTTTTACCAGCACTGAAAGGCGGGTTCAACGTATCCGTAAGGCAGTAGATCCCGTTGGGGAGAGCCGCCCGGATTGGGAAATTCTGGCTGACTTGCTGGCTAGGCAGGGACGTCCTGAGCGTTATGAAAGTGTCGTAGATGTCTTTGACGAAATGCGGGCAGTTACTCCAAGTCATGCGGGAATCACTTACGAACGGCTGGAAGAGGGGGGAGTTCAATGGCCCTGCTTTGATGAGAGCCATCCGGGAACCCCGATCCTGCATGTCGGGCAGTGTGTGCGCGGACCCGGAAAATTCATGCCTCTTGAACACCGTGAGCCTGCCGAACTGCCGGATGCCGAGTATCCGTTGACTCTGACCACCGGAAGGGTGGTTGCCCATTACCATACAGGTACAATGACCCGGCGTTGTTTCGGTTTAGCCGGAACATGGCCGGAAGAGTTGGCGGAGATTCACCCCGCAGATGCCGTTAAGTACGGAATTTCTGACGGCGAACTGGTGGAAATCAGCTCCCGCAGGGGAACAGTCAAAGCCCGCGCTTGGCTGACTGAAAGAGTGCGCCGCGGTCTGGTTTTCATGACTTTTCATTTTTCAGAGAGTCCGGCGAATCTTTTGACTATTGCCGAGGGCGATCCTGTAACCGGAACCCCGCAGTTGAAAGTTTGTGCCGTTTCAATTCGTAAATTTATGGAACCGGGAGCGTCTGCCGCTGCTCAGGTTTCAACATCAATAAAGGAACAAAGCCCATGTCATCGCGTTTAACTCCTTTCATCCTCGCCAGTGCGGCCAAATGTATCGGTTGCCGGGCCTGTGAACTTGCTTGTGCTGCTGCCCATGTTCAGGGCGGCGTTTCTGTGGGAAGTCTTCAGGGCGTGCTCTCACCGCGTTTGTATCTGACCTGCGCAGAAGAAATCTGTGTTCCCGTTGGTTGCAGGCATTGTGAAGATGCTCCCTGCGCCGCAGTCTGTCCCAACGGCGCAATCCAGCGCACTGATTCCGGTGTTCTGGTGGACGAAGAGCATTGCGTCGGGTGCAAGACCTGTCTCGCGGCCTGTCCTGTGGGGGCGATGGAAATGGCCCAGATCTGGAAGAATGGCCGTCCTGCTTTGCGCCGGGTGGTTGATCCGCAACAGCCTGATCAATACATCGTCGAGCCGGCTCTTTTAGCCAGCAAATGTGACCTCTGCTATGAACGGGAACAGGGACCGGCCTGTGTGCAGGCCTGTCCGCAGGATGCTTTGGCTCTGGTGGACCCCATGAAATTGAAAAAACGCCGTAACATCGAAGCGGCACTGGCCCTTGCCGGGGTTGGAGTAAGAGCGGGTGAGGAACTGTAATGACAAATTTATCCCAAGTAGTATCTATTGATCCCGCTGTTTGTACGGGCTGCCGCCGCTGTTCCGAGGTCTGTCCCGTTGATGCAATCAGCGGTTCTGACGGCGAACCCCAGAAAATTGATACCTCCAAATGTGTTATCTGTGGGCAGTGCGTTCTGGTTTGTTCGGCTTTTGTCTCTCCCTTTGACGATGCAGCTGAGAATCTCCCGACCATGCGTGTTCAGCGCGGGTTGGATAAAAATGATCCCGCACCGCTTTTTGCCGCCCATTTTCGTAACGACACCGGGCGTGTAGCAGAGTTTTTGAGCGATCCATCCAAGAATACCATGGTCCAGTGTGCTCCGGCGGTGCGCACTTCAATTGCCGAGGAATACGGCCTTGCACCGGGAACTCTGACTCCCGGACAGCTTGCTGCTTCCCTGCGCCGCCTTGGCTTCGATGCTGTTTACGATACTATTTTCGCAGCGGACGTTACCATTATGGAAGAGTCTTCCGAGTTGCTGGAGCGTATTGAGTCCGCCGGTTCCCTGCCGATGTTCACCTCCTGTTGCCCCGGCTGGGTGCGCTACATGGAAACCGCATGGGCCGATCTGACCGATCACCTTTCGAGCTGCAAATCCCCGCAGCAGATGGCAGGCGCATTGTTCAAAACATATGGAGCCGAGATATCCGGAATCGGTGCGGAATCCATCGCCAGTGTCGCGGTAATGCCTTGTACTGCAAAGAAACATGAAGCGGCCCGTCCTGAAATGAATTCCAGCGGAGAGCAGGATGTTGATGCTGTGCTTACCGTGACCGAACTTGCGGCAATGCTTAAGGCTAAGGGAATCAACCTCGCCGATATGCCCGAAGAGGAATTTGATGTGCCTATGGGCCTTTATTCCGGGGCCGGGGTTATTTTCGGTGCTACTGGCGGGGTTATGGAGGCTGCGTTGCGAACCGCAATTGCTGTCACTACCGGAAAGGAAGTCAGCGAGAGCGGGGTAGAGTTTATTCCTGCCGGGGAGGGGATTCGCAGGGCAACAGTTGAAGTTGCGGGCACGAAGATTCGGGCGGTGATCGTTTCCGGTCTGGCTAATGCAGCGGTGCTTCTCGACGATGTGCGGGCCGGGAAAGCGGATTTCGATTTCATGGAAGTCATGTGTTGTCCCGGTGGCTGTGTTGCCGGGGGCGGACAGCCGAAACTGCTGCCCGGAATTGATCTTGCCGAGGTCATAGCTAAACGCCGTGGCGGGCTGCACCGTCATGACAGGGAGCTTCCTGTGCGTGCTTCACATAAAAATGAGTCTGTCGCCGCACTTTATGAAAAGTTTCTGGGTGCTCCCTTGGGGCATCGCTCGCATGAACTGTTGCATACCCATTACTGTATCGACGGCGGGGGAGATTAGGGATGAATACTTTTGTCTTGGCTGTTCCTTCCCGGTGCATAGGTTGCCGGGCCTGCGAGATTGCCTGTGTGGATGCCCATATGAGCTCTGACATGGCACAGGCTATGGAACAGGGACAGCCGTTCAGTCCACGCCTCTCGGTAATTCGTGAGTCCGGTGTTACCGCTCCGATCCAATGCCGCCAGTGCGAAGACGCGCCTTGTGTCAAAGCATGTCCGGCGGGTGCTATCCGTTGCGACGGCAGGTCTGTAGCCATTGACGCGGAACTCTGCTTCGGGTGCAAGGCATGTCTGGCAGCATGTCCGTTCGGGGCCATGCAGGTCGGACTGGTTAATCTGGAAAAAGAAACTCCGGTGGCCTACAAGTGTGATTTGTGTTCCGGGCATCGGGCTGATCCTGCATGTGTCAGTGTTTGTCCGGCGGGGGCATTGAGTGTTTTTTCAAATGAGGCTTTGCAGAAGTTGTCTTCGTCAAAGCGTCGGGAAACTGCGCGACTCATGGCTTTTGACGGTAATTAAGTGTGTTGTGATCAGATGATTGAAAAGGACTCCATATACCGGTCAGTGGTCGAGGATCAGACTGAGCTTATCCGCCGTTTTCGTCCCGATGGAAGGCTGACCTTTGTGAACCGGGCCTTCTGCCGTTTTTACGGTATGAGTGAAGAGGAACTGCTTGCTTCCCATTTTCAGGAACTCCTTGCTCCTGATGAGCGGGAGGGAATTGTACGGCAGCTTTATTCGCTGACACCTGCCAACCCGGAAGTCAAAACCGAACCCAGTTACACTGACGAAACCGGGGGAGTCCACCATGTGCAGTACGTTACCCGCGCTATCTTCGACAGCGAAGACAAGGTTGTTGAGTATCAGTCCGTAGGGCGCGACGTTACCGAACAGCGTAAAGCGGAAGCGACCCTTGCCGAAGCGCGTTCGGCTATGGAGCGGGCCAGCAGGGTAACGACTTTTGCTGTGATCGGGGGCGGGATTGCTCATGAGATAAACCAGCCGTTGAATGCCATCCGGTTGCTTTCCGCATCGGCTTTGTTGCTGGAGGACCGTTCAGAGACTCCGAACAAAGGGGTCGTGCGCATGCTGAAGAAAGTATCGGAGCAGGTTGATCGCATTGATTCCATTGTCAACCATTTACGTGAACACCTGCGCAGCAATCAGAGTGTTTCCGGAGAGCTTTGCAATCTCGGCGATGCTGTGCAGTCGGCCTTATCTCTACTGAATGCGCAGATGATTGCGCGCGGGATTGCTCTGGAAGTTTTCGTTTCCCCTGAAATCAAGACTGTTGCCGGAACCTGTATCCGGTTTGAAGAGCTGGTTATGAATCTGCTCGCCAATGCCATGCAGGCTCTGGAAAACCATGATGAACCGCAGAAAAAGATTTCAATCCGGGTAGTTCCGCAGGGAGAGGATTCAGTGGAACTTACTGTTGCTGATAACGGTCCGGGATTTGATCCTAAATTGACTGACGAATTGTTTGAGCCGTTTTTTTCCACCAAGTCACCGGGCAGTTCCATGGGGCTTGGGCTGTCCATTGTGCGCACCATTGTTCAGTCAGCGGGAGGCTCTGTGGCTGCTGAGAACCGTCCTGAAGGAGGGGCCTTGTTGCGGGCCGTATTTCCGGCAGTTGAAGCTGGGGGAGTCTAAAGAATATGCGTATTTTACTTGTTGATGATGACGCGCCGACACGTGATTCTCTCGCTGAGTACCTGACCTTGCTGGGGCATGCGGTTACACCGTGTGCAGAGGCTGTTTCTGCACTCAATATCTGCCGCAATCATGATTTTGAAATGGTCTTTTCAGACATTCAAATGCCGGGCAGAACCGGAATTGAGCTGGTCCGCGATATTAAGGGGGCGGACTTTCCCATTGCTCCTGACGTGGTTCTTTATACCGGGCATGCCGATCTTGAACTTGCTATCGGTGCTTTACGGGCCGGGGCGTATGATTACCTGACCAAGCCGATTAACCTTGAAGAGCTTGGTGCGGTTCTGGAGCGGGTTGCCGAACATCAGGCTCTGCTGCGTGAGAATGAGAAGCTGACTGAGCATTTTGATGAAGTTGTGGCCAAAGCGACAAGTGAAGTCCGGGCTGAGCTTGAGCAGCTGCGAGAACTGCTCTCCCAACAGGCCGGGCTGGATAACGTAGGTGTTTTTTCTGAAACCATGTGGGAAGTAGTCAGTCAGGCCCGGTTGTATCACGATGACCGTGATCTTCCCGTGCTCATTCAGGGTGAAACCGGGGTCGGCAAGGATATTGTTGCCAAGCTTATTCACTATGGCGAGGACAATTCCCGCTCCCGCAGACCGTTTGTGGATATCAACTGCGCAGCTCTTCCGGCAAATCTATTTGAAAGTGAACTGTTCGGTTATGAGGCCGGGGCGTTCACCGGAAGTGCCACCCGTGGCGCACGCGGTAAGATAGATCTTGCTAAGGGCGGGACTCTTTTTCTGGATGAAATAGGTGAAATCCCGGTTGAGCTGCAAGCCAAGCTGCTGCGGGTGATTGAAAATAAGAGTTTTTACCGTGTCGGTGGGTTGAACAAGATTGAAACGGATATTCGGATCATCGCCGCGACCAACCTTGATCTCACGGAACGAATTGAAAAAGGGCTTTTCCGCAGTGATCTCTACTACCGCTTGCGGGTCGGCAGCATAGTTGTTCCCCCGCTTCGTGAACGAAGTGATGACATTGTGCCTCTGGCTCTTTTGTTTCTGAAAGGTTTTGCGGAAAAGCGTGGAAAGTCATTTTCCGGTATCAGCCCTGAAGCCGCCGCCGTCCTGCTCAATAATCCGTGGGCAGGAAATGTACGGGAATTAAAGAACGCCATGGAATGGATTTCAGTAATGCATGATGCAAAGCTGCTGCTTCCTGAACACATTTCCGGTTTCTTCGGTGGCATGCAGAAAAGTCTTCCCGCGCATGAAAGAGGTTCTTCGGCTCCGAAAGAGTCTGCTGTAAAAAATTCAAGACCTACTGAAGAAGACATAGACGCTGCATTGGCAGCAGCGGGCGGCAATAAGACCAAGGCCGCCGCTCAATTGGGGATATCCATACGCATGCTTTACTACCGTTTGGCCTCAAGAGCGCAAAAAGAGAGCGAATAAGATCATGTTTAGATTGGATATGGTGATGAGATGAAGCCGGACAGTAATGGATTAGTGAATTTTATTGATGAGCAAAAAGTCTGGGAGACTGTGCATTCTGCCGCAGGTGCTGACAGTTCCCGGATTCTGGAAGTACTGGATAAGGCTTCAGAATTGAAAGGGCTGTCCCTTGAGGAAACAGCCATGCTTTTGCAGGTTGAAGATCCTGAATTGAATGAGGCTGTCTTCGAGGCCGCACGCAAGGTCAAGCAGGGGATTTACGGGAATCGCATGGTCCTGTTTGCGCCTTTGTATATTACAAATGAGTGCGGAAACCGCTGTGCGTATTGCGGATTCAAGGCCACAAACAAGGAACTGCTACGCCGTACGCTTACTGCTGATGAGATCAGGCAGGAAGTGTCGGTCCTTGAGAATCAGGGTCACAAACGGTTGCTGCTTGTGTACGGCGAGCATCCGAAGTTCGGTGCTGACTGGATCGCCGATACTGTGCGCACTGTTTATGATACTGTTTCCGAAAAAAGCGGCGAGATCAGGCGGGTGAATATCAATTGTGCTCCGCTTGATACTGAAGGTTTCCGCAAGTTGCATGAGGTCGGTATCGGAACCTACCAGTGTTTTCAGGAAACTTACCACCGCAAAACTTACGCTGAGCTTCATCCCGGCGGCCATAAGAAGGATTATCTTTGGCGGTTGCATGCCATGCACAGGGCGATGGAAGCGGGTATTGATGACGTGGGTATGGGGACCCTGCTTGGACTTTATGATTACCGCTTTGATACCATCGCCCTGCTTTCCCATGCTGCCGAGCTTGAAGACAGATTCGGAGTCGGTCCGCACACCTTGTCATTTCCGCGTCTTGAACCTGCCCTGAATGCCGAGATCGCTTTCAATCCTCCTTACCCGATCCCGGATGAAGAGTTTAAAAGACTGGTTGCAGTGCTTCGGCTTTCAGTTCCTTATACCGGATTGATCCTCAGCACGCGTGAAAGTAAAAGAATGCGCCGAGAGCTGCTTGATCTCGGTGTCTCTCAGCTTAGTGCCGGATCACGAACTTATCCGGGGGCATACAGCGATCCGGATTATGACCGTCCTGACGTGCAGCAGTTCTGCATTGGCGATAACCGCAGTCTGGAAGAAGTCATCTCTGAGATAGTGGCGCACGGTTACGTTCCCTCCTGGTGTACAGCCTGCTATCGAGCAGGAAGGACCGGGGAGCATTTCATGGAACTTGCGAAAAAGGGATTCATCCAGAAGTTCTGCCATCCAAACGCGCTGTTGACTTTCAAGGAATACCTGCTTGATTATGCGCACAGCGATACTCAGTCCAAGGGCAATGCACTTATCAAAGCGGAGCTTGAAAGTTTTGCCGGGAAACGGCGTGCCGGTGTGGCTGAAAGGCTGGAGCGTATAGAAAACGGTGAACGCGATTTGTATCTCTAATTGATTGTGAGTCAGGCTTAGTTTGGGGGGATTATGATTTCAGCTGGGTTAAAAGATTTGAGTCTGGATGTCGTGTTGCAGGCCGCGCGCCGGGAGATTCTTTTTTTTGCGCCGCCCTATGGCAATTTTCGAAAGTCTGAACTGATATCTTCCGCACTTGAAGCAGCTCTTGCCGTTCCTCATGGACCGTCGTTGAAGGTCTTCTGCCTGCCAAAGCTGGATGAGTTCGCATGGTCGCGGGAGCTGATGGAACTTTTGCGTCCGGGTATGGGTTTTGAAGAACTCAAGGGCGAGCTGAAAGATTCCCGAGAGTTTATCAGTGATCTCGCGAAACGTTTTCCCGGACGGGTCGAAGCTTATGAATTGCGGGCACGGCCCAACCTTCCGGTGCTTATTGTGGATGATGATATTTTCTTCGGACACTTTGCGCACAGCACAGTTCAGACTCCTGCCGGGTTCTGGGCCAAGCAGGAAGCTCCGGTCGAGGACTTGTTCAATCGTTTGCAGAGTGGGGTGGAGCCTGTATCGGCCAAGGATAAAGCATCTTTCAGGATCATAGCAGAATGTGCGTACCTGATGGGAAGGGCGGTTAAACTGGATTTTAATGATGTTGTCCAAACGGATGCTGATGTTTACTACTAGTTAAAATTACTAATTTATCTGGCGCATGCTCGACATATGGATGTTTCCGTACTCGGCGGGCAAAAGGGGTAACTCATTATTTGGGTTACCCCTTTTGTCTTTTGGATGTTCGGGCAATTAGAATTTTAAATAAGCATTGCAAATAAAATGTCCTTGGCGGTATGATATTAAAGGATGTTATATTAGTCCTGTAATCACCGGAGGGCGGTTTGTTAGTAATTTCAAATAACCGTAACGTTGCCAAGGCCTTGTCAGACTTATTGAAAAGCAAGTTTACGGTGACTTTGAGCAATGCTGACGTGGATGAGATTGAGTCACATCTGCGAGAGCGTCCGTATTCTGTAGTGATTATAGAAGGCGCTGGATTTAATGAAATTAAGTCTTTACTACAAGAGCTGGAATCCATCGGTATTACCAGCAAATCTGTTTTATTATTACTTGCGAAGTTTGATGATCAAACATTAAAAGACTGCCACAGCTATAAGTGCGTGAAGTCTATTTTAACTAAGCCATGCAGTAAGAAAGATATCTGGACCGCTGTTGACTCTGTTTTAGAAGGAATAAATACACAAAAAGTAGAAAATAAAGTAAATTTTAGAGTTTTGCATGCCGTTCTAGAAGCATATTCATTAAAAAATATAATTCTTTATAGATGCTACACTAAAGTAGGTGAGTGTTTGTTGGGAGTAAAACCTTTTTTAGAGTATGATAGCGACTATATGTATGATTTGTTTGCGTTGTATATGATTACAGTAACAACTTTAGAAGATGATTTAATCTCAGATTTAATGTCAGGTGAGCATAGTCAAAAGAAAACAGTAAACACATTAATTTCTCAAATTGAAAAGATTATAAGTAATAACAATATTCCTCTGTCAAGCATAGATTCACAGTGTTTTAAGGATATTCTCTATATAAATAAGCGATATAACGGCAAAGGTTATCCTAAAGATGATCTGGCCGGTGATTTAATTCCTTACGCATCAAGGTTACTCCGGATTTTGTTTGATTACTATTGCCTGACAGAAAAGGGCAAAAGTACGGGTGAATGTCTCTTCATAATGAAAAGGAGAACCGGATGGTATGATGAAAGTCTCTTGGAAATATTTATTCAGTCTTTGGGGGAAGCTGCTGTTTTTGAACGGGAGATATATCCTCTTGGCCTGCAAAAAGGGATGGTGATGGCTCAGGATTTGTTTGGTAATATGAATGGTAAGAAACTATTGGTTGTTAAAAAGGGTCAGACATTAAGTGACAGCAATATTGATTATATCCATAGACATGCGAAAGATATATTAGACATTACTGAACCTGTGCTTATCAAAGAGAGTCTTTCCTTTGGGGAAGTAGAAAATGCTTAAGAAAATATCCGTAAAAAGGCTCAAAGTAGGTCTTCATATTTATCTTAAAGATATTCCATGGTTTAAACATCCTTTCTTTAGGTCGAACTTTAAAATTAAAAGTAACAATGAAATATATGATATTCAGGGCATAGGCTGTGAATATGTTTATTACGATGCTACAAAGAGTTCTGTTGAACCGTTGATGGAAGATAGTTCCTCAAAAGCATCAGGCAGTTCAGGGGCGAAGAGTACAACTATTAAAAAAGAGCGCTCAATAGCATTACGAAAAAGAAAAGAAGCATTTATAAAAACGGAGAAAAAATTTATTGCGTCGGCTGAAAAAGCTGATCAGATTATGCAGGGGATTCTAAAAGGGCAGGTTTCTTTTTGCGATGAAGCTGAGCAGATGGCTAATGAGTTTGCTGATTTCTTTCTTAGTGATGCTGAAACAACATTAAATTTGATCAATTTATCTTCCAGCGATGAGGCTGCTTTGTATTACCACTCGCTAAATGTTGCCATCTTGGCTTGCATGTTGGGTAGTGAGCTTGGAGTTAATGCAGCAGATATGCGAAATCTGTCTCTTGGTGCATTGATGCATGATATAGGTAAGTCAAAGATTCCTAAAAAAATACTGTATAAATCCAATGCAATGACTAAGCCTGAATTAGAGATGATAAAAATGCATACTTTTTACGGTGTGGAAATCTTGTCAGCTGTAAAAGATGTTCATCGTGATGTTATGAAGGCAGTTTATCACCATCATGTGGTTAATGGTAAGGGCAGTTATCCTACAAGTGTGGATTATGAAACCAAGTCGCTAATTGCTAAGGTTGTTACTGTTGTTAATGTATATGATAATTTGATCAATGACAGGTCTGTAGATAAGAGTTTGACTCCGCATAAAGCACTTGCTTACATGTATAAGGTCTATAGTGAAAAGTTAGACAGTAATGTGCTTGGTCATTTCATAAGAATGCTTGGAGTCTACCCGCCTGGGTCAATTTGCGAGCTTGATTCCGGTGAAATTGCTATGGTTGTCAGCATTGGCGAAAATCCTTTGCTGCCCGAAGTTGTTTTATGTGATTTAAATGTTCCCAAAAATGAAGCGATGATCATTAAACTTGGTACCGACATTGATTCAAAAGTGGAAAAGGTGTTGGCTCCGACCGATTTGACTAGTGATCAAGTAAAATATCTATCCCCAAAAACAAAAATTGGTTATTATGCTGAAGTAAAAGATAAAACCAAGGAGTAACGGGTGCTGGTAGATAATATTGTTTGGGAATTAAAACATTCAGTAGGAAATGATGTTATAGATGAGCAGCATAAATTTTTATTTGAAATTCTATCAAATTGTGTTGAGCCTGGCGATAAGACAGAAGTTAAATATCTAATATTGGTTAGAGATTTGCTAGGTTATTGTCAGGAACATTTTTTAACGGAAGAAAAGTTGCTGGCCGAAAAAGGATATCCGGATTTAGAAGCCCATGCTTTAGAGCACAGTAAGATTCTTGCTGCTGTAGAGAAAATTGTTTTTAAGCTCTACAACGGAATTCCTTTGAATTTTGATAGTGTTGATAAATTTGTATTTAATTGGGTTGTTAAACATATTCTGGAACGGGACATGAAATACAAAGATTATATTTAAAAATATAGTCAGCTCTTGTTTGTTGTTCCATTTTCAACTCTTGAAATTTATTCTGCCTTCCTCAAAGCCTGTTCATACACACCCGTTATTCTTTTGAAAATATTACTCCATGTATAGGGAGCTATGAATTCTTCAATCTGTATGGGGTCGGGTTGCGGTCCGGTTTGGGCGTCATTGATGCTTTCTGCAAGAGCTTCTGTTAACCGTTGCTCCAGCAAATGTTCATCCTCGGGGTACGCAGTATCGATTGTTTGCAGCTTGGGAAGTTTAACCATGCGTACTATAGACTTGTTCGGCTCGGGGAACAGTTCTTTTGCTCCCGGTAAATCCGTGGTCACTACCCGGCATCCGCAAGCCAGTGCTTCCAGTAAAACGAGTGGCAGACCCTCAAAAAATGACGGCAGGACAAAGATATGTGAGCGGCGCATCAATTCGCCAAGTTCTTTATGCGAAAGCACACCGTGCACAGTTACCCGGTCTCCGTGTTCCGCAGCGAGATCAAGGCATTGCTGCTTTTCCGGCCCGCTTCCGCTCCCCACCAGATTTAAATGGAAAGGCTGGTCCGTAATATTCTTCAGGCAGCGGAGCAGCCATGGAACTCCTTTGGATCTGTTCAATTTTCCTGCGTACAGAATTTCAATCTTATCCCGCGCTAATTTCTGGGGAGCAGTGAAAAAGCATTTCTGGTTGAATCCGCCGCTGACGGTTGCTACCTGTTCAGCCGGGATATCCAGCAGTTGCATTATTTCCAGCTTTTGCTGACCGAACAAAGCAATGATCCGATCTATTTTTGAAAGATCCTCTACCAGCGAACGGCTAAGCTCCGGGCAAAGGATGTGCTGCCGCAGACATGTTCCGTGGCATGTTGTGACCAGTGGAATTTCAGGGGCAACCCTTCTGGCTGCTGCTGTAGCCATCCATAAATGATTGGAATGAATCAGGTCCGGGTAAAATTTAGCTACTGCCTGCGTGATGACATGCTCGAATTTGCTGAGGTAGGCGTTGATTTCTCCGGGGTTCAGATGTGCGCATACAGTGCTTGGGTAGGGCATGACATCGCTCATGCCGACCACTTTGAAATTCAGGTCTTCGTGTTCGAAGTGAACAAACATGCAATGTTCCGGTGCGATTCCACCGCATAAAGTGGTTTCATCGAGCGAAAATCCTTTGGGCACACCAGCGATCAGGAAAGGTTCATGTCCGGATACTCTGCTTTGGAGGATCATTTCCTGTACGTATTTTCCGCTCCCGGTAGCATCGGGTATCTGACTCAAAAGATGGAGGATTTTCATAGCCAAGACATAGGCAGGTTTCAAAGGGCGGTCAACAGCGTTTCTGCCGGCTGTGAAAATATGTCACGTATTGAATTTGTCTATGCTTATGCTCTTCGCTGATTGTTAATAGCTATTTGATATCATTTTTGAATTCCTGTTATGTGGTAATAAACAAAGGTAGAAAGCATGCAGGTTGAATCTCTCATAGAGCACGGTACAGGGGCCTTGAACGAAGATTATCTTTTGATGGAAGGTAATATGTTTGGTGTTTTTGACGGGGCCACAAGTTTGTCTCCGCAAACATACGAAAACGGGCAGACCGGCGGTTTTCTGGCTTCGAGCATTGCTGGCGAAGAATTCAGGAAAAATCACGGAACCATGGAAGAGCTTGCACGGCGGGCCAATATGGTTATCCGCGAGGAGATGGCCCAGCGTAATGTGGATTTGGACAATAAACAGGATCTTTGGAGTACCAGTGCCGCTGTGGTACGAATTCACGGGGATGTGATGGAGTGGGCGCAGATTGGTGATTGCAGAATTGTCTGCGTCTATGAGAACGGTGAATTTGATTTTGTATGCCAGTGTCCGGATCAGGATTTTGAAACATTGAGCATATGGAAAGATGTCGGACAGTCGACTGATGAACCCATCGGTGTAGCCCTGCATGAACAGATAGCCAAAGTGCGCTGCCGTATGAATCTGGATTACGGTGTGTTCAATGGAGAGCCTGAAGCTATAGATTTCCTTCAGTCGGGAAAGCTTGACTTGAGTGGGGTTCAAAATGTCCTGTTGTTTACTGACGGTCTGCTGCTGCCCAACGAGAATCCTTGGGAAGAACGTGATTTCGGCGAACAGGTGAATCTTTTCCGTCAGTCCGGCCTCAGAGGTCTTAGGGATCACATCCGCAGCATCGAGGCCACCGACCTTGGTTGCCGTCTCTACCCGCGTTTTAAAACTCATGATGATATCGCAGCCGTCGCCATTAATATGTGCTAAGGGCCGCCAAACTGCATTGAAAATTTTCCAAATTATACGCCTTAGGGAGGCATGAAATGAAGATCGGCAACCGTATTAAATGGGCCGTGCTGGCTCTGCTTGCACTTGTTATTATTCCGGCAGCGGCCATTGCTTCTGACGCAAAGCTTGAAGAAAAAGTGGTTGTTTATTCCACCCACGGTGAATCCATGCTTGAGCTTGTCGCTGATGCCTTTGAAGATAAAACCGGGGTAGCTGTAGAGTTTATCAACCTGAAAGGTGAGCTGGCAGACAGGGTGCGTGCTGAAAAAGCGAATCCGCAGTCAGATGTTATGTACGGCGGACCTTCTTCTGTTTATCAGGAGCTGAAAAAAGAAGATCTTTTCGCTCCTTCCACTCCCGTCTGGGCTGCCAAGATCAATCCCCTTTTCAAAGATAAGGAAGGCTACTGGTTCGGTACAATCCAGACTCCCGTGCTGATGTTCTACAACAGCAAAATGATGAGCAAGGCTGAAGCTCCCAAAGACTGGTGGGATCTGGCTGACAAAAAGTACGTCAACAAGATTGTATCCCGTAACGCTCTCTCTTCTTCCGCCCGTGCTACTTACTCTGCTCTGCTGCAGCAGTTTGATAAAAAAGGTGAGCTTGCAGACGGCTGGAAATTTTTGAAAGCCATGGATGGTAACGTAAAACGTTATTACGGTAGCGGCTCACTGCAGTTTCAGGCTGTCGGCCGTGAAGAAGCACCGCTCAGTTTTGCTGTTCTCAACTCGGTGATTGATAACAAAATCAAGAACAAGATGCCTCTTGAAATTATTGATGCGGAAAGAGGTTCCCCCGTTATTACCGACGGCATAGCAGTTATCAAGGGTGCTAAGCATCCCAACTCCGCCCGGGCATTTGTTGAGTTTGCAGGCGGTGCCGAAGCGCAGGCCATGCTTGCCAACAAGTTCAACCGCATGCCCACCCATCCTGATGCTATCGCAAAAGCACCGAAGTGGATGAGCGAGATCAAATTCAAGGTTATGGATGTTGATTGGGGTTCTCTTGCTGCCAAGCAGTCCGGATGGATGCAGAAATGGGATTCTGAAATCAAGGATTCCGGCAAGGATAAGAAATAGGAGAATCAAATGGGATATGTTGTCCTTGAGGGAGTGGAAAAAACTTTTGACTCCGTTAAGGCCTGTTCTCAGATTGACCTTTCCATACGCAAAGGTGAGTTCTTCACCTTCCTAGGCCCTTCGGGGTGCGGAAAAACAACATTGCTGCGCCTGATTGCGGGACTTATCACCCCGCAATCAGGCGCGGTTTTTATTGGCGGGAATGACGTTACCCATCTGCCGCCGGAAAAACGCAAGGTTGGGATGGTCTTTCAGAACTACAGCCTTTTTCCATACCTGACCGTTAGGCAGAATATTGAGTACGGCTTGAATATTTTGAAGAAGTCAGCTTCTGAAAAGCAGCAAATTACCGACCACTACATGGAGATGGTCGGCCTGTCCGGGTTTGGAGGGCGGAGCGTTGCCGAGCTCTCCGGTGGAGAGCAGCAACGTGTGGCTTTGGCGCGCTCGCTTGCGGTTGAGCCGGAAGTGCTGCTTCTGGATGAGCCTCTTTCTAATCTCGATGCCCGGTTGCGCGATAAAATGCGTTCCGAGATTAAATCCTTGCAGAAGCGGTTGGGCATCACCACCATCTTTGTGACTCATGATCAGACCGAAGCCCTGACCCTTTCCGACCGCATTGCGGTGTTCAATGAAGGGAGCGTTGTGCAGGTGGGAACGCCGCAGGAGATTTACAATGATCCCGAAAATGTTTTTGTGGCCTCATTTGTGGGCGACACCAATTTATTTGAAGTAACGGTTTGCACAGGAGTAGCCTGTCTTGAGGACGGCACGGAATTCAAACTGCCCGTATCAGCTGGTTCCGGGAATATACTTTCCGTTCGCCCGCAGAATATTAAGCTTTCAAAGTGTGTGGTGCATGAACCGAATACTTTTGAGGGAAGGTTGATCGAACGGCAGTTGAATGGTGTCTGGATAGATTCAGTGGTGCAGGTGGGTGATAATCGTGTGCAGGTTGCCGAGCTTAATTCTGTCGATTCGCAGACACTTCTTGAGCCGGGTGATACTGTCTGGGGTACTTTTCCGGAAAGCGGACTCAGGCTTCTTGAAGGCTAGCCTGCAGTCGAACTTATGATCATGGATATTAATAAATTGAAAAGCCGCATTTTTCCCGGCGTGGGTGTCGGGGCACTCCTTTTTGTGCTGCTGGGATATATTTTGTATCCGGCTTTGACTACATTGCAGAAAAGTTTTGCTGTGGGCGATGGCTTAGGCTTGGTAAATTATTCCGAATTTTTTGTTTCCGCGAGTAGCCTGCTTGTCTTGCAGAACACACTTGTTTTGGGAGGACTCACTGTGCTGTTTTGCGGTATAGTGGGAACCGGGTTGGCTTTTCTGATTCATTATTTTGAATGCCCACACCGAAATCTGTTGGATAAGCTTTTGCTGCTTCCGGTTATGATGCCGGGGATCATTATTGTTTTCGCTTTTGTGCAGCTTTACGGGGAAAGCGGGCTGGTGACCAAGACTCTCCAGCTTTTACTGGGGCTTGATGAAATTCCATACAACTTTACAGGTCTGTACGGGATTCTGTTTGTCCATATTTACACGCAGTATGTCTATTTTTACCTCACTGTTTCTCTGGCTATCAAGCAGATAGATTTTTCTGTGATTGAAAGTGCCAGAATTCTTGGAGCGTCGCGCTTTAAGGTCTTTGCTTCCGTAATTCTGCCTTGTGTCGCTCCGGCGATTATCACCTCTGCCGCTGTTACATTCATGACCGGCGTCGGCTCTTTTTCCGCCCCGAGTATCATCGGCGGGGGATATAAGGTTCTGACTACCCAGATACTGCTTTCAAAGGCAAATAATTTTATGGAAATCGCAGCGGTGCAGGTCGTCGTGCTGACCGTAATTTCTATGGCGTTTTTTGCTTTGCTGCGCTGGTATGAGAAACGCAGGCTTTTTGTTGGATCTGTTAAGGGTGTTCCGTTTCAGCCTGTGAGGATTAACAGCAGGGTACTCCGAAATTTTGTTTCAGGTATAAAGTTCGTGCTGATCTCCCTGATTCTGTTTCCGTTCATTACAATTAGTGTTTTGTCATTAGTCGAATCCAGTTCATGGATGGTCAGTATCTACCCGCAGGAATTTTCTCTGGGTAATTTCGAGGCAGTCTTTATGAAAGCCCGGAAGTTCAGGCCGTTCATGAACAGTGTTGAGATGTCTGTGCTTGCTGCCTTTGTTTGTCTGCTGGTTGCTGTTCCGGCATCGTGGATAATAGAAAAAACAAATCTGAAGTTTAAGGGGCTGGTTGAATTTCTGGTCGTCCTGCCTTGGGCTATGCCGGCAAGCGCGATAGCCATAAACCTGATCATAGCCAACAGCACTCCAACAATATTTTCTTTCAATACCGTACTGGTGGGGGCCTATGTGTTGCTGCCTCTCGGCTATTTCATCAAGTCATTGCCGATTGTTGTCAGGGTTACCCACATTTCTTTTCAGGGCTTGAATTTTACATTGCTTGAAGCATCGCGAAGTCTTGGGGCTACCGGATTCATGACGTTCCGTAAGGTTGCGCTGCCCATCATTTATCCGGGGCTGCTGGCAGGTTTTTTATATGTATTCGTGCGCAGCATCGGGGAATATACGATTTCGGCGTTCCTTTATACGGCATCCAATAAACCGGTTTCTATCGCCATGGTCAATGCGATTTTTGAATATGACATCGGTCTTGCCATGGCCTACGGGACTCTCCTGATGCTGATGACAGTATTTTTGAGCTTTGTGATTACTAAGTTGAGTCCATTAGTAAGGTGATTGAATTTAAAAAGAAAACCCCGTCTTAAAAAAGACGGGGTTTTCAATTTCAACATTATTGATCAGCAGGTCCGGTTATCAGCCACAACCGCCGCAGCAGCTGCCGCAACCGCCCTGAGCTTCTTCGAATACGAGGGAAGAAGAAATTTCGATTCCCAAGGGTGTCAGGTCGATCTGCATCGGCTTGGCCTGATCAAGAAGCTCTTGGTCTACAACGAAGTCGTAGCCTTCAAGAGTGATGGTTTCATCGCCTTCTTTTGCGGAGTCGATACCAAGGGCAAGTTTGGTTCCGCTGCATGCAGATGCGATGTATATACGTATAGGTTCTTTATCTTTTCCTGAGAAATGTTCATCAAGAACTTCTTTAGCTTTTTCTGTTATCTTAAGCATCAAATTGCTCCTTTTGAGGTTGTGTTTCTTAAAGAATAGCTCCCATGCAATGTAAGTCAACACACTTTGCGGAAAAAATGTTTACTATTTATTGGGTTTTGCATTGTGCTATTTTCGGATAGGCCAAAGCTATCAATTCGGTCCGGAAAAGTTAACTGTTCTCCTTGACGAATTGTCCCGGTGAAATACCTATTACCTTTTTGAAGTGGCGGGAAAAATGACTTTGGTCAGAAAATCCGGATTTAAGTGCCGCCTCAATCAGCGGGGTGTTGTTTTCGATAAGCCTTTGCGCCTCCTGAACCCGCCGATAAATAATGTATTCCTGCGGTGAACGGCCATACTGGCCTACAAATATTTTTTGCAGATGAAACGGGCTTAAGCATGCTATTTCTGCCAGTTCCGGTAGTGTGAGCTTTTGTTGAAAATTTTGATCAATGAATGATTTTACCCGTTGCAGCGCATCCTGTTGCGCTCCCACCTTGCGCGGAACTATTTCGCCCCGGCTGTGTTTTTCTATGACTTGATACAGGAATGAATTGAGTGCAGCATGTTTTTCGAGATCCGTTCCGGGAATATTTATCAGCTTAAATAATTCCTCAAAAGAGGATCGGTCATAATTCGTATACGCAACTGTTGGGTCAAAATACGGTTCCCGGCAATAGCGACCGCATATCTCAGCGGCGAGCTTCAACATGTATTGGCTGGTAACACATAGCGCGCGGTAAGAGTGTGGCTCGGATTCCTGAGTCGAGATGGGTTCGCATTTATGAGGTATGCCGGGGGGCAGTATGCACAGCTCCCCGGCTTTGATGATGACGGTATCGGAGTTGACGCTGAGTTTGCGTGTTCCGCAATCTATCAAGGTAAAGATGTAACTTGAATGTACATGTCTTGGGAATTGGTTGCCAATGCCCGAGGCTTCTACAAAAGTTATCTCGGTTAAGCCTTCCGGTTCATGGAAGATCAGTTTTTGTTTAATCGGATTCATATGTCCCGGTTTATAGCAATGCAGGGAAGAACTTGGCAAGAAGCGTTAAGCCTTCTTCCCCTGCATGCACACTGTGCTGTTCTCCCTTGGGGATTATTGCCGATTTTCCCGGGTGATAAGGCGTGGTTATGCTGTCCAATGTGGCTTCTCCGCTACCTTCAATTATTTCATGCAGTTCCCATTGATTTTCATGTACATGGCTTTTCAGGGTGCAGCCCGGATCAATGCGTACAATGTGGCAGCTCAATTGACCGTCGGTGTTTTTGCCGGTGACGATATGTTTGAGTTGCACACCTTCAAAAGCAGGGTGCGGGTTCCATGGCTGGTCGGCAGAATTTATGGGGCCTTCAATAGTTTCAATTGTGCCGTTAACTGCAAGTGCCGAAAATTCAGTAGTTGTCATTTATTACTCCTTTAAGTTTGAAATTATCTCATTAGTGGAGTGATAAACCGGCTGGAGGGAACAGTATTGTATGATCTTGGGAATGTTGAGCATATAAAAAGGCGGATAAGGTTGAAACCTTATCCGCCTTTTAAACTAATGCAATGAGATTTAAACTATTTCCATTTGGAAAGCAGGAGGGCTTAAAAGCAGCTTTTTGATAGGGCAAAGATCCAGAGCGCGGAGCAGGGCGGCTTTGTATTTTTCAGGAAAGCCTTCCGGGATGGTCAACTCGTATGTGAAATGGTTGATCTGGTTTCCCTGCTGGTTGTATCTGTATCTTACTTTCAAGCCAAGGCCTTCCATGGGAAGTGATTTTGATTCACAGAACTTGCGGGCGTAGTGTGCGGCGCATGTTGCCAGAGAGGCCAGAAAAAGGTGGGTGGGTTCCGGAGCGGAACCTTGGCCGCCTTCACTGGTGGGCATGTCGACGTCTATACAGTAATCATCAGTGATGGCTGAAAGCTTTTGTCCTTCACCGAATTCTATCTTGATCTCATTAGTCATAATGGCTCCGATCAACTGAAAAATGTTAATAAAAGCCTACCTAACTGGTAGTTACTTCAAGATGCGCTTAAATGCAGGAAAAATCAATGGTTTGGACTGATAAAATGAGCTAAAATATGCTGCAATCTGTTGTTTTGGATCATTTTGGGATGTGACCGGAATTAATCCCGTCATTATTTCCCATGGCGTCATGTAGAACTTGCTCAAAATCTACTTCAGTGGACATGCGAAATCCACATCCTTCGGGAAGTTCTCCCAATTGAAGGAAGATAGATGGAGACGGAAAATTACGGCATAGTTGAGGTCTGTTTTCGTAATCGTTGCAGGTTCCGTTTTGGTTGAGACAGGTGCAGGCGAATTTCAGATAGCCTTCTTCAGTCTTTCCGCAGATTTCGAAACGGGTAAGCGATTCATCTTCACAGGCGGCTTTCCGGAAATGTTTTAGTTTTTTTATCCATTTACCTTCGACCTGCAGACATATGGACTGGCAGCAGCTACCGCACAAATTACAGGAGCCGCGGATAACAACGGCCTTCCTTTTTCTTTTGAGCCGCCATTTGCGGTAGTTGAAACGCAGGTATTCAAAAAAGTTCATTGATGGAAAATAGTCCTTGAAGGCGAGGAATGCAAGCAGCTGCTATAGAAGCGGTTTCCCGGCAACTTTGAAATTTACATACAAATTCAGCAGATAGTTCCACATGCCGGTGGCAAGGGAAACAAGAATGCGGGAGATCATGTACTGCCATTTTAAAATGTCGACCATGATGTACATTCCCCCGGTTACAATGACCAACCCTGTGCCGGCGATAAGCAGAAAGCCGAGGTAGCCCTGTTTGAATTCACGGGTAGTTCCTTTGAAAACCAGATGCCTGCTAATATAATAGTTTATTGAGACCGCAATGAAGAAAGCCAGCCCTGCTGCGAAAACAGGGGACCAGCCGAATCCGTCAGTGAAGAGATAGAGCACGCCGAGGTCAAAGAGAAAAGTTCCACCGCCTACACAGGTGTAGCGTAGAAAACGTAATATTCCTCTGGCATCCCAAGCGGGGCGTCTTCTGGTGGAGTAGGAGTCGGCAATTGCTTTGAACAGTACCTGAAGGCTCTTTTCCATATATTTGCCTTTTGCAGTTGCTGGAAGGGAAGTCTGCGGTTTGTGTTTTGAGCAGAAAGCCTTGCAGTGTGAAAAAAGTCAAGTCTGGCTGGAAAAGGTTGCTAATTTGTAATCTCGCGTTCACACAAAAGAAAGACCCCGCTGAATGAGGGGGTGAAATCCTCGTCAGCGGGGCTTGCGGCGTTCGGGTCAGGTTGCGCCAAACCTCCCTTGTGCCGTCTGGAAGAAAGGGTGTCTGTTCAGTGATGAACAAAGAGTGAAATGAAATTTTTTTGTTAAAGGAGGCCGTTTCGTGCCTCGTTGATCCGTTTATATGGAAACGACTTTCATATGTCTAATATATAATTTGTGCTAGTTTGATACTTTCAAAGTCTTGAAGTGTTTGTGGCTGGGGAGTTGTGCGGAAAGTTCTGTCTTTTGGTAGATATTCGAATAATGTTTGATTTAGTATTGTGTTTCGGATTTATAATTCTTTTGCTTGTTTATCTACTTTGGTTTGTTTTATGGGTTTTTTAAAATTAAATTTTATATTATCTGATAGCCATGACTAACAGCCTTAAAATATTGCTTGTCGATGATAATGCCGTGAACCTGACTCTTCTTGAAAGATGGCTTAAAGGTGAAGGGGCAGAGTTATTCAAAGCTACTGGCGGTGAGGAAGCTATAAATCTATGTTTGGAAAATGATTTTGCTGTGATCCTTTTGGATGTGCAGATGCCGGGTCTCGACGGCTACGAAACAGCAAAATTAATCAAAGGCATAGATGCATGCCGTCTTGTTCCAATCATTTTCCTAACCGCTATCTATAAAGATCCGGCCTACGCGCGTATGGCTTATGAGGCCGGGGCTGTTGATTTTCTTACCCAGCCTATTGATCCTGCCGCATTGAAGGGCAAGGTGAGCGTATTTTTGGAATTGAAGCGACAGAAGGACCAACTCGAACACGAGATTGCCCAGCGTATCAAAACAGAGCTGGCGTTAAGGACTGCGGAAGAAAAATACCGCAATATCTTTGAACGTGCAGTTGAGGGGATTTTTAGGTCCACAATTGATGGTAAATTTGAAGAAGTAAACCCTGCACTTGCGCGTCTTTTGGGGTATGAAAATTCAGAAGAAGCCCTTGCGAACATGCATACGGACAATATCTATAAGCATCCCGGCGATCGCGTAGCATTCATTAAAAAATTGATGCAGGAAAAATCACTTAACGATTATGAGTTGCGCTTCAGGCGCAAGGACGGCTCTTTGATTTGGGTTTCAGAAAGCTGCCGTTTATTTGAAGAAGGTGGAGAGTTCTATATTGAGGGAGTGGTGGAAGATATCACCCATCGCAAAATCAGTGAACTTGATTTGCAGGAAAGGGCTACCCTTGATGCCCTTACCGGAATACCGAATCGCTATCTGTTTTTTGACCGACTTGATAAATCCATTGCCAATGCGGGACGGTATGATGAATCCCTTGCTCTGCTTTTCATTGACCTTAATGACTTTAAGCAAGTCAATGACCAGTTCGGACATCACGCTGGAGATATGTTGCTTTCCATGGTTGCTAAACGTTTGAAATCACGCTTGCGTTCTTCAGATACATTTGCACGGCTTGGCGGTGACGAGTTTTGTGTCCTGCTGGAGCGTCCATCAGATAAAAATAGCATTGCCCGGGTTGCGGAGGATTTCATCAATTGTCTGGCCGATCCTTTTCAGATTGATGATATCAGTTGTTCTGTGGGTGCTTCTATCGGTATCAGCGTTTACCCCGAGAATGGTGTTACGGCTGAGGAGTTGGTTAAAAATGCAGATAAGGCAATGTATCAGGTCAAGGAAGAACCCGACCGCAAATATTGTTTTTATATCGGGCAGTTTTAGTCTTTATTCAGTGTATCTTTTTATGCGGACCAGGAGTTTGCAGTGAAGGTGTTTTTACCTGTGTTAGGTAAAAACACCTTTTTTTATCAAATGATTAGCCTATGATCCGGTATGGCTTTTTTTTGTGTCAATTTGATACTAGTTAGGAGAAATCAAACGCTTTGTGAAATATATTCTTTTTAAACATCCCTTTTATCTTATGCTTTAAGCGTTGAAAAATGCTTGTGTGTCGGAATGTTTAGCTGAATCACTCTTGAAAGCATTAAGAAATGTGCTATTACTAGGCTGAAAATTAATTTTACTTGAAATATTGAGTTTTAAGTCTCTGAATTTATATTTGATGTTTTTGTGATTTATCGAACTATCAGTCGTTCAATAGAGTTTGTTACCTGTAAATTCGTGAGACGTCCTTGACACGGGAAAGGGGCAGTGCAATATTTTTTATAAACTATTCTAAGATTTGTTTAGACTTTTTATTTCGTATTGTTTGCAATTCTAAAAAATAATAATTAGTGTTCTTTTCGTGTTACTAATTATTAAAACGTAAGAGAGGTGAAGGGATGGTTTTTTCTTGGCTTCAGTTCGCCATCTTCATGTTTTTGATCGGTGGTCTGCTCTTTGCCGGAGGACCGCTCATACTGTCCGCCCTCGTTCATCCCCGTGCAAAAGGCGGGGATATGGGGATGCCTTATGAATGCGGTATGAAACCTCATGGCAGGGCGTGGAATCAGTTCGGCATCAGCTATTACGTTTATGCATTGCTGTTTCTGGCTTTTGATGTGGACGTCCTCTATCTTTTCCCGGTTTCAGTCTGGTATCCTCATACTGAGGGAATGTTTTATTTTATTGAGGTTGCCGGATTCCTGTCTGTTCTCGCGATTGCAATTATCTATTTTTGGAAAAAAGGAGTTTTCACATGGCCGAGAAAGATCTCCTGACCCAGGGCGGGCATTTTGTCGAGGACGGGATTGTGCGCCTCGAACTTGCCGAAGACGCCATGAACATCTGCCGTTCCATGTCGCTCTGGCCTATGACTTTCGGGTTGGCCTGTTGCGCCATTGAAATGATGGCGGTGGGCATGGCCCGGTATGATATGGCCCGTTTCGGGGCCGAGGTTTTCCGTCCTTCGGCCCGGCAGGCTGACCTGATGATCGTTGCCGGGACAGTGACCAAGAAAATGGCTCCGGCTGTTGTGCGGCTCTATGAGCAGATGCCTGCACCTAAATGGGTTTTGGCTCTTGGTAACTGTGCGATCTCCGGTGGTCCCTTCAAGTTCAAGGGGCAGTATGGAATAGTAGAGGGAGTCGATAATCTCATTCCGGTTGATGTTTACGTCCCGGGCTGTCCTCCGCGTCCCGAAGCTCTGCTCGAAGGACTTTTTCAGATTCAGGAAAAGGTAACCGGAAAACGCTGGTGGCCTGTGCCTGAAGATTTAGAGAAGGAGCGTTCCTTATGATGGATGCCCAGAATATGGATGGCAAGTTAAGCCTTCCAGTGACCCCGCTTATGATTGGCAGGGGAAGTGTTCAGACATCAGGGATAACCATGAATGTCTTCCTTATGGCCGATGATATCCTTCAAGCTGCGGAAGCTATGCTCAAGCAGGCATACCATATTGAAAATATTGATGTGCTTGATGTTGCTGAAGGCTTTCTCGTTACCTACCACTACGCTCATTTCACCAAGCCCGGCCGCATAGCGCATAGAGTGCTGGTTTGCCGGGATGAACCGGAAGTGCCTTCCATCTCATCAATTTATCAGGGTGCGGATTGGCATGAACGTGAGTGTCATGACTTCCACGGAGTTAAGTTTTCGGGGCATCCCAACCTGCTTCCGTTGTTGCTTGATCCGGAAATTCCGGCAGGAGTGCTCCTCAAAGAAGATAAGGCCCGCAAGCCGTTACGCGAAATCCTTAATCCCGGAGAGATTGTTTTTAAAGGGGAAGGCTTCACGCTTTTTGATGAAGATGCACCGGAGGAATCCATATGAACACATTTCCTGAAGGTGATTTCTACACCAATCATTTTGAGAAGGGTGCGGACGACCATACCATGATTTTGAACATGGGTCCGCAGCACCCGTCCACCCACGGTGTTCTGCGCGTTATCCTCGAGTTGGACGGAGAATATATTGTCCGGGCCGAGCCTGTGCTGGGGTATCTCCACCGCATGCATGAGAAAATGGCCGAGGTTAAAAGCTGGGTCCAGTTTATTCCCAACATGGGACGTGTGGACTATCTGCATCCTCTGGCGTGGAACCATGCATACGTTGGTGCTGTTGAAAAGCTGGCCGGGATCGAAGTGCCTGAACGGGCCGAATATATCCGCGTTATTCTCACTGAGTTGAATCGCATCTCTTCGCATCTGCTCTGGTGGGGAGCTTATTTGCTGGACCTCGGAGCGTTTACGCCGATCATGTACGCATTTGATGACCGTGAAATCATGATGGACATGATGCAGAAGGCGACCGGAGCAAGGCTGACTTACAGCAACTTCCGTTTCGGCGGCGTGGTTCATGATCTTGATGTCGGCTTCATGGAGAATTGTACTGCTTTCATCAAACGTCTGCGTGATCGGCTTCCCATGTATAAGGACCTGGTCACAGACAACATCATCCTGCGCAAGCGTATTGAAGATGTTGGTTACATGGATGTGGATATGTGCAACCGTTATGGGGCCACCGGACCGCTTATCCGTGGTGCGGGTGTTGAGCATGATACCCGTCGGGCGGAACCTTATTCCGTTTATGACCGTTTCGATTGGAAGGTTCCGGTTTATACGGAAGCTGACGCAATGGCCCGTTACATGGTGCGCATGGAAGAGATTGAGCAGAGCCTGAATATTGTAGAGCAGGCCCTTGAGCAGCTTCCGGAGGGTGAGCATATTATTAAGAAGGCTCCCAAGCCCACATGGAAGGCTCCGGCAGGGGAAGCGTATTTCAGTACTGAAGGAGCACGCGGAAAGGTAGGAATCCATATCGTAAGTGACGGCGGTAAGATTCCCTACCGGATCAAGTTGCGTGCACCGGGATTTTCCAACCTCTCGTTGTTCGCAGAATGTGCGCAAGGAACAATGCTGGCTGATGCGGTTGCCATTTTAGGCAGTCTGGACATGGTAATCCCGGAAATTGATAGGTAATCAGGAGCTTTTTATGTCTCAAATACCTGTTGAGTTGATAAAATTAATCATCGCTTTGGTGGCAATTGCCGCCTTTGTGGGATTAAATGGGCTGGTGCTCGTTTACCTTGAGCGTAAGGTGGCCGGGTTTGTTCAGCGTAGACCCGGACCTTATGAAGTGGGGCCGCAGGGACTGTTACAGCCACTGGCCGATGCGGTGAAGCTGATCGGAAAGCAGCTCTTTACCCCCCACGGTGCGGATAAGCTGCTTTTTTGGATGGCCCCGGTTCTGTCTTTTTTGCCGGTGCTTTTACTTTTCCTACCTATTCCTTTCGGACCCATTGCAACCGGAATGGAAATGGACCTCGGCCTGCTGCTCATTCTGGCTTTTGCCGGCCTGAATGTCCTCGCCCTCTGTCTTGCAGGCTGGGGTTCAAATAATAAATGGGGCATCCTCGGCGCGGCAAGGGCGGTGGCCCAGTCTGTGGCCTATGAAATCCCACTGCTGCTTTCAGTGCTTGCAATCTCTTTCATGACCGGAAGCCTGAACCTGACCACCATTGTGGAAGGGCAGGGCGGCTGGCCGTGGCAGTGGAACGTGTTTTTGCAGCCGCTTGCTTTCATAATCTATTTTGTCAGCGCGTTGGGCGAAACCAACCGAGCTCCCTTTGACCTGCCGGAAGCGGAAAGTGAGCTTACCGCAGGATTTCATACTGAATATTCAGGCATGGGCTTCGGGCTGTTCTTTCTCGCGGAGTACGCCAATATGATTGTTGTCTGCTCTGTGGCTGCGGCCCTGTTTCTCGGCGGCTGGCGTGGGCCGTTTTTTGACGGTTCATGGTGGTTTTTAGCCAAGGTTTACACTCTGCTGCTGGTCATGATCTGGCTGCGTTGGACCTATCCTCGCGTTCGGTTTGACCAACTTCTGAATATCAACTGGAAATGGTTAATGCCTTTAGCCCTGTTGAATCTGTTTATTACTGCTTTTGTGATGAAGTTGTAGGAGGGCATTAGAATGAGCGTAATCAAAAAAATATGGGACGATGTGGCCTCGCTCTGGTCGCTGATAGTGGGCCTTAGAGTCACGGGCAAAAACTTTGTCGATAAGAACGTGACACTCCATTACCCGCGCGAAACCGTAACTTCCGGGCAGCTTGAAGGATTCCGCGGGCCTCTGGAGCTGATAGGGAAACCTAAAGATCCGGCCAAGCCGAAGTGTATTTCGTGCATGATGTGCGTTACCGCCTGCCCCAGTAAATGTATCACTGTGGTTAAATCCAAGGCTCCCAAGCCAACCGAAGCAGAGCTTCAGGCTATGAAGGAAGCGGAGGAGCGTGGCGAAAAGGTTGTAAAGCCCAAGGCGCCTAAAGAGCCTGCAAAGTTTTTGTACGACTTCTCGCTTTGTTCGCTTTGCGGATCATGCGTTGAAAACTGTCCGGCAAAATCACTCAGGTATTCATCTAATGTCTACCTGACCGTGACCAACCGCAAGGAACTTAAAATGGATCTGCTGGCAAGACTTGTCGCACAGGCCAAAGTTGCTGCGGAAAAAACGGCAGAGTCTCCTAAGGGTACTGAAGCTGAAACAGCTGAAAAAGAGGCAAGGACTTAAGTTATGATGGAAACGCTCGCTAAAATCGCTTTTGCTGTCTACACGCTGCTGATCCTCGGCGGCGGGTGTATAGCTGTGGGCTCGCACAGTCTGGTCCGGGCTATGGTGGGGCTGATTGCTTCGCTGCTTGGCGTGGCCGGAATGTATATGCTCATGGCAGCACCATTCATGGCCTTCATGCAGATACTCATTTATGTGGGTGCGGTCTGTGTGCTCATTTTCTTCGCCATTATGCTTACACAGGCTGATGACCACGGTGTTGAATCCGGCAGCCGCAGCCCGGGAAAGTCCGCACTGGCCGCTCTTACTTTTATCACCCCGGTGTTTTTGATCGGATTCATTCTGGTCAAATTTCAGCCTTTATCAATTGATGTCCCGGTTGAAGTTCCGTTGGTCGAGATAGGTAAAGGATTGCTTGATGATTACCCCGTTGCATTTGAGCTTATTTCAGTGGTTCTGCTGGCTGCTATGGCCGGGGCGGTGCTGCTTGCTTTTGAAAAGAAAGGGAGGAAAGCACAATGAGTCCTCTTTTAATGTATCAATTGGTGGCACTTCTGTTGCTGGCTATCGGGCTGTACGGCATTGTCTGGCGTAAATCGCTGGTGGGCATGCTTATTTCCGTAGAGCTGATGCTGAACGGCGCAGGGCTGTCCATTGTTTCCGCTTCCCAGCTCACCGAGGCCGGGAGCGCAGTGGGGCAGATCGCCGCACTTTTTGTCATGGGACTGGCCGCTGCTGAAGCGACCCTTGTGCTGGCAATAATCATTGTGGTGGCGAAACGGTTCAAGTCCGTTGAAACCGACGCAATAACAAGGCTGAAAGGGTAACCGTATGACAGTTAGCACAGAATTCATCACCAGTGCGCGAGTCCTTATCCCGCTAGGCATCACCTTTGTGGCTCCGTTTTTCATCTGGTTTTTCCGGGAGAATATCAACCGCCGTGAAGCCGTTTCGATCTGGGCAGGTATCCTGACTTTTCTTTCGGTAGCTTCAATGGTTCCCGATGTGCTGGAAGGTAAAATAGTTGAATATACTTTGTTCACCCTGTTTCCGGGAGTGAAGGTCTCATTCGCAGCGGACGGGCTTGCTTTCGTCTTCGCCCTGATCGCGTCTCTCCTCTGGGTTTTCGCAACCAGCTACAACATCGGTTACATGCGCAGCCTGAACGAGCATGCCCAGACCAGATATTACTTCTGTTTTGCGGTAGCCATTTTCGGCGCAGTGGGCGTGGCTTTCTCGGCAAACATATTCACCCTCTATCTTTTCTATGAAATAATTTCAGTGTTTACCTATCCGCTGGTCGCCCACCATCAAGATGATGAGGGCTTCAACGGAGCGCGTAAATATATGGTTTACCTGATGGGTACTTCCAAGCTGTTCCTGCTTCCGGCCATGGTCATGACCTATGTGCTCTGCGGAACTCTTGATTTCCATCTCGGCGATGTGGCGCAGGGTATTTTCCCGGCAGACGCCGACCCCACACTGGTCACAGTCACCTACGTGCTCTACATCGCAGGTCTGGCAAAGGCCGCACTGATGCCTTTCCATAACTGGCTTCCTTCCGCGATGGTCGCGCCGACTCCGGTTTCCGCGCTGCTGCATGCGGTGGCAGTTGTTAAGGCCGGGGTGTTCTCGGTTTCCCGGGTGATCCTCTCCGGCTTCGGCGTGGATCTCATGGATAAGCTGGGGCTGGGATTGCCGACTGCTTATCTTGCCGCATTCACTATTGTGACTGCCTCGCTTATCGCCCTGACCAAGGACGATATCAAAGCCCGGCTGGCATATTCCACAGTCAGCCAGCTTTCCTATATCATTATCGGTGTAGCCATGCTGACTCCGGATGCGGTGCAGGGCGGCCTGATGCATATCGCCCACCACGCATTCTCCAAGATCACCCTGTTCTTCGGGGCCGGGGCGATTTATGTGGCAACACATCTCAAGAAAATCAGCCTCATGGATGGACTCGGGCGGCGAATGCCTTGGACCTTCGGGGCCTTTGCCATCGCTTCGCTTTCCATGATCGGTGTACCTCCGGTCTGTGGATTCGCAACCAAGTGGTATCTGGTCAAAGGTGCGGTATCCATCGGCCAATGGGGTCTTTTAGTGGCTTTGCTGGCAAGTACGCTGTTGAATGCCGGATATTTCGGCCCCATCGTTTACCGGGCGTTTTTTAAAGCCCCGGCAGCCGGAGCCAATATCGAACAATACAAAGAGGCTCCGCTGTGCATGGTTATCCCGCTGTTCACCACGGCTTTGATTTCGGTCTGGCTGGGACTTTATCCCCAGACTTTCCTGAACTTCATTAACGTGTTCGGTAAATTCTAAGGAGAGCCGCCATGATTGAAAAACTTGGAAACTGGTTCGAAACCCAGCGCACGCAGAAAATGAAGTTATGGAAGACTCTGTTCGCGGCCTTCCTCGCGGTGCTTGTGGGCTTGAATTTCTTTATTCACCCGCACCATGCCGAATATCATTATGATATCTATCCCGGATTCTGGGAGCTGTTCGCGCTGATTGTGTCCGTAGGTATGGTCTTTGTGATGAAGGTGCTGATCCAGCCCTTCCTCATCGGACCTGAGGAAAAAGGCGATGCTACAGGAGGAGATGACAATGACAATTAACGGTTTCCTCCACCCGGCATTGGCTTTCATTGCCCTTGCAATGGCTCTGCCGTTTTTCCGGGGCAAACAATGGAAATACTTCCTGCTCATTCCGCCCGTAATCGCCATCGCCGTGGTCTTCACCGCGACCCTCGGCAACTTCGGGGTTATTCCTTATCTGGGAAATGTTCTGGTGTTCGGCAGGGTGGATAAACTTGCGCTGGTCTTCGCCAACGTATTTGCAATCCAGTCTTTGATCGGCATGATCTATGCCCTGCACATGGATGATAAAGCGCACCATGCCTCGGCGGCCCTTTATGTTGCCGGATCATTCGGTTGTGTTTTTGCCGGTGACTACCTGACATTGTTCATCTTCTGGGAACTCATGGCTGTGGCCTCCACCTTTCTGGTCTGGCTGCATCGCACAAAGACTTCCAGCGCGGCAGGTTTCAGATACTTTCTGTTTCATATGCTCGGCGGGCTGTTCCTGCTTGGCGGTCTGCTGCTTCGTTATTCCGAGATCGGCACTTTCGCTTTCCTTCCCGTGGACCCGCAGGGAATGGAATATTATGACTGGCTGATCCTGATCGGATTCTGTGTTAACGCCGCAGTTGTCCCGCTGCATGCATGGCTGCCGGACGCTTATCCTGAAGCAACCATCCCCGGTGCTGTATTCATGTGCGCCTTCACTACCAAAACAGCTGTTTATGTGCTGGCCCGCGGGTTCTCCGGGGTTTATGCCCTGGCCGTAGCCGGAACATTCATGGCTGTCTACGGAGTGCTTTACGCGTCCATGGAAAACAATGCGCGCAGGATTCTTTCCTACCACATTGTTTCGCAGGTAGGGTACATGGTCGCGGGTATCGGTATCGGTACTGCCATGTGCATCAATGGTGCTGTGGCCCATGCTTACGCACACATTCTTTATAAAGGTCTGCTCTTCATGAGCGTCGGAACCGTGCTCTATGCCGTGGGCACAGCTGATCTTGACCGCCTTGGCGGGCTGGTCGGGAAAATGCCTGTGGTCATGCTGTTGTACATGGTCGGGGCGGTTTCCATTTCCGGGATGCCGTTCTTCAACGGATTCATCTCCAAGACCATGACCATTACCGGAGCTGCGGAATCGCATCATACCCTGCTGGCTGTCGGTCTTGAGATTGCCGCAGTCGGTACATTTCTATCGGTGGGTATCAAACTTCCGTACTTCGCATTCTGGAACAAGCCCGCACGAACGGATATCAAGCTCAAGCCGATTCCCAAGAATATGTATGTGGCTATGGGCATCGCGGCTTTCCTCTGCTTCGCGCAGGGCGTTTATCCGCAGATGCTCTACAAGCTGCTGCCGTTCCCGGTGGAATACCATCCCTACACTCCGTGGCATCTGTTGCAGGCTTCCATGCTGCTGGCCTTCACCGGAGCCGGGTTCTGGATCATGCGCAAGGTCATCGTGCCGCACCATGGACGCAACCTTGATTTCGACAAGCTTTACCGCTTGATCGGTAACATGGGGCTGCTGCTTGTCTGCCGTCCAATTGCCTACGTGGATTCAGTCTGGACGACTGTTTACCGGGTGATCGGTCTGAAGTGGCTGATGGATTCCGCTGCCGGGTCATCATGGTTTGACCGCAAAGGCATTGATACGGTTGTGGACGGTACAGCCTACACCGTGCGTAATATCGGGCGGACCGGGGCTAAAATACAGACCGGACGTTTGCAGGACTACCTTGGACTGGCGGTGTTTATCGCACTCTGCGTCTACGGCTTGGTCTGGTACTTCGGGTAAAGGGGAGAGAATACAATGCAAGAATTCGCTTATCCTGTTCTGACTGTTCTGGTGTTCTTCCCGCTGCTGGCTGCTGCCAGTCTATTCTTCCTGCGCGGAGATAACAACATCAGGATTTATACACTGGCGGTCTCGCTTATAGAGCTTGCGCTCTCGTTTCCGCTGTTTACCGGATTCAAACTTGAGTCCGCCGCTTTCCAGTTAGTTGAGCGCATGGATTGGGTCAGGCAGTGGGGTGTGGAGTATTACCTCGGCATAGACGGCATCAGTTTTCTTATGGTCGTGCTGACCATCGCCGTACTGCCGCTTTGCGTGCTCTGCTCGTGGACTTATATCCAGACACGGGTCAAGGAATTCCACTTCTGTCTGCTGTTTATGACCGCAGCCTGTGTGGGAGTATTTACCGCTCTCGATCTGGTTCTTTTTTATGTGTTCTGGGAGGCCATGCTTGTTCCCATGTACCTGCTCATCGCGGTTTGGGGTGGACCTGAGAAGCGTTACGCATCACTCAAGTTCTTCCTTTACACTTTGGCCGGATCGGCATTGCTGCTGGTTGCCATTGTTGCTTTCAGGATTGCGGGCGGTACTTTTGCCATACCCGAACTCATGGAGCAGAACTTTGCGTTCAGTTTCCAGTTCTGGGCATTTCTGGCCCTTGCGCTGGCATTTGCCATCAAGGTTCCCATGTTTCCGTTCCACACATGGTTGCCTGCCGCACACGTGCAGGCTCCCACTGCCGGATCGGTTATTCTGGCTTCCGTACTCCTTAAAATGGGAACCTACGGTTTTCTGCGTTTCAACCTGCCGCTGACTCCGGCAGCCAGTGATTACTTTGCCCCGTTCATGATCGCCATATCCATCGCCGGAATTTTGTACGGCGGCATTGTGGCTCTGGGGCAGAACGATATTAAAAAAGTTATCGCCTACTCCTCTGTAGGCCATATGGGTTTTGTGACCCTTGGCATCTTCCTCTTCAACCAGCGCGGGCTGGAAGGGGCGTTGTTCCAGATGCTGAACCACGGCATAACCACCGGTGGTCTGTTTATGATGATCGGAGCGGTCTATGAGCGCAGCCACAGCCGCGAACTCACGGATAACCTTGGTCTTGGCAAATATATGCCGGCCTACATGTTCTTCTGGGGACTGTTCGCGCTTTCATCCTTCGGCTTCCCCGGCACGAACAGCTTTGTGGGTGAGATTCTCGTCTTCGTCGGAGCTTTCGAGCAGAATCCCTGGATCGGTGCACTCATGGTTCCCGGAGCAATGGTCGCGGCTGCCTACATGCTGCGTATCTCCCTTAAGCTGGCTTGGGGCCGTCCGACATCGTGGAAGGAATGGCCGGATCTTAATTTGCGTGAATGGACCTATCTGGTCGTCCCGGCGGTTTTTGTCCTTTACATCGGACTTGCACCGGGACTCTGTTTCAAGGTCATGGACGCTTCGCTGCTTAAGCTGGAGAAGGACGTGAAGGAAGGTGCGAGGGTTGTTGCAATTGACAAGGAACGGCCTGCGGAAGTGGCTCTTAATTCCCTTATGGGAATCATAAAGTAAGCAACAGGAGATATTGAAATGAATGTGAATCCATATCCTTTCATGCCGGAACTTTCCATGTTCCTGATTATTGCCCTGTTGTTCGTGCAGGCTGTGGGCAGCGAGCGCATGCGCCATAAGGTTGGAGTCTGGCTGCCTATCGCATCCCTTTTGCCTATTGCTGTCTCACTGCTTTCACTGGGACAGGAAGGGCTGTTCTTTCACGGGGCCTATCAGGTTGATCCGCTTTCGCAGTTTTTTAAAGTGGCTATTGCCATAGGTTTCAGTGTGACGGTGTTTAATGCCACCCGCCAGCCGACTTTGCTGAACGAGAAAAGGTCTGATTATTTCCTTTTCCTCGCCATCAGTGCATGGGGCTTGATGATGCTCGCATCCTCGGTGGAGTTGATCACCATGTACCTTGCGCTGGAGCTTTCGTCCTACGCGCTCTATGCCATTATCGCACTGCGGGCCAAGGATAAAGGCGCGGCGGAAGCGGCAATCAAATACATCATGTTCGGTGCGGTTTCCACGGCTCTGGCTCTGTACGGTTTTTCCTACATCCTCGCCGGGATGCATACCACCTACCTTGCGGAACTGGTCCAGAAAACCTGGTCCTTTGAAGCTGCGCCAATGGCTGTTACCGGTATGGCCTTGTTCCTGCTGGGCATGTTCTACAAGCTGGCCCTGTTTCCGTTCCACTTCTGGTGCCCGGATGTCTATGAAGGAGCGAGCAACGAGACTGCCGCATTTGTGGCGACCCTGCCCAAGCTTGGAGCAGTGGTTATCCTAATCCGCCTCGCTGCCATGTTTAAGCCCGGCTATGACATCACCACGGTGATTGCAGTACTGGGTGCATTGTCCATGACCTTCGGTAACCTTGCTGCACTGGTCCAGAAAGATGTGAAACGTATTCTTGGATATTCTTCCGTGGCCCATGCCGGTTACATCATGATCGGGCTGGTTTCCGGGACCGCTGAAGGACTTGCTGCCGCATCATTTTATGCGCTGGCGTATGTTGCCATGAACCTGACCTGCTTCTGGGTAGTCAGCCGCGTTTCAGTGGATGGACGTAACCTGCAACTCGATGATTTGAACGGCCTGCACAAACGTGCCCCGGCCCTTGCTTTTGCTTTGGCTGTCGGCTCTTTCGCCCTGGTCGGATTACCGCCTATGGCCGGGTTTATGGGTAAGCTGTTCCTGTTCTCATCCGGATGGAACCACGGTTACAACTGGCTGATCATCATTGCCGGGATCAATACCGCCATTTCCATCTACTACTATCTGGGAATGGTTCGCCATGCCTATACAAAGGACGCGGCAGAGGGACTGCCTTTACCGGACACATCCGCATTCAGTTTTGCCGGGGCTGCTTTGCTGTCCCTGCTGGTTCTAGGTCTGGGGATGATGCCTGCCGGAGTGTTTGATTTCGCTTTGAAAGTGGGCAGTATAGTTCCTTAGAGACTATCATAATCGGTTTTTAGAAAGCTCCCTCAGCCTTCGGGCGGGGAGCTTTTTTTATGAATCAGTCAACTGGACAGTTAAAGAGAGTCTGCCTGAAGGTCTTTGTTAATGAACACTTGATTGTTGAAGTTCAGGAAAAAAAGTTGCCGTCCATGTGAAAGAAACAGCGGTTGATTGAAAACAAAAAAGCAGAGCCCCATTCGAGGACTCTGCTTAGAGTTGTGGATTTTTTTGGTGGATTACAAGTTCAGGGGGCGCAACTGTGGTTCGTTTTCAACTTCCTTGTTGCCCAGATATTTAAGGCTTGCGTAGATTGCAGCTAGTATCGCAACGGCAATGCCCATGTAGATGACATTTTTGCCTTCAGCAATCTGGTAGAAGAGGGTCGCGACAGACCAGCCTAAAGCGGTGCAGTATGTTGCCATCACTGCTGAATAGAAACCGCCCATTTCCTGACGGGTTGCGCCGATTACCGCAAGGCAGGGGAAGTACATGAGTACGAAGAGCAGGTAGGCGAATGCTGAGTAGACAGTGAAGTTGGCGGCAAGGTGCTGGTACACAGACGCGTCTGCGCCGATCTCTTCGGAGACAGTCTCGCTGTCTTCGCTGATCAGTCCGATTCCGAGCAGGTCAACTGAAGTCACAACTCCGGCGAGACCGTCGATTACAGTTCCGATGGCTTCATTTACGGTTCCGCTGATGTCAAGGCCGCCTTCTGCTTCTTCGTCAGTTGCAGGTGCAGCCGCAGTTTCATCCATTGAGGCGTAGAGGGAGTTTACAGTTCCCACGATGGCTTCTTTGGCGAACAGTCCGGTGAACAGTGCTACGGATGCAGGCCAGTTTTCTTCCTTAATTCCCATAGGTTTGAATACCGGAGAAATAGACTTGCCAGCGATGGAGAGCACTGAATTCTGGGAATCTTCGTTGCCGAAGGTCAACTGACCGTTATTAATACCCACGGAGTTGAGCATTGAGAGTACGAAGACAGCAGTCACAACGATTACACCAGCGCGCTTAACGAAACCTTTCATACGTAACCATGCACTTTTGAAGACCGCGCTTGCTCTGGGGATGTGGTAGAGGGGCAGGTCCATAACAAAGTGGGAAGGTGAACCTTTGAAAAGTGTGTTCTTAAGCAGGAATCCGGTGAAGATCGCCATTGCC
>PPCM01000394.1_pt1 | contig 43616 bp, 29 predicted proteins | sample 1555541 | NCBI WGS metagenome assembly PPCM01 (sample SAMN05284479, study PRJNA326546) | Marine sediment metagenome, whole genome shotgun sequencing project. | isolation source: marine sediment | place: Germany: Wadden Sea | collected 2012-09-05
GATTAAAACAAGGCAAGAGCCGGACAGGGACCATGGAGCGTTTTCTTGGAAAAACCGATCACCTGCTGTTCTGGAGTACCCTGGCAATTTTCAGCATCGTGGTCACCCTGGGAATCACCACACCGGAAAAGCTGGCATCCGTGCTCAGCAAGCTCCAGGGGTTCATCACCACCAACTTCACATGGTACTACCTGCTCTTTACCGCATCCTGCATGGGGTTCTCCCTGTGGGCGGCAACGGGTCCCTATGCCCATATGAAGCTGGGCTTGGACGACGACGAGCCCGAGTTCGGCACCATGGCCTGGCTGGCCATGCTGTTCAGCGCCGGCATCGGCCTGGGGTTCATCTTCTGGGGAATCGCCGAACCCCTGTACCATTACATGCAGACCCCCTACGGCGCGGAACCTGGGAGCGCGGAAGCGGTACCCGTTGCCCTGCAGATCAGCTACCTGCACTGGGGATTTCACCCCTGGTCCCTCTATGCGGTGGGCGGACTGGGAATCGCCTATTTTTCATTCAGGCACCGGCAACCCATGACCATCGCAACGGCCCTCTACGGTCTTCTGGGCGAAAACACCCATGACAGCCTCTGGAGTAAAGCCACCAATATCGTGACGGCTTTTGCCACCATCGCCGGTATCAGCACGGCCCTCGGCCTCGGCCTTCTCTCCATCAAGTTCGGCGTGACCCATATTACCGGGATCGAGATGACCCCCACCGTCACCATTTTCGTCCTCGTCATCTTCATGGCGGCCTATATCGCATCATCGGTTTCCGGACTGAAACGGGGCCTGAAGTATATGAGCCTCCTGAACCTGTGGCTGGCCTTCGGGGTCATCGCGTTCATATTCTTTGCCGGCCCCACCATACAGCTCCTGGACCTCTTTACCGATTCCCTGGGGCATTACCTGTCCAACTTCGTTACCATGACGTTCTGGAGCGATTCCGTGGATCAGGCTTCGGGCGGCAAGTGGCTGGGGTGGTGGACCGTTTTTTACTGGGCATTCTGGATCGCCTGGGTGCCTTTCGTGGGCGGTTTTATCGCAAGGATCTCCAGGGGCAGGACGATCCGGGAGTTTATCGTCTGGGTCGTCCTGATCCCGTCCGTGGTGATGTTCATCTGCTTCGACATATACGGAGGGGCCGCCATTCTCGCCGAGAGGTCCGGTTCCGTGGAACTGTGGAAGGCCGTGCAGGCGGACATGGGCTCGGGTATCTTCACCCTGCTGACGGTTTACCCCTTTGGATTCATCGCCTCGGTGGTCATCTTCATCAGCCTGATCATCTTCCTGATCACATCGGCGGATTCGGCTTCCTTTCTGGTGGCAATGCTCATGTCCGGCGGCGACCTGGAGCCCAAGGCCGGTATGAAGATACTCTGGGGCATCGTCCTGGGAACCCTCTCGATCATACTGCTGCAAACCGACGGCCTCAAGGCGCTGCAGACCGCCTCCATTGTCTGCGCCCTTCCGTTCACGGTGGTCATGATCGCCATGATGGTATCCTTGGTCAAGGGACTCCGAAAGGATGCCGCTGAAAACGATCGTTCCTGAGGCGTCCACACTTCCGTGACGCGCTTCAATATCAAATTGAAAACGACTTAAAAATGTAAATTTAGTGCTCTTGACACAGCAATGAGTAAGGGGTCGAGAATGAATAAATTCCACAATCACTCATGATTCAGTTTGCTGTTGGCGTAAAGCAATGCCTCGAGTTTCCTGAAACGAGTGCCCCGAGAGTGTGGACTTATTTAATACCGGAACCCTAATAATCATATCCGAATGTAATTAAAGGTATGTCGTGGCACACCAAAGCTGCGAACCATGCCGGCAAAATTTCAATGTCCTTTTGATGCCGGCGACATATGGATGTCCCGGGTCAAGGGCTCAAAATTATCCAAGGAGAAAGTAAAATGAACGATTTTCATGCAATGACCGATGCCCTGGTTTCCTGTGACGGCGGCAGGCTGACGGAACTTGTGAACCATGCCCTGGCGGAGGACACGCCTGCCGGCGATATTCTCAATAAGGGCCTTATTTCCGGAATGGATGTGGTGGGCGAAAAGATGGAGAGCGGGGAGATGTTCATCCCCGAGGTCCTTATGGCGGCCCAGGCCATGGGCAACTGCGTCGAGATACTCAAACCCCTTTTGGGGGATGAGGGATCCGGCTCGGGCGCAAGCGTTGTTATCGGCACGGTGAAGGGCGATCTCCACGATATCGGAAAAAACCTGGTGACCATGATGCTGGAAAGCGCCGGCATGGAGGTTCACGATATCGGAATCGACATCGCGCCCGAGGTTTTCGTTGACCGGGTAAGGGAGAAAAATGTACGGATTGTCTGTATCTCCGCACTTTTGACCACGACCATGCCCATGATGAAACAGACCATCGACGCCCTTGTCGAGGCAGGGCTCAGGGATCGGGTCAAGATTCTCGTTGGCGGCGCGCCCGTCACCCAGTCCTTTGCGGACGAGATCGGCGCGGACGGCTTTGCGGCGGATGCCGGCACCGCCTCGAAACTGGCCAAGTCCCTTATTAACTGATGCACGGATTTCAGGAGAAAAAGTTATGTTCGAAGTTATAGGCGAGAGAATCAACACATCAAGAAAGCTTGTCCAGGCTGCCGTCGCGGGCCGGGATGCCGATTACATCACGGGGGATGTCAAAAAACAGCTTGAGGCCGGAGCGAACTATATCGACGTCAATGCCGGCGCCCGCATCGGCCATGAAGAGGAGGACATGAAGTGGCTTCTTGATACGATTCAGCCCGTTGCGAAGGTCCCCCTGACCCTCGACAGCCCGGACCCGGCCGTGTTGGAAACGGCCTTTAAAATGGTGGAACAAAAGCCCATGATCAACTCCATCAGCCTGGAAAAGGAGCGGTTCGACAAGATGATGCCCTTTCTTGAGGGAAAGGCGTGCAAGATCATTGCCCTCTGCATGGATGATACCGGAATGCCGAACTCTTCCCGGGATATCGCCGATCGCGCCGAGACCCTGATCGGGGAGCTGGGCAAGATCGGCTTTTCCATGGGCGACATCTATGTGGATCCCCTGATTCAGCCCATCAGCACCGATACCACCAAGGGCACCATGGTTCTGAATGCCGTTCGGATGATCAAGGCGAAGTTTCCCGAGGTTCATATTACCGGCGGTTTGTCCAACATATCCTACGGACTGCCCCAGCGCCACATCATCAACCGGACCTTTGTGAACCTGATGATGGATGCGGGCATGGATTCGGCCATCATCGATCCCCTCGACAAAAAGATCATGGCCTCCATCAGGACGGCGGATATGCTCCTTGGAAACGACGGGTTCTGCATGAACTTTCTGAAGGGGGTGCGATCAGGCGCGGTTCAAAGTTAACCGGCAAGGGATATGGGCCGGACGGGATCATACCGGTCCGGTCGATTCCCCGTTGTTCATCCCCGCTGGTGCCCCGGCCCATAATCCCGATTTTATCATAACGTCCGGTTTCAAGAGGTTGACCCGAATCTCTCCGACCCTGGATTCGCTCCCCCCGACGGTTTCCGACCCTCGGAACAATACCCGTTTCCGATATCAATCAAGTGATGTCAAGTTCGGGCTTTGGGGATATTCATTCCGCCCCGGGGTCCGAATCGATACTTTATCTTAAACCTGTGTCGGGCAGATACTGGAAACCAAAACAGCAGACCGCCCATATAAAGGGCGGTCTGCTGTTTGAATATTGAAATTATCGGAGTGCGGGTTACCGGGTTTTGATGTCGTAGACCGGAAATTTCACCACCGTGGCGGTGCACATGCCTTCTTCCCTCCGAATTTCAAGTTTGGTTCCCACGGGTTTGAGCTCGGGTTTCACCTGAGCCAGGGCCAGTGATTTTTCCATGCGATGGGTCCAGACCGGCTTGTCGTTGACCTTGCCCACTTCCTCTCCGCCCACAAATATCCTTTCACCGCCCTTCAGGGCTTCCCGGATGTCGACATCCAGGCCCACCAGCTTGAAGCGCTCCTTGCCTTTCGCGGCCATCAACGCCTCCCTGCCCCGGAAATCGGCTTTGTTGACGTCCACCACCCAACCCATGTTCACTTCCCAGGGGGTGTTCTCCATCAGGTCGAAACGCCTCCACAGAAGGCCTGCTTCCATGCGCAGGGGGAACACACTTTCAACGGAACAGGGCATAATGCCCATCTCTTTGCCGTGTTCGATCATGCTGTCCCAGATGGTGACGGCTTTGTCGGGGCCAACCAGGACTTCATAGCCGCGTTCACCGGAAAAACCGGTACGGGAGATCATGACCTTAACGCCGAACAATTCGGTTTCAGTCAGATGGTTGAAATAATCGACGGCTGCAATATCGTCGGGTGAATGTTGATCCAGCAGTTCCACGGCCCTGGGGCCCTGCAGTGAGATCAGGTGGGTCCAGAAATCATACTCCACCACGCAATCCATGCCTTCGGCGGAGAGTTCCACCATGGCTCTGGCACAGCCGTCGCCGTGGCAGCCCAGCCACCGGTCGTTGCCCAGATTAAACACAATGCCGTCATCGCAGATGGTACCGTTTTCCCTGAGAAATGGACCGTATTTGGATTGACCGGGGTTGAGTTTGGTCACATCAAAAGTGACGGCATGGTTGAGGGCTTTTGCCGCATCCGGGCCGGAAACCCGGAACTTCAAGAACGCGGTGAAATCATACATTCCGGCAGCTTCACGGATGGCGTCATGCTCTTTTTTGGGGTCGGTATTATAGGTCAGGGGCACTCCCATGCGGATGTATTCCTGAAGGTCGCCTCCCAGGTCGAGGTGGCGGGCTGTCAGTGCGGATGTTCGTGTGATCTGGGTCATCTCTTGCTCCTTGTAATTATATGTGTTCGTCTTCTCCGGGCATCATTGAGTTCTCCCTGCCGGGATTGATCCGTGCGGGAAACCTGTATCCAAATTCACGACCCAATAGAGCAATTGATGTGCCGGCAACTTCCGTGTACCCCAAAAAACAGACATAACGGTCGGTTATGAATATGTAGCGAGACGGTATGATTTGTGGCGGGTCTGAAAGTTAATAAAATTATTAAACCGGAGCCAGGGATCTAAGGATTTTCTCAGATTGGCATGCCGGCCGTTCAGCCGGGCAAACTCATCATTGTGGGGAAACAAAAGTCAACTTGAGATGTTTACACTTTTTCAGGTCAGAGGTAAAAAGGCCCTGAAACGGATCATGAGCCAAATGATAAAGACGCCCGCTCCGGGGATGGAATTACAGTTCCCGTTATAGTGGCAAAAATGCTACAATAGAAATAAAACCAAAACGGTTGAAAAAGACCATGCGCACGATGCTATCGGCCCCCCAATTAAAATACAGTTGCCGTTTTCAAACCGACAGCTCCTTCCAGGGTCCGAAGCCAGAAAGGGACCAGGGGTGAGACTCGCAATATATACTGTCCATGTGATCGTTCTTGCAATTTTCGGCGCCGCCACCGGTTACGGTGAAACACTGGTAATCGGCCAGAACAACTGGTGCCCCCATGTATGTGTTCCCGCCGGCCAAGCCTCGGGCAAAGGCTACACCCGCGATATCATATCAAGAATATTGAAACGGGCAGGGTATAAGGTCGAGACCGTAAACGCCCCCTTTAAAAGACTGGTCCGGCATGCCGAAAAAGGCCTGATCGATATCCTTCCCTCCATTTGCAAGGAGGAAGCACCGTTCATGTTATTTGCCGAAACCCCGACAGGTATGGCCGAAGAGCTGTTTTTCGTGAAACAGGGGAATAGATGGAGATATAACGGAATTCCTTCATTGAAAAAAGCGGGCATTATCGGACTTATCAAGGGAGCCGGTTACAACAACATGGAATTTATGCAATATGTTTCGGACAATCCGGACCAGTTCCATGTATTGGCGGGAAGGAACATTGTACCAAGGCAGATCAGAATGCTTATTTCCGGTCGTTTTCAAACCTTTATTGGCGACAGATTCGTCGTTCATTATTTCGCCGGAACCATCGACGCCCGGAACAGGATCAGGGAGGCAAATGCCTTGAGTTCAAGAAACCCGCTTTATGCAGGAATTTCCCCCGAGACGCCAAAAGCCGCCGAACTTGCGGTTGTCATCAGCGAGGGAGTGAAATATCTGAGGCGAACGGGAGAACTCTCAATAATAATGAAATCATACGATCTGGAAGACTGGGAAACACCTTAATACACACCGGAGTGTGGTAGGAATTCCGGCCGCCGACTTTTTACAGGATCATCAACGTTAAAAAGAGTTGACCTGACCGCGCAGTTCTACTCTGTCGGCAAACACCTTTCAAAGCATATCCCGGGAAACGAAATACTGAGATACGCCAAAAAACCCATCCACAAAAACGTGATGCATTTTGGGATATCAAAGAAATCATTTCTCGCGGCAAGACTTTCCGAAATCAACAAAACCCTTCAGGCAATGAAAGACGACGGAACATTCAAGAACATTCTGAAAGAATATTATGTAGAAGAGTGACGACTCCCAGGGCATAAAGCCAAGGGCTTCTTCGGCCCCTGTCCGCCCCCGCCGGCCACCGAAAACCATCAGTTCCCGCCACCCTGATAAAAATACCCTGCCGTTTCTAAAATCCGGTATAATTTCAATTGAATCATATTTAATTGCACCGAACGCCGGAAAAGGAGACGGGAACCAGGGTCATGCTTGGAAATGTCGGTATTCCGGCATGGAATTAAGCGAGGCGCTTCTGAGCGTCAGGCCGAAACTCCCCATCATCCTGATGACCGTAGACCTGACGACACAGGCCTCCGAGTTCAAAAAACGCGGCATCCCCCCGCCCATATTCAAAAGCCCTTTGACAGGGAGAGAACTCAAGCCCTCACCCACCCGCTGCACCCCTGCAATGAACCTTGCCCCCTCGAAACCGAGGCCTTTCCATTTCGCATGTAACCGTTCGAACGGCGCGATAAACAGTGAACATCGCCGGCAGGCCGGCAAACGAGACGGTGTTGCAAGTCATTCGCGCCGCGCGCGTGAGGGGGCATGCGGAGCATCAAGATTCCTCCCCCCCCCCCCCCCCCCGTGCCGGGTGAAATATCTAATACTTGTCGTAAATGTCAAAAAAACAAACTGCTATTGCATAATTACGTCATTTTAAAATGCGTATATTGCTTTTTGTGGTAATTTTACTCTTGGCAGAAAATCATTATATTTCCTATGCAAGGGGGAAACCGGTTTTTATTCATTTATTCTCATTGTTTTATTTTTATAACCTGAAAAAGGAGATAATCATGAGAAAGCTGCATTAACGGCTATTTCCGTCATGCTGCTCAGCCTGCCGATCTGGAGCGCCGGCGCCCTTGCGGAAGTCAGCTTCGAGGGCAGTAACCTGTTTGTTGAGCCATGCGAGGAAGGCTCGGGAAACCTTGTCGAGGCCTACCGTTATCCCATTCTGCCGTTTTCCGGCATCGAGATCGTTTACAAGGCGGATGTGGTGATTGAGCAGGGTGACGACGACGGCATTCGAGTGGAAGCGGACGACAACGTTATCGACCATATCATCGTCGATGTCGTGGACGACACGCTGGTAATCGATGTTGAAGACGGTTACGAAAGCGCCTTCTGCGACGTAATCGTCAATGTCCATATCTATAATCCCGATTTTGAAAAAATGGCCGTCACGGGCAGCGGGTCCATCATTTCGGAATCCGAATTGACGCTCCAAAACCTTGTGGGAGAGATAACCGGAAGCGGGAGCATCGAACTCGAGGGAAGTGTCGACACATTGGAGGCGACAATCACGGGCAGCGGAGACATCAAGGTGTCCAACCTCATCGCCCAAACCGCCGCCGCCGACATTTCCGGTGCCGGTGATATTGTACTGCATGTTGAGGAATTCCTGAACGCCGCCATCTCGGGAGTGGGAAATATCCACTATTCCGGAAATCCCGGCGAAGTCGTCAAAAGCATCACCGGCATCGGTGAAATCGCGGCGGTTGACGACAACGGAGAAATCATCGAGCCCGTTGAGGAACCGGATGAAGAACCGGTCGTCCCCGAGGAAGACAACTCTTTCACCGGAAACGGCCCAACGTTTAACTTTAACTGGACCCCTCCAACGTTTAGCTTTAACCGGAACCATTCAATGGGATCGTCTTTTGGCTGGTAAGAAAAAGGCGACCCATGGAAAAACACCGGCTTCGGCTCCCCGTGAGTTGAGTCGTTCACGGCATTTTTCAATGCCCCCCGTATACGCAAAGCTGTCGGAGGATCAAGGGTGTTGAACTGTTGAAACGCCCCCTTCGACAGGTTGGCGGCAAGACGGCATAAGTCCGCCCCCGGAGCCCAAGGCGCCGGGGGCGGACTTATTGCATCGGGAACACCGTCCGGCCTCGGCACCGGCTTTTGGCCGGCGTGCCGCAAGCGCCCTCTTGTTGGGAACCTTCCCCGCGAATCGAAAACCGCCGGATCACCGCATGGAAGGCATTCCTTAAGAACCACGCTAAAGATACCGCCTTCCGCGAATTCTTCACTGTCCGAACCGCGAAATTCCGGGTGTTCATTATGCCGGCTCACGAGCGGCGGCGTATCGTGCATTTCAATATGACCGAACTGGACGGTGGAACAGATTGTGGAAGCGTTTCGAAACCTTCACCCGTAAAAATCTCAACACTGCGGTAAACGGTTCCCCGGTACGGGGGGCTGTTGTTTGGGCGGGGTACACAGCTTGATTACAGGTGTTTTTTTTATCTGTGTGCCGGTTGTCATGGCTCAGGATGTGGAGGATCTACAGTATGTGACCGATGAGTATCCCCATGGAATTATTTAGAAAATGGGGAATTAAAAGGCCTTTCCGTTGACCTGCTGAAGCGGATGTGGAAACGGATGGGATACCCTGAACAACCAATAGAGCAGTTGCCCTGGGCTCGGGGATATGTTTTGTTGGAAAAGCAGAAAAACAGTGTGCTGTTTACGATGGCTCGAACAAAAGAACGGGAACACATGTTTAAATGGGTGGGGCCGCTGTCTACTGAAAGACAAGTATTGATTGCCTTATCAAAAAAGAAGGTGGAACTACAATCAATTGAAGACGCCGGGGAATTATTTGTGGAATGTATCCTGGGGGATGTTACCGGTAATTTATTGAAAGCATCCGGTTTCAATGCCGGGAAACTCATGGGTGTTTCCAAACTGATTCAAAATATTAAAAAACTGAGTTCGGATCGAATAGACCTGATAGCGTATTCGGAACGAGGATTCAGGAATTATCTTGAAACAAACAAGCTGGATCCGGATAAGTATGAGACGGTTTTCATTCTCAAGTCCACAACACAATACTTTGCTTTTCACAAAGACGTCCCGGACTCACTGATTCAGAAATTTCAAAATGCACTCGACTCTATTCAGGAAGAGCACAAGGCGCTTCTTAAACGCTATAAACTGTCATTTTAATGAAGTTAATTTGAGTCTCCATCCATCCTTTTTCGATAATGGCGAATCGTTCCATGGGCGCGCCTGTCTTTTAACGCGCACCCCTGTCAGGCGGCGTTTTTTCGAGATTCGCTCTTTTTGTTTCGAAGGGATTCACCCTGTTCTCCATGCCGAATTGGAAACAACAGGGTAAACGTGCTTCCCCGGCCCACGCGGGCGAAAACCCGGATGGAGCCGCCCATGGATTCCGTGTAGGCCTTGACCAGGCTTAGCCCAAGGCCGATGCCGTCCCCGGCGCGACTCTTGTCGCAGCGGTAAAACCGTTCGAAAACATGGGGCAGGTCATCCTCGGAGATCCCGATGCCCGTGTCCCTAAAATCAATTTGAACCGTCTTTCCCGCCTCCCTTGCCGAGATGGAAACGGCCCCCTCGTTCGGGGTGTACTTGACGGCGTTTTCAAGGATGTTTGCGACGACACGCTGCATCTTCCTCCTGTCGCCGTGAAAGGCGAGATGCTCGGGAAAGTCTGCCTCAAGGAGAATCTCCTTCTGATCGGCAAGTGGGCGGAAGATGTCGCAGGCTTCCCGGATCAGGCCCCCCAGTTCGAATGTGTCGGCCATTATTTCACTCACCCCGGCCTCCGCCTCCGTGATGTCCATCATGGTATTGATCAACTCGATGAGGTTGTCGCACTCCTCCATGGTGCTCACGGCCATCTCCCTGTAATCCTCCACGGCCCTGTCCCGGATCAGGGTCATCTCGGCGATGCCCCGGATCCTCGCAAGGGGGCTCCTCAGGTCATGGGCGATATTGTCGTTGATCTCCTTCATGGAGTTCAGGAGCAGCTGAACCCTGTCCGCCATCTTGTTGAAGGTGCCGCCGAGCCTTACGATCTCCCTGTAGCGCCCCCTGACGGCCACGCGCCGGTTGTAGGCCCCCCGGGAGATATCCTCGGCCGCCCGGGTAACGCTTTCCATGTCCATGAGCGCGCGCCTTGCCAGAAACCATCCCGTGAGCGTGGAAACAAGGACGAGGAATGAAATGAGCATGAGGAAAAAGTTCAGGAATACCTCCATGTACTCATCCACCTCTTCGAGGGTTTCGGCGATCTGGAGCACCGTGTCCGGCCCTATGACGGCGGTGATGAGCCTTGCCTTCCGGTCCATTTTTTCCACACGGACGGTCTCCAGCAGCACGGCGCCTTCCTCCATTTTAAGACGCTCGACAACGTCGCCGGTTTCCATCTCCCCCCAGTGGGCGGTGTCGGTCACGGCAAGAGGGGTGCCCTCGAGGTTCATGATGCGATGGAAATCCTCATCGGGCTCCTCGTGGCGCACCTCCTCGCGAAAAGCCGCGAGGGTGTCGTCAAGGCCTTTTTTTTCCATTATTTGAGTGTATGCGGCCGCCTTTTCCTCGAGTTCCCCGTCCATGTTTTCCATGGCGACCGAGTGGATTCGAAAGTAGAGAAGGGAGCAGCAGATCACCGACAGGATGGAGAAGGCGAACGCATATGAAAAGGTGAGGCGAAACAGCAGCGAATTCTTCATCTTTATTCCTCCTTGAGGACATACCCGACGCCGCGGACCGTGTGGATCAGTTTCCGGTCGAAGTTTCTGTCCACCTTGTCCCTGAGGTAGCAGATGCGCGATTCCACCACATTTGTCCTGGGGTTGAAGTTATAATCCCAGACATGTTCCATGATCATGGTCTTGGACACGACCCGGTTCCTGTTGCGCATGAGATATTCCAGCAGTGAGAACTCCAGGGGCTGAAGCTCTATGGGGGTATCCCCCCTGCGAACCTTGCGGGTGTCCAGGTGGAGCACGAGGTCCCCGACGGAAAGCTCCGTGGGGGCCGTGACAAGGGGGGAGCGCCTGAGCAGGGCCTGAACCCTTGCAAGCAGTTCCGAAAAGGCGAACGGCTTGACCAGGTAATCGTCGCTGCCGGCGGTGAGCCCTTCGACCCTCTGATCCACGGAACGTCTGGCGGAGAGAATCAGGACCGGTGCATGGATATCATTTTGCCGCATCTTCCGGATGATGGAAAGCCCGTCAACGCCGGGAAGCATGATGTCGATCACCGCGATGTCGTAGGGCTCGGTGAGCGCAAGGTGAAGCCCATCCAGTCCGTCCCCGGTATGGTCCACGGCAAATCCGGCCTCCCTCAGGCCGGTTTTCACGAACAACGCTATTTTTTCATCGTCTTCAATAAGCAACAGTCTCATTTGATTCCCATCTCTTAAAGGGGCGGAGCAACCCGTTGGCGGGTCGCTTCAAGGGGCGCGATTCCGTTGAACAGACCCTTTTCGTTTATTCCAGCGAATTCCGGCGAAAGCCCGTCCGGAACCGATTATAGAACAAACCGTATAAAAATATAATTAATCGCGGCTTATGGGAAGATTATCATTTGATAATATTTCCCGGCTCCTCGCAAATTGCACGGGCCGGATGTGTCCGGCTTAAGGCGGCGGCAAGGCCAATGCGAGGCCAGGCCTCCCGGCATCATTTTCGAAATACGCCCCTTCCTTTATCCGCTCCCATTGTACTTCCCCCGCCAAGATTATCAAACGATAATTCAGGGATAATCTTCAACTAGGGTTCGCGGGTTAATATCCGGATAACGAAAGGGCATTACAGCTGCCGACTTCGTTAATAAAAGGAAAGGGAGGTGTGGAAAGGAAAAAATCGTTGGAGCGCCTCTCCCGGAAGAGCCCGGGAGAATGAAATGATTCGGGTCCCGCGCCCGGTTCATGCTGACGGGAGAAGGCCCCGGAAAAACCGGCCGGGAACGAAGATCGCAGCCTTTAACGCAAAAGGGGGCGCACCGGGCGGAATCGTTGAAACGGGGCGGGTATTGATGGTTTGAACCTGGTTTAACCCAATTAAAATGAAAGGAGCACGTCATGAATCGCAACACGAAAACAACGGACACAATCAGTGCAATGGGAAGGATAACGGGAATGCTTCTGCTGGGCCTTCTGCTTATGGGGTGGGCTTCGGCGGCGGCCGGCGCCGAAGGAGGCGAGGACGGATCGTATACCACCGAGTTTTTTCTTGGGGATCGTGAATTCAAGAGCAGCGGAAAGAACCTCTTTTACTCCCTTGTGCCGGGATACAGGGCCGTATACAGGGGAGAGGACGACGGGGAAACGGTGGATCTCGTTCTCACCGTGACCGAGGATACAAGGCGGTTCACCCTTGACCTGGGGGGGAAAACGCGAACGGTGGAGACAAGGGTCGTTGAGGAGCGGGAATGGGAAGGCGGAGAACTCGTCGAGGTGTCGCGGAACTACTTTGCCGTTTGTTCCGGATCGAACGATGTCTTCTATTTCGGCGAGGAGGTGGACGATTACGAGGACGGTGAGATCGTCGGACACGGGGGTGCCTGGCTGGCGGGCGAGGAAAACGCCCTTCCGGGGCTGATCATGCCGGGTACGTTTCTTGTGGGATCAAGATACTTTCAGGAAGTGGCGCCCGGAGTGGCCCTGGACCGTGCCGAAAACGCCGAGATGGGGGTGACGATTTCCACCCCCGCAGGGACCTTCGAAAACTGCGTCAGGGTTATGGAGTCAAGTGTTCTGGACGCGGGGGCCACGAGTGAAAAGGTTTACTGCCCGGGCGTGGGAATGGTCAAGGACGATGCCCTGGAACTGGTGGAACTTACGAACAATCCGGATGCGTCGACAGGGACGTGCGGCGCCGAATACGATGCCGCTGAAAAGCGACTTCACATCCCGAACCTTTCCCTTGGAGAGGCGTCCTACTGGCTGGACCTTATTCTGTTGGATGAACAGGCATTGCCCGTCATGTTCAGGCTGGAACAGCTTGGAACAAACTGACCCACCGAACTTTCCCTCGTTTGATCCCGTCCGGCGGTCCGCGTTTCGCGGGGCGCCGGATGCATTTTTGATGCCCCCGCAAAAAAAAACGAATGCGATTTTTCCAGCGCGATATGGAGTATGGGCAAGGCGTTTGCTGCACGCCCGGGTGTCGCCGAACTTCCGGCCGACGACTTGTTTCAGGGGGGGCGTTCTTGATGAACTCTTTAAAAAAAGTCCGGTACATTTTTTTCGGATACACCATGTGGGCGTCAACGAACAGGCTGAACACATCGAGTGGTGGTCGGTTTGTTGGTCGTCGAGATTTTACAGGACCGTCATTCTTGAATATTGCGTAAATCGGGACGACAGGAACAGGTTGGAATGTGTCGGGGGGCTCCCCTGTTTTGGAATTACTCCCGGGGTAAAAAAACGGTTGAATAAGAGCCGGATTGATGTTTTTCTATGCCATGGCAATGAATAAACGCTTCAACCGGGGAATTATCCGCCGCCGGATCGGCCGGGTGTCGCAATTTACCAATCCTGGACGGAATCCGGTGGGAATCACCAAACTTCAAATAAGGGATCGAGAAACAATAATTTACACATTCACGGTTGATTCGCGTTGTCGTCAGCGTTAAGCAAGGCTTTGGTTGCCAGATCCGAGGGAACCGAATGTGTATGGATTTATTTAATTCCGTTTCCTTAGTTCCAAACTCCCGGGGGTATATTATCCATGACGATAAAACTTGTGCTTGCCGTTGCATCGGCATTGATACTTCTTTCAACCTCCCTTCCCGCTGCGGCAGCCGGGATGACACGCGAGGAGATTATCCGGGAGATCGTTGAGCTCAAGGAGAGAACGAGGCGACTGGAGATTGCCTTGAAATTGCTGCCGGAGTCGTCGTCCGTTCCGGGTGCCGACGGGGGAGAAAAATCCGAAGCCGGTGTTGCGGAGAAAGCGGAGGAGGATGAAACCCGGGATGCGGAACAGGGTGACGGGGAGATGCGCGGCGGATACGGACCCGGAAAACGGGACGGGCAAGATGCCCCGGTAAATCTCCTGGACAGGGTGAGGATCGGCGGCGCCGTGGAGGTGGAGGCCGTTTACGAGCGCCAACGGCCGAAGGGGGAGAGATCGGAATCCTCGAGCGAACTTTCCATCGCAACGGCAGAGCTTTCCGCAGCCGCCCGGGTGACCGATCGCGTGAACGTGCATCTGCTTCTTGATGCCGAGGAGGGAAAGGATCTGCTCCTTGATGAGGCCATGGTTCATTTTCAGGCGGAGGCGTTGATGGAACCGGATGAAAGGTTGAAATCACCGTGGTTTGCCACCATTGGAAAGATGGATATTCCCTTCGGCCGTTACGAGAGCCGCATGCTCTCGGACACCCTCACCCAGGAACTTGGGGAGGCAAAGGAAACGGCGGTTTTGCTGGGGGCTTATTGGGGGGGCTTCATGTTCGCCGCAGGGATGTTTGACGGTGATATCAAAGAGTTGGGAAAAGATCGTCACGTTAAAGATTTTTTTTGGACGGCCAGCTTTTCCCTGCCCGGGGAAAAGCCGGCCGGACTGAACCTCGAAGCCGGGATCTCCTATACATCGAACATTGCCGACGGCGACGGATTGACCGATTATCTCAAGGAGACGTTTGAAACGGATCGTATTGGGGATCTCGTGGCGGGAATCGGCCTGTTCCTTTCGGCTTCCCTGGGGGAGCGATTTTTTTTCGAGGTGGAATACGTGGGGGCCCTGGATTCTTTTTACGAAGAAGGAGCCTTCAAGCCTGCGGCGTGGAGTCTTGAGCTCGGATGGCATCCGGCGGAGCGTTTCGAATTTGCCGTCCTGTACGGCGGAAGCGATCGTGCTGGTAATTTTCTCCCAAAATCCAGGCTGGGCGCAGCGGGAATCTACGAGATATTCAACAAGACCACCCTCGGCCTGGAATACCTCCATGATCAATTTGAAAACCACGACAAGGTGGATACGGTGACGTCTCAAGTCGCCGTGGAGTTCTGATTCCCTATCATGAACACACAGAATGTCGAGGTTCGTGACAGGATACTCACGAGAGGGTGCCGGCCCGGCCAACACAGGGTTTGCCCCACTGCCTTTGTCCTCCCTCGGTGCAGGCATATCCCTTTTGGGTTACGGCCTGTCCTGGGCCGGTGCCGGCTTTTTGCGATCGGCAAAAAATTCAATTGAATTATCCCCCTTCATCATGGCGCCGGTGATATTCATCAACACGGGAAGTATGAAATCCGACACCACCCCGGGGTCGTCTTCCGAATCCTCTATGCCGGGGAGAAGGATCACATGGCTCAGGGGAAATTTCTTCAGGGCCGCCAGCCTTGCATCCGTTGCAAATCCCCTCTGGGTGATCACCACCAGCCTTGCGTACCGGCTGCCGAACGTGGCCAGTTCGTCCAGGGCCGAGTCAAAATGCGACTCACTAGCGGCATCGATCACCACAAGGCAATCCCGGCTGTGGTCGTATCCCGGTTTTGTCACCGGCAGGTACCACTGGTTTTCATACAGGAACGGCGGAACCGAATGGGCCTCGATGGACATGGCGGATTCCCTCAAAAAGGCATCCACCGAAATGCCGCCCAGGTACCGCTCCTCCCATGAACGGATATCCCCGTCGGGGTAGTGATTCACCATCATGGCCCGGGGTTCGAGCTTCACGTATTTTTCTTCCACCGAGGGATCCACCATGACCAGGTGGGAATAGGCGCTCACCCCAAAGGTTTCACTCTCGAAGCGCCGGGTACTACCCGTCCGGAGACCGTTTTTCCAAAAGATGCAGTTTCCCCTCAGGCTGGTGATAAAAAGCCTTTTTCCGTAACCTTCGGTCTCCCTTATTACCGTACCGATGCTCCGCCCGAGCGGTTCATCGCCGAGGAGGGTGTTGACCGCCGGCAGGAAGAGTTTGAAATGCGCGTGAAGGCGCCTTGATCGATCGGGAAAGCGGTGGTCCATGACCTTTGCGAAAAACAGGGAAAGCGCGAAATAGTGCTGCTCCTGCTTACAGGCGAGATCGCCGTCCCGAAGGAGGAAACCACCAAGTTCGCTTGAATCATCCGGCAGGCGCTCCTCCCCCAAGTCAGGGCCGATCCAGAGCAGGTTCCGGTGGGAATGGCGGGAGATGATCGACCGGCTCTCCCTGTCCGGCGGTTCCGAGGACAGCGCCACCAGGAGGCTGTCCTCCGTGCCGACCCCCCTCAACTTTTCGGGAAATTCCACCTGCAGGGGGATAGGGAAGAAAACGCCCCACAACCTTATGAAGTTCCGGCATGCGGCCTCGGCCTCCATGTCCAGGGGCACGAAGATGATAATCCCGTCGTCTTCCAGATGTTTGAATATCAATGTGGAAATCGTTTCCAGCCGATGGTCCGCCGGGGTTGCGAAGATGGCTGAAAAGGGGTCCGGCTCATGAAAAACGCCGCAAAGCCTTATTAAATCCAAATAGTATTGCCGTGCTGGATCATCGTCGTCCCGCTGGAAACGGCGGGGAAGGGCGCCCCCTGCCGGCAGGCCGCCCGGCAACAGCCCGAGCGCCCTGTTTTTGACCTCCATGTCGTCCAGAAGATCCGAGACCGACCGCTCCTTGCCGTCCTTTGCCCTGCCGGCCGTAACCGATTTGGCCATGTTGCGCGGCATCTGGTCGGAAAGCCTGCCCCGGGCCAGCCCAAAATAAAACCCGAGCAGGAACATAACGGGAAGGTCGATAAAAGGCTGAAAGCAATCGGAGAGTTTGGGCACCAGCAGGCAGCTTTCCGAATAGTTCAGAATTTTATCGGTCTCCCGGTTTTTGTAACTCACTGCAAAAAAGCGCTTCCCGGCCTTATGGAGGGCGGCCATGAACCGCACCCCCCCGCCAAGCCTCCGGGTATGGGTGGCGTTCACAAGAATCAGATCCTCATCGGCCGGAGAGGAGCCGATAAAATCGTCCAGTTCGGAATAGTCCACGGCATTTCCCATGGATGTCCAGGCGTTCAGCTCCAGGTTCAGGATCCCCATTTTTGCGGAGCCAACGTCATGGAGGGCATCGACGATATGGTGGAGGTCTCCGCTGCTGGTCAGCCTTGCCGCCTCCCTGCAGAAGGCAACCGTTTTTTCATCGTTCAGTAAGGCGTCGAGCTCACCCGGCAGCTGTTCCATCTCCGCCAGAAGCCCGGCAACGGACTCGGTGGACCCGGAGCTCAACTCCCCGATATGGAGGCAGAACAGATCGAGGGTCAGGAGCATGCACACGGCGCTTTTAAGGGCGGCCACGGTCACCTCCTCGCCACTGAGAACCGGAACAACCCCCGCGCTTTTCCTGACGATAAGGGCCAGGTCTGAAAACGGCTTTTCCGTGATCCCCACCATGAGGATTTTTTTCCTGAGAAGGCGGGATGCAAAATCGATCATGTCCGAGGTGGTGCCGGACCAGGAGATCATGACCACCAGGTCCCTGTCCGCGTTAATGGAATTTTCCACATTATCCATGTCCAGGGGAGTGGTGACGACGATATTGATCCCGGTAAGAAACCGCTCCATGGTTTTTTCGACGATTTCCGCAAGAAGGTAGCTGAACCCCGTGCTCACGAGGATGATCCGGTTCAGGGAGTTGAGGCCTGTCCCGAATCGCCTTTCCAGCAGGCGCCTTTTGATATCCAGCTTCGGCACGTGACGATCCGGGCAGGTATACCGGCTCATTATATCCGTGAGCAGGCCGGGTATCTCCAGCAGATGGTCCTCGTAAAAGGTTTTTCCGAAATCCTTTTTAAAGGTAATGGGCGTCAGAAAGGTCTGCTCAGGTTTGATATCGGTCCTGATCTTTCCGGAAAAATCACGGATCGTAAGTTCCCGCAATACGCTGTCGGTCCCGGCCCTTGTCTGGATTTTCGCGAAGATCCGCTCCTGGTCAAGGGCGTGGATGTCCACTTGAAAGGGTTTCAGAAGCGCCATTTTCTCCCGCCTGAACCAGGATTCCCGGGTGTCGGACGCGTCATCAAAAAAACCGGGTTCCACGATCACCGATCTCTTTGAATAGGCTTTCATCAACTTCTGAAGCTTTATACCGGTGGACCGGATCAGGGACTGGGGGAAAAGACCGAGGGCCGCATTGATGTCCGACACAACCATGAAGTCCGAGGTATCCCGCCGTTTAACGATATAGAGCGGCCTGTTGTGCGTTGCCGCGAAGAGCCGGTCCGGGGAGACGATGCTGATGCCGCAGACGGCGAACTGCCCCCCCGACGGGATCATCGCCTCCACCGCCCGGACAAACGACATTTCATCCATATCGTTTTCCGTCTTGTTGTTCAGGGTCATGAAAAGACCGTAATCGATGGACCGGCTTCCCACGGAGAGCTCTCCGAGCCCGAGGCGGTGCTGCTCTTCTATCTCCTGGAACCGAAGGCTCTCCCCTCGGGTCGTATCAAAATAATGTTCCCAGAGCATGGCAAAATACTCCGTGGAGTTTTCGCTTCTCAACTCCCTCCTTGTCACCCGTGTCAGATACTCCCTGAGCCTGGACTCCACCTCCGTGCTGAACTGGCCGTTCAGCACCACCGCCCTCAACTTCTTCTGGTCCACGAAGGGGTGGGCGTTCCGAACGGAGATGGAGGACTGTAAGGCCCAGCGCCCCTGGGCGATCAAGGGCTGGGTCATATACTTGAGCAGCAGCGGATGGGTTCGTCCCGGGATGTTGCCCGGCGGAAGTTCATCTTCTCCGGGCATGTTTTTCAGGTAGACTTCCGTTTGAAAAAACGCCAGGGCCGAAGCCGCCGCGATTCCGTATACATTGCAGCTCTTCTCGGCCCTGTACAGCGTCCGCCAGTGCATCCCCGGAGCGACCCTGTTCCGGGTCCGGAACTTCTCGAAGATGAGCTGGATCCTGTCGTCCGTTTCAGGTCCCCGGCAGCTTGCAAGCACCGAAGCGTCGATGGCCCTGAACAGGTTTGCGATGCCGTCGACGGTATGGTCGGACGGGACCACGACAACCGCCTCCCTGAGATATCGCCAGAGGTATTTCCGGGCATAGGGGTTTTTCTGTTCGGGCAGACGGGCCGTTCGCATGGGCCGGACCGGGTCCTCATCGTGGGCATAGGAGTCGAAAATCAGCCTGAACTCGTGGAAGAGGTCCTCCTCTTCCACCGGCAACACGCCGCTCTCCCGGTTTTTTCCGACCTGTTCTTCCAGCCCCTCCCGCATGAGCTTTTCAACGACCCCGAGGGGAAGGTCAAGGTCCGCCACAAGGCGCTCGATGACGGCCTTGAAAGCCCTGGGGGAGTCTATCTTGTGGTACTCCCGGAGTTCGGAACTCCCCGGGGTTCCCGGCGCCACCTGCAAAACCCGCCGTGTGTCCGTCAGGTCGTGCCACCTTGGCGGGGGGCTGTTTTCAACGGCGGCGGACTCCGGGTCTTCGGAGAGAAACCCCTCGAAGGCAAGGAGTTTTTTCCGGGCCCGGGTCACGAGTTCCGATCTATCGAGTCCGGCATTGTCCATCATGGACAGAAACCCGAGTTCCCCCTCGTCAAAAACAGGGGCGGCCAGGAGCCGGTCGATGAGATTGTCCACGGAGCCAAGCTCCCGCCTGATCCTCATGGGCTCCAGGTCGCTCCCGATCATTCCGATGCCCGTGCTGTCGGGCGCCCTGTAGACAATGGCCCACATGCCGGTGAGAATTCGATTGAGCCTGCTTTCGGCGTCCCCGAAATACACTACGATACCACACATATCAGAAGCCTCCCGCCTATAAAATATCCGGTTTGCCGACCATCGGACAACCTCCCCAATTCTTATAGGGGAAAGGGAATTATTTAAATCCACAATGCGCCGTGAAAAAGGGAACAGATTTATTGTGGATTTTATAGTTTCCAAGTCCCTGATAAGTATGATGTGAAAATTACACCCCTATTATACCTGTGACAACGGCTTGTCGCTCGTCTCACAGGTTTTTCCGAGTGTTCCCTCGGGACCTTTTTCAGGGAAGAACCTTTATCACATCATACCCACGCCGGAACGGCAGAACCTTTCAGGATCGCCCGGGCAGAGCCCGAGGTTTAATTGTTAACCCGGCCATTAAGAATGGCCCTATTTCTTGAAACATGAAACAGCTATAAAAAACGGATAGATCATTCTGTTGCAGGTTTGCGCGTTTAGTTACCGGGTTAACAGCAGCACTCAGGGACCTGTAATTTTATAACCACGCAACCATTTATCCCGGGGGGAGACGCCGCTTTGGCCCCCTGCGGAAACCGACGCAAAAACGCACCAAACTTTATTTGTGGATATTCTTTTTCCCGCCCCCTCGTGTGACGCACAGGCCGATGAGCCGATGGAGATTTTCCTCGCCGTCGAAATTCTCGACAAGGCGCACCAGCGAGGCCGCCTTTTCACTGCCCAGAACCGGGGAGGCCAGCCATGAGAACTTCTCGGAAAGCTCCCGGTCCGTTGGCAGGGAGCTGTGGAGATCCCACCTTGCCGACATCACCCCGGAGGAAAACCGCTCCCCGGAGGTGGTGGTGATCTCCACCTCGGATTCCGCCTTAAGGGGAAAATCACGCTGGAACCTTTCCTCGGCAACGATCTCTATCCTGTCCATCATCTCCCTGATATCCGTGTCAAAGAGCCTTGGGGGCAGGACCTGCCCCGGCCCCACCTCCCCGTCCAGCACGGCCGCCGCAATGGGAAAGGCGATATTGTACTGGGCCTCTTCCGTGTTCCGGGGATAATCCGTGCAAAGGGCCGCCGACTCCTCGAACGTCGCCACCCGAATCTCCCTGATGTCACGGCTTCCGAGGCTGTTTTCAGCCATGACCTTCAGGGCGCCGTCAACCCCCGGCTGCCCCCACCTGCATGCGGAATAGGGCTTGAAGTACAGGTTCATGATCTCGAAGGAGGTGCCCAGGGATTCAATCCACGAAGGGTCCGGCGTGTCGTCGAACAGGGGATTGATGCCGGTGAATCCCCTTTGCCCCATGAGCGCGGACATCATGCCCACCATGCATCCCCACCCGATACTGTCCTTTCCCATGCCCGGCACCGCGATGCACTTCATCATGGGCGCAATGGGTGCATGGTACTCCGCCGCGCCCATGGCATGGGAGAGCTTCTCCCGGGAAAGTCCCATGAGTTTTCCCGCCGCGGCGGCGGCCCCCACCGCCCCCCAGCTTCCAGAGGAGTGATAGGTTTCACTCAGGGCATGGCGGATCAACCCCGCCCGGATGCCCACCTCGTACCCCACCACCAGTGCCGTGAGAAAATCCCTGCCGGAAGTACGGGGGGAGATCTCCCCCGCCGCCAGGGCTGCGGGAAGGATACAGGCGCCGGGATGCCCCTTTATCTTCCTGTACCCGTCGTCGATGTCAAGGGCATTGGCGGCAAACCCGTTTGCAAGGGCGGCCCCCGAGGCCGACGCCTTTTCTCCGGTAACGAGGATGGTGGCCGCTTCCCCGTTAAACTCCTCCCCGGCAAAGGCGTCCATCAACTCTCCCACGGGTGTTTCGTGGCCCGCGATAAGCCCCCCAAGGGTATCCAGGAGGCAGCGCTTTGCCTGGTGCCGGACCGCTTCGGGAAAACGTCGCCACTCGGCATCCATTATAAAATCCAGCGTGCGTTCATTACTCTCCATATATCCTCACCCGTGAATATACCGACCCTGTCATAAGCCGGCATCTTGAAGTATAAGCGCCGCCCGCAACCGCCGGATAGTTTCAACCCGGCGATTAAGCACCGCAGCTGTATGGATTCAGGGCACCGGGAAAAAAAGATACTTGCTTGGGTGTCGCGTTCCCGTATTTATTTAACCGCCGCCCCGATATCGACTCAGGATTTGATGGCTCCGGCGCGCACCCCCTTTAGAAATCCCATGCAGAAGTCATCCTTGCCAAGGAGCATGTCCGCGGTCCTGATGGTGGCCATGATCTCCGTGTCAAGGGGATCGATGATGGCCGAATCCATGCCCGCTTCCATCATCAGGGCAATAAAGGTCCTGTTGATGATCTTCCTCTGGGGAAGGCCGTAGGAGATATTGGAAAGCCCGCCCGTGATATGGACTTCCGGAAACATCTCCTTGATACGCCTGACGGCATTCAGGACCATGGTGCCCTTTGTGGAATCCGTGCTGATGGGCTGCACCAGGGGATCGATGTAGACGGCATCCTGCCCCATGCCGGCGGCGGCGAGCTCCGTCACCAGCCTTTCGGCCCTTGCAACGATATCGTCCGAGGATGCGGGCATTCCCGAATCGTCCATGCAGAGGGCGACGATCCTGCACTCCTTGCCCTCGAGAAAGGGCATCATGGCATCGAACCGCTCCTTCTCCAGGCTGATGGAGTTGATCATGGGCGTCTTTTCGACCATGGCAAAGGCCGTCTCGAGGATCGCGGGGTCCGGGCTGTCCAGGCAGAGGGGAACCGTTGCAACGGGCCCTATGGTATCCAGGAGCCACTTCATATCCGCTTCCTCATGCCCGATCCTCGCCCCGGCGTTCACGTCGATGAAGTCGGCCCCCGCCGCCTGCTGCTTCTCCACATCATCCCTGATATAATCCCCGTCCCTTTCCGCCACGGCGGCCTGGACCTGTTTTCTGGAAGTATTGATTCTCTCCCCGATGACTTGAAACATCATTTCTTCTCCTTCTTTCCGGTTATTGGGCCAGGGCCTTGGCGCCCCTTGCGGCGGAACCGGCGTCCGGGGCAAAGCCGTCCGCCCCGATTTCATCGGCAAAGGCCCGGGTCACGGGGGCCCCGCCCACCATGATCTTCACCCGGTCCCTGAGCCCGTTCTCCACAACGGCATCCACGGTCTGCTTCATCATGGGCATGGTGGTGGTCAGGAGCGCCGAAAGACAGAGGATGTCCGCGTTTTTCTCCTCTATCGCACTGACAAACGCCTCCGGGGCGATATCCACGCCGAGGTTGTGAACGGTAAGGCCCGCGCTCTCCATCATCATGGCAACGAGGTTCTTGCCGATATCGTGGAGGTCTCCCTTGACCGTGCCGATCACCACGACGCCCGCTGCGGCTCCAGCGTCGTCCCCGAGAAGGGGTTTCAGGATCTCCACGGCCCCCGCCATGATCCGGGCCGCCATCAGCACCTCGGGAATGAACATATCCTCGTTTTCCATCTTCTCGCCCACCACATCCATCCCGGCGATCAACCCCTTGTCGAGAATATCGGCTGCGGAGGTTCCCGCTTCCAGCGCGGCATTCACCAGCTCTATGAGGCGATCTTCATCGAGGCTCACCAGGGTCTCTATTATCTCATTGAAATCCGTCATGGGTATTTTCCTTTTTTATATACGTCTTCTTCGATACATTGCCGTCCGGGGAGGGGAGTTATTTAAATCCACGGCCCGCCGGGCAAGGCCCGGGAGCTAAAAAGGGGACGGTTATATTATTGTGGATCTTATTATTTCCAGGTCCCCTGCCGCCGACCCTACAGCAGGATTTTAAACTTCTTCCTGATCGCCCTGTCCACCTCATCCGGGATATGGGAGGGCGCGGGGTTTGCCAGGAGCTTTCCGGCGAGGGCAAGGGCCCTTTTTCGGATATCGAGGCTGCCCTCCTTCTCCCATTTTTCACGGCTCTTCCGGTCCGTGACGCCGTTGCCGCCGTAGTACTCGCTTCTCATATGGGCCATGGTATGGGGAGAGGTCATGAAATTTCCTCCCGCCCCCACGGAATCGATCACCTCGAGGGCAAGATGCTCCTCGTCCACCTCGATCCCCTTGAGGACCTTGCAGCAGTTCCCGATGATCTCGTCGTCGATCACGTACTGCTCATGGGCGATGGTGAGCATGGACTCCAGCATGCCGGCGCTGTGGTGGATGTAGTTGGATCCCCCCATGGAGGCCAGAAGCGCCGTAAATGCCTTTTCATAGCCTGCCTGCGCGTCGGGCACCTTTGAATCGGAGAGTCCCGAGGAGTTGTAGTTGGGAACCTTGATATGGTTTGCAAGCTGGTGAATGGCGGCGTTCATCATGCCGCATTCCACGGCGCCGCCGAGGTATCCCATGGTCTTGAGGTTGGCCATGCCCGGGATGCCGCCGTAGAGCAGGGGGGCGCCGGGGTTGGTGAGCTGGCAGACCGTGATGCCGGCGAGCTGCTCGGCATGGAGCTGGGCCAGGGTGCCGGCCATGGTCAGGGGAGAGGTGGAGCCGGCCATGGGCGCGCTGGACAGGGCCACCGGGATGAGGTTGCGGTTCGCCTCCTGCATGATCAGGGTGGACTGGGTGCAGAGTTTCAGGGGGCTGATGGCAAAGGAGGTGATCACGGAGATAAAGGGTCTTTCCTGGAGCTTGTCCAGGCCCCCTGCGATCATCGCGGCCATCTCGATCACGTCGTGGAGCCCCTCCTCGTTGTTCACACCGCTCATCACGTGCTTGCCCGAAGCGGACAAACAGGCATAGTACATGTTGATATCGTAGTCCGCCTCATCGATATCCGTGGGGATGCAGGGCCTTACCAGAAAGTGGATATTGTCGAGCCGGTCCACGAGCCGGGACACTTCGTGGAGGTCCTTGAGGGTCGTCGGCCTCACCTCGCCGGTTTCAGGGTCCAGGATCCGGATGGCCGCGCCGCCCGTGCCGAGGTGCACCCGGTCCTCGCTCAGGTTCAGGTCGTTCTTCTGATCCTGCCCGTAAAGCACCACCTTTTCGGGGGCCTTTGCGACCTCTTCCTCGATCATCTTCCTCGGGAATCGGATGGTTTTGCTTTCCCTGTCCACGGACGCGCCGGCAGCTTCCAGCATCCCCGCGGTATCCTCCAGCCCCGTTTCATAGGTGACGCCCGTTTTCTCGAGGATCGAAAGGGATGCATCGTGCACGGTTTTCACCTGCTCCGGCGACAGGGGCCGATAGAGGCCGCCTTGTAAACCCATTAAGTTCATCTTCTTCTCCTTACTGTGGAAAATTCAGCACCCTGCATTTCAGGGTCGTTTTCTCAAACAACCCCGGAATGCATATCTTTGGTTTCACTGCTATACGGTTTAGATTCTAACTGATCAAATGGCATGCCCTGAAATCCCTGTCAAGAATAAAATGTAACAAAACCTATCAAAATATTTTCCATGATAAGACCGGTGCCTGATTTATGTTGACTTTTGTTTCTGTGGGATTATTCTTCGGTCCATGGCAAGGGAAAAACGTAACGTCAAGAAATGGAGCAACCCATTGAAAATATTATCCGTAAGCGACAAGATCGAGGAAAGCTTCCTGAAACCCGGACATTACGCCCCGACCCTTGCCGGGGTCGAGCTGATCCTTGCCTGCGGGGATCTTCCCGCATCCTACCTGGAATTTCTGGTCAGCCTCCTTAACGTGCCCCTGTTCTACGTCCTGGGAAATCACGACGAGAAGCTCCACGGGCGGCATATTAGCGGATGCACCTGCATCGACGAAACCACCGTTGTCTACAGGAACAGGATCATCGGCGGGCTTTCAGGCTCCATGGACTACTCAAAAGGCGCGCTCAAGTATTCCGAGGTCCAGATGCACGGGAAAATCGCCCGGCTGTTCCCCAGGCTGCTCTACAACCGTATCAGGTACGGGCGGTATATGGACATCCTCATCACCCACGCCCCCATCCAGGGCGTCCACGACGAACCCACCCGGGTCCACCGGGGGTTCAAGGCCCTCTCCCTGTTTGACAGGCAGTACAGGCCCGGGTATCATCTCCACGGTCACACCATGGTTCGCGGCGGCGTATTTACAACCCCCTTTTATGGAACCGACCTGATCAACACCAACCATTACCGGATTCTGGAGCTGTGACATGTCCCTTTTCAACCAAAAACCTGGTAAACCGGAGTCGCCCAACTACGCTTCGGATATGGCCTTTTCAAAGGCCGTTTCAAAGGCGTTTGCCCTGGAGCTCAAGGATCTTCTGCTCAGAAGATCCAAGCGACTCCTGCCCTTCGAGGAGGTCAGGGAGAGGCTCGAACTCTGGTACGGCAGCGAGCTGGGCATAAGGACCGTGCCCATCGAGTCCATCATCGGCAGCCAGGGCCGGTATCGGAATTTCACACGGCATTTTCTTCCCCTGGACGAGAGCCTGAGAAACAGGTGGCGACGGATCGAGGACGCCGTCACGGCAGGCAAGGACCTTCCGCCGGTTGAGCTCTACAAGGTTTGCAATGCCTATTTCGTAAAGGACGGCCACCACAGGATATCGGTGGCCAAGGCAAAGAACAGGAGCTTCATTGAGGCCCTGGTTTTCGAGTATGCCTGCGACCTTTCCCTGGACGATAAAACCGATCTCGAAAAGCTTGCCATCCTCGAGACCCGGGGACGTTTCCTCAAGGAGACCGGGCTGAAAAAGCCGCGAACGCCGGATCTTCACCTCACCGTCCTGGGCGGTTACCCCATCCTTATGGAGCATGTGCAGCGCCATCGTTACTTCCTTGCCGAAAAAGAGAAAAGGGAGGTGGGCATAAAGGAGGCGGCCGCATCCTGGTTCGACCATATTTACCAGCCCATGGTGGACCTGATCCGGGAGAACGGCATCATGAAGCAGTTTCCCCACAGGACCGAGACGGATTTTTATATCTGGGTTTCCAAGTACAAGAACCGGCTGTTTCAGGATGTGTTCCAGCCGGAAGAGGCAAGGCTTGCGGTGGACAACTATTCGCGGATTTTTTCCAATCCATTGAGAAGGTTTCTTGGAAAACTGAGGAAATACCTGGGAATAGTGAGATTCTGATCTCCTTTGCCCGCGCGCGGAAGAAACGAAATCCGCCACGTTCCGAATAAAGTTTATCAGAGTTCCCTTTCCCGGGGGGCGGTGGGGACGAAGATTGTCTCATTACCTATCCGGATCAGAGAGGCCTCTTGTACGCGCTCGGGAAGAACGAAGGAAGTTTTAACAACAACACAGGGATAGCATGGCCCTTGCTCAAGCAGGGGAGGGGAGAGTCAAAGAGCGCGGCATTTCAAGAATTTCGCAATCAAGCGCGTGGATACCCGGAAGGGAACCGGGTATCCACTTGGGAATAAATCTATTTCCTCTTCTTGACGATCAGGCCCACACCGGTGAGCCAACTCTTGGCCACCGCTTCGGGTTTCTCGCCGTTCACGTTGACCCGGTAGTTGAGGCGGGTCATGGTGGCGGTATCCAGTGAGGCGCCGATCTCGCCGAGGATGCGCCTGACCTCGGGATACCGGTCCAGCACCTCCGCCCTGATCACGGGGGCGGGGTTGTAGATGGGGAAATAATGCTTGTCGTCATCCAGCACCGTGAGGTTGTAATCCTTGATCTCGCCGTCCGTGGCAAAGGCCATGCCGCAGAGGGCCTGACCGTCCCTCACCGCCTTCTTGGCAAGGGGGGTCTCCATCTTCAGGACCTTTCCATCGGGAATATCCTTTCCAAAGTCAAGACCGTAATACTCCATCATCCCCTTGAAGCCGTCCGCCCTTGAGTAGAACTCCGCGTTGGTGGAGACGCTCATCTTGCCCGCGTTGCCCTTTGTCCAGGCAGCCCACTTGGAGAGGGAGTCGATGCCGAGCTGGTCGGCCTTTTCCGCCTTCATGATGATGGCATAGGTATTGTTGAACCTGGCGGGCCTGAGCCATACGAGGCCGTTCTTTTCATCCTCGGCCTTCACCTTTGAGTAGAGCTCCATGGAGTCCCTGACCACCTCTTTTTTCTTCATGATGGAGAGCCATGCGGTTCCCGTGTACTCCATGTAGACGTCGATCTGCCCCTGCACCAGGGCCTCGCGGTTCACGTTGGTTCCCCCCAGGCTGGTGCGGTCCACCACGGGGATTCCCCTGCTCTTCAGAAGCTTGACCATGATCTTGCCCAGTATGACCTGCTCGGTAAAGGCCTTGGAAGCCACCCTCACAGGGGCCTTCGCGGAAACTGAAAGGGGAAGCACCATGGACAGGACAGCGGCCAGTAAAAGAGCCGTTTTTCTCATAACAAAACCTCCGGGATTTGATGATTGATTATGGACGGCCGAAGGCGAAATGCCCCCGGCATCAAAGGGCCGGTTACGGTGAGGCTGTCCCCGGCCCGTGTAACGCTTAAGCAGGCTTGATCTCGTCGGTGCGCACGCCCCTTGAGATCAGGAGTTTTTCGGAAACGCCGAGGCTGTAGTCGAAGAGCATGGCGATAAGGGAGACCGGCACGGCGCCCGCCATCATGATCCCCATGTCCACCAGGGCGATGCCCGTAAAGATCCAGAAGCCGAGTCCTCCCCCGCCGATGAGAAAGGCCAGGGGGGCCGTTCCAACGATAATGGCGGTGGATGTGCGCACCCCGCCGGCAATGACCGGAAGGGCAATGGGCAGCTCCACCTGGATCAGGATCTGGGCGGGGGTCATGCCCATCCCCGTTGCCGCCTCGATCACGTCCGGGCTCACCGCCTCGATCCCCGCATGGGTATTTCTCACGATGGGCGCCACCGCATGGAAGAAAAGGGCCAGGAGCGCCGGCACCATGCCGATGCCCGAAAGGCCGATCATGGGCAGGAACCCGTAGGCCATGGCAATGACCCCCAGGGAGGGGACGGACTGCCAGACATTGACCACGGCCATGATCACGGGGGAGGTTCTCTCCATTTTCTTCCGGGTCATCAGGGTTCCCAGGCTCACCCCCACCAGCACGGCGCAGATCATGCTGATGATCACCAGGGTGAAATGCTCGAAAATAAGCCTGACAAACTCCGAAAGGTTGTTTATCGTGTACTCCCAGGCACCGTAATGGGTGTAGAGCCATACGATCAGGAGGATCGTCAACAATACCGGCACCAGCCTCTTGAGCAGGTGGAGCAGAATCCGAAGCGTCATGATGCTATCCCCTCAGCGTTTCCTTGATATCTTCCGTGTGAAGCCATCCCAGCACCTTCTTTGTGTCGTCCACCACGATCAGGAACCCGTAATCGTGGGTGAAGATCTCGGACAGGCCGTCCTTGAGGCTCGCATAGGCCGTGAGCCAGGCGCCCGTTTCCACCACCGCATCCCCTGCCTTGGTCGCCGATTCGGGAATCTTCTGCCGATCGATCATCCCCGTGAGGGTTCCTTCCCCGTCCACGGCCACAAGGTAGCGTGTTTTTCTTTCGCTCAGTATGTTTCGGACGATATCGATGCCGTCGCCCATGCGGACAAGGGGCGGATCGCTCTTCATGGCCCGTTTCACCGTGAAGAGGTTCAGGCGTTTCAGGGTCCTGTCCCCCCCCACGAAATCGGCGACAAAATCGTTTCTGGGGTTCGTGAGCATCTCCTCGGGGGAGGCGAATTGGACAAGATGCCCGTCCTTGAGCAGGCAGATCTTGTCCCCCATCTTGATGGCCTCGTCGATGTCGTGGGTAACAAAGACGATGGTCTTCTTCACCTCCTCCTGTATCTTGAGGAACTCGTTCTGGAGATGCTCCCTGTTGATGGGATCGATGGCGCCGAAGGGTTCGTCCATGAGCATGATGGGAGGGTCGCCCGCCATGCCCCTGGCAACGCCGATCCGCTGCTGCTGGCCCCCCGACAGCTCCCTGGGGTACCGGTCCCGGTACTCGTCGGGATCCAGGTTCACGATCTCCAGAAGCCGCTGCACCTTCTCGTCGATCCTCGCCTTGTCCCATTTCAGGAGCCTGGGCACGATGGCGATGTTTTCGCCGATGGTCATATTGGGAAACAGGCCGATATTCTGGATCACGTACCCGATGTTCCGCCTGAGTTCGATGGTGTCGAGGCGGGAGACATCCTTTCCGTTGATGATGATCTTGCCGCTGGTAACGGGGATCAGGCGGTTGATCATCTTCATGGCCGTGGTCTTGCCGCATCCCGAAGGCCCCACAACGGTGCAGATCTCCCCCTCCTCAAGATCAAAGGAGAGTTCGTTCACCGCCTTTATATGCTCCGAACCGGGATAAATTTTCGTGACTTTCTGAAGGCTCAACATGGTTCCCATCTATTCTCTCCCTAACCCGGACAAGCCGGAACCAAAGAAATTCAGGCATAAAAACGCAAGATTTCGTTGATATGATAATAAGTTATTCCGCCGGCTGTTTGACTTTAATCCCGGCGGGCGTGATCCACTCCTCGGCCTTTGCCAGGAAAATATCCGCCGTGATGGCAAGGAGGCTCATGGCAAGGGCCCCGGCAATCACCGAATCGTTCGTGGACATCTGGAGTCCCTCGCTCACGAAGAGCCCGAGGCCGCCGGCGCCGATATAAGCCGCGATGGCGGCGATGGCGATGCCCATCACGACGGCTGTTCGCACCCCGGCCATGATGATGGGGGCCGCCAGGGGAAGCTGGAGCTGGATCAACAGCTGAAAACTCGTCATTCCCATGCCTCTGCCTGCCTCGGTGGTGGCCGGATCCACGCTCTTGATGGCGATATAGGTGTTCCGGATGATCGGCAGCAGGGAGTACAGAGATAATGCAACCACCGCCGGCACGCTCCCGATCCCGATGCCGCTCACGGCATCCCAGGCATTGTCGATGGAGGAGAGGATCGGCATCATGAATCCGAACATGGCGATACTGGGTATGGTGATGAGGATGCTCGACAGGTAGAGTACCATGCCCGCCGCCCCCGGCTTTCGCGTTATAAAGACGCCCACCGGCACCCCCGTTGCAATTGCGATGGCAAGGGCGATGCCGACGATGCGAATATGGTTGAAAAGCTGAACGGATATTTCATGGAGGTTTTCGGCAAAAAACTTCACGGGGCCGGACACGAACAGGGGATTAACAAGGACCCCGTAAGCGACCCACGAAAAGCCGAGAGCCAACATCAGCAGCCAGAAATCCTCCACCGAGCGCATATTGTAAAGAACCGCCAGAAGGGCCAGGAGCCCCGTGATCCCCCAGGCCAGGAAAAATCCCCAGGTATCGCCCGGAAGAACGGATTCCAGCCGGGCATAAAATGCCCCCGACAGGTCGAAGAGATACAGGAAAACGGACACGATCAAAAACACAAGCAGCAGATAGTGCGAGATCCTGCCGAGATTTCCCCTTGTATAACAGCGGTGCAGATAGAACAGGACCCCCCCCACGAAGAGAAATGAGACGCCCCACCGCATTCCGCCGGAAAGGGTCTGAAAAAGATATGCGGGAATGGAATAGAGAATACAGATGATCAGGAGCATTCCCGGAAACGGCGTCAACCTGAGCCTGTCGCCCAGGTACGTCATCAGGAACAGAAGAAATGAAAAAAGCGGAACCACCAGGACCATTCTCAGGATATCGTATGATTCCAAGAACTCAACATCCAGGTCCACAAGGTTCACCAGAATGCCCAGGGGCGACAGGGGATTGTCTTGCATGATGAATTCCCCGGGAAACCAGGGCATGAAAAACGAGATGAAAATCGCCACCGACAGGAGAAGAAACACCCTGTCGACCCATCCCCAGCAGAAGACCGACCGGAACTTCAGGGCTGAAACGGATTTCGAACAATGATGACACCTGGTTGAACCCAACGGCAATTCCTTGCCGCACTCAGGGCATATGGGAATTTCCACCACCATCTTGGACCTCCTGATTTGTAAAAATGTTAGCAAAACCTTCCATACCTCACCGGTATTGTCAAGATTAAATTCGCAATTTGACAAGTTTTGTTACATTTTGGGCGAATCGGCAACCCAACAACTCAACATATTTTTTATTTACAGTGTTTTATATGGATATCAAATTATCCGCCGCGCACATATCCCCCAAAAATCCTGAAAGCACGAAGGATCATACGGAATTCGGCTGCGAATATGGACGAACCTCTTGCCTGGAACAACTCCACCGACGCCGTTAAAGGGCTTGGGAAAAAAAATCCGCGTAAACAGGTTGTCCGTTCCGGAAATGACTGAATATTAACACCTTGAATTAAATACCACGCCGGCAAGTGATTGAGGAGGCGTGGAGCTGGGGACTTGGAAACAATAAAATCCACAGAAAAAATCTGCTTCCTTCTTCACTTTTCCGGGTAGCGTTTTATGACGGCGAAGAATTGAACAGGTGTGTAATTCCCTGTCAGCTATATAAATCCGGCACCCTGACGCCGGCTCGCCTCATAAATCAAACGAGAAACAAGCCGTGCCCGGAGATGATCATTGCATCGAAGGGTGGATGTCCCCGGTGTCGTTTGGATTGACGGAAAAACCCCTTAAATCCGACCGCTCACTTGAAGCGCACCCTTTTGACAGGCTGAAGGGTCAAACTGGAAGGAAAACTTGACAAGAAGCAACGAAAATGTAACAAATCCTCACGTTTTAATTAAATATGCGCGAGGATTCCCATGGCCGACGAAACAACATCTCTGAACAAGATCATCAATGCCAAGTACCCCGAGTTAACCTCAAAGAGCAAAAAGCTCGCGGAGTTCGTGCTCTCCAACCCGGAGAAAGCCGTGTTTATGACCACAAGAAAACTTGCCGCCGCCGTGAACGTCAGCGAGGCAACGGTGGTAAGGTTCGTGCGCCAACTGGATTATGCAAGCTATGCCCTGTTCATCAAGGCCGTCAGGGAACTCATCGATACCGAGTTGACCCTGCTGGAGAGGCGAAGGCTCGCCAACCCGGAGGTTTGCAGCGACGATGAGGAGCTGGACAGGATCACGAACCAGGATATCGAAAACATCAGGGCCATGCGTAAGAGCATCGATCTTTCGGAAGTAAAGAAGGTAAGAAAACTTCTAAAGGATGCCGAGGCGATCCATGTGATCGGGTCGCGCCTGTCCTATACCCCCGCATATTACATGGGTTGGACCCTGGCCAAGATCAGGAAGAATATCAGTATCCTCAGGGGCAGCGACCGAACCACCATCGACCGTTTGATATTTGCATCCGAGGAATCCGTGGTGGTGGTCGTTGCAACGAGCCGGTATCCCAATGAGCTGATCAGGATGGGAAAGCTGGTAAAACGCCGGAAGTTGAAGTTGATACTGCTCACGGACAGCTCATCCTGCCCCCTGGTACAGTTCAGCGATCATGTGCTCATCGCTCCGCTGAAGACGATCCCGTTCCTTGGAAGCCCCACCTCCCTGGTCAGCCTGATCAACTACCTGGTTCATACCCTGGCGGCGGAAATGGGGGATGAGTTGAAGGAACACCAGGAAAAACTCGAACAGGCTTACCTGGAAAACGATATTCTCTTCAACTACTGACGGTCTCGAGACTCTCCGCATCGGCGAGGCCGGCCATGACCAATCCCCGCCTTTATATTGATCGCCTGAACACCCGATTTTGATGTCGTAAATCGGGAATTACACCACCACCGTGGCGGGTTTCCTCAAGAAGCTTTTGCTGTGTTTAAGGCACATGGAAATATTTAAATACACATCGGTGATGCAGGATGGGTGTCGCCGCGCGTGCCCATCATAGCTTCCTTTATATCTATTATTTTCCGACCCCATAATGCGATATATCAGCAACCCGGACCTCAAGGGGGGGCACGGGATGGCGCCTACAGATCCGCGAGGTCCTCATCTGCTGTTTATCGTTCCCGTTGCGGGTGCCGGCTCCAACCCCGCGTTCCGCAGGGGGGACGTGTACGTGGAAACCGGCAAGGTCAAGGGCGTTTTCTGGTTTCCAGCCCGATGCTCCCGCTTCCCCTTGACGGAAAGAGGAGCGAGGTCATGGTTTCACGGGGTGGTTTCGGCTTTTTGCGGTCGGCAAAAACTCATGAAAACAGGTGGTCGGAAAAGCGCCGGAGGACAACTGCTAATTGCTCCATCCAGAGATTCCCGATTCCCGGATGGACACCGACTAAGAACCGGCGGGATTCGAAAATGCTTCGGCAGCGCTCTTCCCCGCGATACGGCCAAAAACAATGCATTCCGTGAGCGCGCAGCTGCCCAGACGACTGGCGCCGTGTATACCGCCGCAAACCTCGCCGGCCGCAAACAGACCGGGGATCGGGTTGCCGTGGAGATCGAGTACCCGGGCGTGGGTATCGATGGCCAGTCCCCCCGGCGTGTAATGCACCTTGGGCCACAGCCTGACGGCATAAAAGGGCGGCTCGGAAAGGGGCAGGGCGCCTTTGCCGAGGGGCTTGCCGAAGGCATCCGTTGATTCCTTTTTAATCATTGCGTTGTATTCGCTTACCGTCTTTTCAAGTTCCCGGGCGGGGATCTTATATGCCTCGGCGAGCTCGGCGAGATTCTCGAACCCCCTGACCTTTCCCGATTTCAAGCAGCGCTCCAGGCTGTCGGCCGCCTTTTTCCCTCCCCTGTCGTCCACGATTCCCACACAGGCATGCCCGGCCTTGAAGATCGCCTCGCATCTTGTTCTGCGATCCGACCATTCATCGACTATCCGTTTGCCGCTTACGGGGTCCACCAGGATTCCAAAGGGGTACACGCTGTAGGAGGCAAAGCTGGACCCCTTGCCGTAGCCGGTTTCGTCCGCGCAGCCCCAGGGCCCCGATTGTATCCAGGAAAGATGGATGGGGGCGGCCTTGACCTTCAGGGCGGCGATCAACCCTTCCGCCGTGGCGCCCCTGTGGTTGGTGGAGTCGATGGATTCGTCGAGCACCGGGTTCTGGAGGGTGCGAAAGGCCATGTCGTTGCCGTACCCGCCCGATGCGAGGATAACGGCGTGCCTTGCGCGGATCGTTTTTATGGTACCGCTCTTTTCATGGGGAAATTCGTATCCCGATCGGATTCGCACACCCTGGACGGCACCGCCGGCATCGGTGAGAAGATCGGTCATGGCGGAGCGGGTCCTTATCTCGACACCCATCTCCGAGAGCTTCGCGACCTGGGCCTTGACGATATCAATACCGATATGGTTTCGGGTGGTGAGGCAGCGGGCCGCGGAGTGCCCGCCGAAACGGTCCAGGCGATCCTGGTATTCGATCCCCAGCTCGCTTCTTGTCCAGTCGATGGCCTCGGCGGCCTTTTCCGCCACCAGCCTGACCAGGGGGGGATGGTTCAGCCCAAGCCCGGCCTTCAACATGTCCTCGTAGAGCAGGTCCGGGGAATCCGCAACACCCATGCTTTTCTGGAGGTAATTGCCCGGCGCCGCAAGGCAGCTGTCGCTGATGCGGGTGTTGCCCCCCACCACCTTCATCTTTTCGAAAACCATAACCGAAGCTCCGGCCGCGCGGGCTTCGTGGGCCGCAGAAAGACCTGCCGCTCCGCTGCCCACAACAATGACATCCGTCTGTTCGTCCCAGTTTTTCATAGGTTTCTCCTGGAGCCTTCCTTTATCTGATCGGTATCATACAACTGAAATCCCGGTTTATTATGCAAAAAAACTGTCAGGGTATCGGATTGCGGGATGAGCAAAAGCTCCCCGCGCCCATCATTTGCGGATTTGGATCCAGCTTGTTCCCATAGGCTATATCAGAGCTTGGCCCATTGTCCAAACATCGGTTTTGTGGAGGGCGCGGGAGTGATGCCGTGTATCGGGCGGGTGATCTGTTTGTGAATCGCGAGTGATTCGTGATGAAGATATGAATCGGGTATTTTCCTTAAAAGCAGATGAAAAGCGCATTTTAGAAGGAAAATGAGAATTTATATCATTTTGAATCAATTCGCGTGAAACCTGTTAAGGACCTGTAAATAAAGATTAAAGATAATAGTTTTCTGCGTTTTGTGCTTTTTTTTTCTGAGCATGCGTGGCGGGAACAACGACATGGCATGCCTGATGCATTGTTGGAGGACGAAATTGAAAATGAATCGCGGATTTCAAAAAGCAGAGCGGCGGAAAGGCATGATCAACCTCACTGCCCGTTCAACAATAAAACTTGCCGTTCAAGGATCGATTAACAAACCCGTGAAGGGCGGGGCGATCCCAAGGCATATCCTATAACGGAGGAAAGAATGAGCACTACGTTACCCACTCACGCACAGGTTGTTATCATCGGCGGCGGAATTGTCGGCTGCAGCACGGCTTATCACCTTACAAAGGCCGGTTTCAGCGATGTCCTGGTTCTCGAACGTAAAGAGCTTGGCTCCGGTACAACATGGGCCGCCGCCGGCCTCCTTGCGCAGCTTCGTCAGAACCGCGAGATGACCAACCTTGCAAAGTACGCCACCGAGCTTTACGCGGGCCTCGAAGCCGAGACCGGTGTGGGCACGGGATATGTCAAGACGGGCGCCATCGGCGTCTGCCAGACCGAGGACCGCAGAAGGGAGTGGCTTCGCGGCGCCGCCATGGCCAAGGCGTTCGGCATCGACATGCACGAGATCAGCCTCCAGGAAGCCGAGGACATGGTACCTGGTATGAGCTGCAACGGCCTTATCTCCGCCTTCTACCTGCCCAACGACGGCCAGGTGGACCCTGTTTCCGCAACCCAGTCCCTTGCAAAGGGCGCGAAGATGGGCGGCGCCACCATCGTCGAGAACTGCAAGGTGATCGACATCAATACAAAGGACGGGGTTGTTACCGGTGTTTCCACGGAGCAGGGGGATCTGACCTGTGAGTACGTGGTGAACTGTGCCGGTATGTGGGGAAGAAATATCGGCAAACTCACCAATACCTCGATTCCCCTTCATGCGGCAGAGCATCTCCATGCCATCACCGTTCCCATCGAGGGCCTCAAGAAAAACTTCCCCACGGTTCGCGACTTCGACGGTTACACCTACTTCAAGGAGGAGTCCGGCGGTATCCTCCTGGGCGGTTTCGAGCCCGTTGCACACCCCTGGGGCATGAAGGGCATCCCCGAGAACTGGAAGTTCACCGAGCTTGCCGAGGACTGGGATCAGCTCGAGATCTTCATGGAATGCGGGTTCGACCGTTTCCCCGCCCTGGAAGACGCCCAGATCCGACACCTCCAGGTATGCGCCGAGAGTTTCACGCCGGACAACGCCTTCATGGTGGGCGAGGCGCCGGGGGTCAAAAACCTCTTTGTTGGCTGCGGCATGAACTCGGTGGGTATCGCCAGCTCCGCCGGCGTTGGCCGCGCCCTGTCCCAGTGGATCGCCAAGGGTTCTCCCGACGAGCAGCTCTGGCCCGTGGACGTTCGCCGCTACTTCCCCTGGCAGCAGAACGAAAAGTACCTCCACGACCGCGTCACCGAGTCCGTGGGTATCCTCTACGAGCACCATTACCCCAACCGTCAGCGCAAGACCGCCCGTCCCGTTATCTGCTCGCCCTTCCACGAGCGCCTGAAAGCCAACGGTGCCTGCTTCAGCCAGATCGCCGGCTGGGAGCGCGCCGACTGGTTCGCCCCCGAGGGTGTTGAGCCCGTTCATGAGTACAGCTGGGGCAAGGCCAACTGGTTCGAGCACCAGAGGGAAGAGCATATGGCCGTGCGCGACGGTGTCGGCATGTACGACCTCTCCTCCATGGGTAAGCTCCTGGTCCAGGGCAGGGACGCCGAGGCCGTGCTCCAGAACCTCTGCACCAACGATATCGCCGGTCCCATCGGCGTCTCGGTCTACACCCCCATGGTCAACGAGAAGGGTGGATTCGAGACCGATATCACCGTTACCCGCATCGACGAGGAGAGCTGGTTCATCGTTACCGCAGCCGGTACCCCCATCCGCGACCTCGACTACATCAAGCGCAGGATTCCCAAGGATGCCGTCTGCACCATCACCGACGTGACCCACGGCTATTCCATGCTGGCGATCATGGGACCCAAGTCCCGCGACCTCCTCTCCGCCCTCACCAGCGCGGACCTCTCCAACGAGGCCTTCCCCTACGCAACGGCCCAGGAGATCGACATCGCCTATGCAAGGCCCATCGCCATCCGCATGTCCTACGTGGGCGAGCTGGGCTGGGAGCTCTACATCCCCTCCAACTTCTCCCTGAGCGTGTTCGACGCCATCATGGAGGAGGGCAAGAAGCACGGCCTCAAACTGGTGGGCATGCAGGCGGTGAACTCCCTGCGCCTCGAGACCGGTTACCGTCACTGGGAAACGGACATCACCCCCGACGACACCCCCTACGAGGCGGGCCTCGGCTTCGGCGTGAAGCTGAACAAGGGCGACTTCATCGGCAGGGAGGCACTTGCAAAGCAGAAGGAGACCGGCGTGACAAGAAAGATCGCCATGTTCACCCTCGCCGACAAAGAGGTGATGCTCTACGGAAACGAGCCCGTATACCGTGACGGCGAGTTCGTGGACACCCTCTCCTCGGGCGCCTACGGCTACAAGCTCGACTGCCCCGTGGGCATGGGCTACCTCATCAACGAAGAGGGCGTTACCGCCGCCTGGATCAGGGAAGGAAAGTACGAGCTCATGGTGGAGGGTAAACTCTACCCCGCCGAGGTTTATGTGGGTTCCCCCTACGATCCCAAGAACCTTCGTACCAAGATGTAAATAAAACGGCCGACGCCGGGCGGCGGGGATATGCCGCCCGGCAAAGCCGTGAGGATGCCTCCCGGAACCGCGTGTTGGTTCCGGAAAAGAATGAAGGGGAACATCGGCCCCGGATACATACCGGAAAAGAGCACGGGAACGGATAAGCTTCAGGTTTTGTAACGGAATAAAAAACGGTTGCCTGCCGGGGTGGCCGCCGGGGCCGGGAATGAATCGGTGAGTGGGAAAGCAGTTTCGGAAAATGCCGGGTTGCGGCGTCCGGGAGCTCGGTGAAATTCCCGGGTAAATCGGTTTGCCGGCGGAGCGATGGAAAGGTGGAATCGATTGGGCCAAGGGCTATGACGGGCGATCCGGAAACCAGCTGAAAAAATCGGGTAGTGTTCGTTAAACCGCCTCCTCCCATGCGGTGTGCCGGGCATGACCGGGAATTGGAAGAATATAATAAGGAGAAGTAAAGTGAACATTGTCGTTCTGATGAAACAGGTTCCGGACACGGAATCGCAGATTGAAATAGATGAGAACAACACCGGTATCGACAGGGAAGACATCAAGTCCGTGATCAACCCCTATGACGAGTTTTCCCTGGAAGAGGCCCTCCTGATCAAGGAGAACTCCGGAGAGGGTACGGTAACGGTTGTTTCGGTCGGTCCCGACAGCGTGCCCGAGGCGATCCGCGTGGCATACGCCATGGGCGTGGACCACGCGATCCATGTGAACGACGAGCTGGACGACGAGGTGTTCGGTGCCGTGGATCCCCATACAACGGCAAAGATCATCACTTCGGTCTTTAAGGACACCCCCTGTGATCTCATTATCGCCGGCCAGCGGGCCGTTGACGCCGACAACTACCAGGTTCCCGCCTACGTGGCCGAGATGATGGGCATGCCCATGATCTCGGGCGTGATCAACCAGGAGATCGAAGGCTCCGCAATTACCTGCAAGCAGGTGATCGACGGCGGCACCGCGACCGTCAAGGCCTCCCTGCCCGCGCTGATCACCACCCAGAAGGGGATCAACGAACCCCGCTACCCTGCCTTCAGGGCCATCATGAAGGCCAAGAAAAAGGCCTTCGACGAAAAGGAGATCGACGACATCGGCCTCGAAGAAGAAGAGGTGGGCATCCAGGGCGCAAGGGTAAAGATCCGGAGCCTGTCCCTTCCCCCCACCCGTTCCGCCGGAATGATCATCGAGGGCGCGAACGCCGCCGCGAAGGCTGCCGAGGTAGTAAGGCTTCTCAGGGAAGAACGCCAGGTTATTTGATGCATTTCGGGGCGAATTCCCCGCAAGAAATAAGGAGAGAAGAATATGGCACAAGGTGTGATGGTCATCACGGAACTTTGGGACAACAGCTTTCGCAAGATTTCCATCGAGGCGGTTTGCGAGGGTAGAAGGCTGGCAAACGAACTCGGAGAATCCCTGACTGCGGTTGTGATGGGAGCGGGTATCTCGGATGCGGCAAAGGAGCTTGCCGCATACGGCGCCGACAAAATTCTCGCGGCGGACGACGCGGCCCTCGGGAGCTTCAGGGCCGAGGCATACGCGAATGTCCTCTGTGATGTTGTCAATGCGGAGGAGCCGAAAATCGTTCTCATGGGCGCCACCGCAAAGGGTAAGGAGATCGGCGCAAGGGTTGCCGCGCGCCTTGACGTGGGCCTTGCCATGGAGTGCACCGCCTTCACCCTGGAAGAGGGAAGGCTCGTGGGCACAAGGCCCATCTACGGCGGAAAGATCATCGCCGAGGTGGATATCGAGGGGACTCCCCAGATGGCCGCCATCCGCCCCAACGTGATGGAGATTGCCGAGGTCACGGGCAAGGGAGAGGTGGCCGCCGCCTCCGTGAACGTTGGTGATATCAAGGTGGAGCTCATCGAGGAGAACATCGAAACCTCCTCCAAGGTAGAGCTCACCGAAGCAGACTACGTTGTTTCCGGCGGCAGGGGCATGGCGAGCGAGGATTTCACCGCCCTGGAAGAGCTGGCGACCATTCTCGGAGGCGCGGTCGGCGCGTCCCGAAACGCCGTTGACGCCGGATGGCGCCCCGTGAGCGATCAGGTGGGACAGACCGGAAAGGTGGTATCTCCCAAGCTGTACATCGCCTGCGGAATCTCGGGTGCCATGCAGCATGTGGCCGGTATGAGCACCTCGGACACCATCGTGGCCGTGAACAACGACCCCGATGCCCTGATCTTCAGGGCGGCGGACTACTGCATCGTGGACGACCTCTTCGAGGTGATTCCCGCCATGACGGCCGAGATCAAGGCTTTGAAGGCATAACCTTTCGGTGAACAACTGTTTTCCCCCGGAACTCGCCCGTTTAAAAAGCGGCGCTTGAAAGGTGTTCCGGGGGGAACCAAGTCAATGTTGAAAAAAGATTCCAGGGCAGGATTGCCGATTTTATGATCCGGGTGTTGCGCGGGAGCGAAATGTTCGATACCGGCAGTCGGAATCAAGAGTAAAGGAAGTTGAATCATGTCACCCTTAATTTCACCGGCGGATTTCAGTTTACTGGGATTCCCTTTTATTGTGTTTTCATTGTTGATACCTTTGGTCGGAATTGCCGCCTTTGTCTATATCATGGCGCGGAGGGCGGCTCCACTTGTTCGCGCTTCGGGGGATGCCCGCTTCGACAGGGCTGGGCAGAGGGCCAAAAAGCTCCTCCTGTTGTGGCTGGGGCAGGTAAAACAGCCTCGTTACATGGCGGCGGGCGTGATCCATATCGTGATCTTCGGCGGGTTTCTGATCCTCTCCCTGCGCTCCATGTCACTCGTTGTGATGGGGTTGGACGCCGACTTTGTCCTCCCCGGCTTTGGCGGGCACCTGGGCGAGGCGTACAATCTTCTCAAGGATATTGCCGCCACTCTGGTTCTCATTGCCTGCGCCTTTGCCGCATATCGCCGGGGGATCGTGAAACCCGAGCGCTATGCGGTTCCCGAATCCATGGGAAAGGATCACACGGGCGAGGCCCTTCTGGTACTGGGGATTATTTCCCTCTTGATGATCTCCGAGAGCCTTTTCGAGGCTTCGAGCGTCGCGGCCGGCGAATCTGTTTTCCTGCTGCCCCTAACGCTACCCTGGATCGGCGCCAAACTCCTCTCGGGCGCGCCCCAGGGGCTTCTCCAGACGGTTCATGTTCTCTCCTACTACGTCCACGATATCGTCTTCTTCGGTTTTCTCTGCTTCCTTCCCATGGGCAAGCATTTCCACGTGATTACATCGCTCTTCAACGTATGGTTCATGCGCCTTGACAAGGGAAATATCAAGCCGGTGGAATACGGCGTGGCGGACGAGGACCTCTTCGACCTGGAATCCTTCGGCGTCAAGAAGATGGAGGATTTTACCTGGAAGCATATTCTGGATTTTTACTCCTGCGCCGACTGCGGCAGGTGCTCGGACAACTGCCCCGCCAACGCGGTGGGAAGGCCCCTGTCTCCCCGTTTTATCACCATCAAGGGACGCGACCGGGTGTTCGCGAACTATGCCATGGACGGCACCATCTATAAGAGTGACGCCCTTGTGGGCGGCATCTATTCCGAGGACGAGATCTGGTCCTGCACCACCTGCGGCGCCTGCGAGGAGGAGTGCCCGGTGGCGATCGAATATATCGACAAGATCGTCGACATAAGGCGCGGCATGGTGGACGAGGGAATGGTACCCCAGTCCCTGCAAAAGCCCCTCAAGGCCCTTGAAAAGCGCGGCAACCCCTACGGCATGATGGAGAAGAAGCGCGCCGACTGGACAAAGTCCGAAGGGTTCGCCGAAGCGTTTCCCGTGAAGGTCCTGGACAAGAAGGAGAAGACCGATACCCTCTATTTTGTCGACAGTATCTCCTCTTACGAGGACCGGATGCAGGAGATCGCCCGGGCAACCTCGAAAATTCTCACGGCCGCCGGCGAAGAGTTCGGAATCCTCGGAAAAAGAGAAAAGGACGGGGGCAACGAGGTGAGAAGGTTCGGCGAGGAGATGCTGTTCCAGGAGCTCAAGGAGCAGAACTCCGAGGCCATTGCCGCATCATCCGCCAAAAGAATAGTTACCGCCGATCCCCATGCCTTCAACGTGATCAAAAACGATTACAAGGATATGCCGCCCGTTTCCCATATCTCCGAACTGGCCCTTTCCGCCGTTCAAAAGGGCAGCGTAAACCTTCTGCCCGCTTCCGACGGAAAGGTCTACACCTATCACGATCCCTGCTACCTCGGGCGCCACAACGAGATCTACGATGACCCCAGGGCGCTGATCGACGCGATCCCCGGTATCAAGCGGGTGGAGATGAAAAAGAGCGGCGACCGCTCCTTCTGCTGCGGCGGGGGGGGGCTGATGCTCTTTTACGAGCCCGAGGAGGAGACAAGGATGGGCGTTCTCAGGGTCGCCATGGCAAAGGAAGCGGGAGCCGACGTTATCGTCACGGCCTGCCCCTTCTGCCTGGTGAACATCGAGGACGCGCTGAAGGTCGCCGGCCTCGAAGGCGAGATCGAGGTGATGGATATTGCCGAGCTTGTGGCGAATCACCTTGACGACGGCACCGCCAAGGCGACCGCCGCCTGATTTATCTTGCCCGGTACATTTTTTGCCCGGCGCGGGGAAATGCTTCTTGCGCCGGGCCATTAAACCTGAAACACTCGAATTTCAAGGGAGGTGATAACCCGACCCTGCGGTAAACCGTTGTTAGCAGGGCATTTCAGCCGTAAAGAACCCACCGGTCCGAAGGATTCCCGATCCGGATCGCAAGTGCGCGGAAATGCCGATATCAACCGGGCTGCCCAACAGCATTCAATAAACCGATGGATGTGTCATTCTTATTTTTCGGCGGGGCGCGGTGTCCTGTCGGGAACTCCGGAGTTAAAGGTCAGTCCAAGCTTGGAGGAATGTAAGTGATGAAAAGAAGTATTTGGTCTATTTTTTCGGTAAGTATCGCCGCCATGGCACTGGTGTTCACCCTCTCCGTTTCGGCCCAGGCCGTAACATGGAAAATGGCCCTCGGAGACGCGGGCGGAAGCCCCCAGCACGAGACCGGCAAGAAATTCGCCGAGGTGATGGCCGAGAAAACGGACGGCAAGGTCAAGATCAACCTCTTTCTCAACGGACAGCTCGGCAGCGAGCAGGACACGGTCAACGACTGTGCCATGGGAACCCTGGACCTCTCCGTTATCGCCATCAACAACGTAACCCCCTTTTCCCCCACAGTGGGCGTCCTCTCCCTTCCCT
>PPCM01000395.1_pt1 | contig 43352 bp, 36 predicted proteins | sample 1555541 | NCBI WGS metagenome assembly PPCM01 (sample SAMN05284479, study PRJNA326546) | Marine sediment metagenome, whole genome shotgun sequencing project. | isolation source: marine sediment | place: Germany: Wadden Sea | collected 2012-09-05
TATTTTTTCAATGATCTAGGCACGTTGCTTTCGCTCAGTGCGGATTGGGAAACTAAGTGAACCCGCTCCCGTTGTCAACCGCAAATTTGCAGTTACTCAAAAAAAACCCCGACGCGCTTGTGACTTCCAGCCATTGCTGCGTCGAGAAGAGTGGTTCTATGGAAAACCCGCCACCGGGTCAAGGGGTTTTTGGAATTATTTGGGGTATCTCGCACTTTACTATGCATTACTCGTTTTAGTAGGCCTGTTTTTGCTCAATTCACAACTCTAGCCATAAACCTTAGGAACTACCCACCATATCCAGCCGGACAAAAGAATAGCTCCACCCACATTCATTACCATCCCAAGTGCAACCATAGTACGAAGAGACATCCCCCGCATCTCACCAACAGCTAGACTGTTACACGGTGTTGCCACCGGGGTCATAAACGCACATGTTGATGCCGCCGAAACAAGGATCATTAATGGTAAAGGGTTTAAAGCATAAGTCGCGGACACATGAACTATAACCGCAAAGAAGGCCGTTGAGACAACGGTATTGCTCAGGAACTCTGTCAACAGGATAACCACAAATGCCGTTACCAGATAGATTCCATATCCGTCCCCGCTACGCCCCAATGCTTCCAGCAAGTTCGTAAACAAGCCTGCGACATGCTCATCCAAGCGCAATATCCTCACCAATATAATAAATATTCCCAGCAATCCCAGAAAGAGCACTCCCCTTTTGGGAATACCCTGCACCATATCAACCATCCGCAGCATTTCGCCTCTGAAGACAGCGAAACAAAAAAGGATACTGAAGACAACCGCCGCAAGGGGTTCATATGCTTTAAAAGCACAGACAGATTCAGCGACAAATGACGATCCGGCCCAGAAAACCAGAAACGAAGCGAACACCAACAATCCCTTGAGCTGTATTTGTGATATGGGTTTTTCCGGTTGGGTTTGGACGACCTGAATCAGCTTTTTAGGTAGAGATAAACGCACCACCAACCAAGCCAAGAACACCATTCCTGCTACCAGCGGCAAAGCCCACTCGAACCAATTGAAAAATGTAATCTGCTCTCTGCCTGCAATATTAAACATATCCAGTGCACCGATAAGCAGTAGATTGGCCGGACTCCCGATCAGCGATCCCATCCCCCCGATATTTGCTCCATATATAATAGAAAGGGTAAGTGGCGTGGTCATGGCCTCCAGCTCATCATCCAAACTGCGGATGACCGGGATCATAGCCAGTACGGTGACTGCATTCGGGATGAACATGGAAAGCAGGGCGGACACGATTATGAGCGAAAGCAATAACAGATCCGCACGTCCTCTGCTGAACCGCACTGCACGCGCGGCCATATATTCCGGCAGCGCCACAGAGGCCGTCACCCGGTAAAGAATATACCCGGTAACAAAAAGCAGGATCAAGGGCAGCCTATCATATATATAAGTAGCAGAGAATTCCATGCGCTGTTCACCTTTACGAATTATTCTCAAATTTCTGGCATGTGCAGCATATTTCGTCAACGGGCCGGGAATGCGGATTATTTTCACAGAAGCAATCAAAAATCATTTCCTGCAGCCTCTCACAGCTATTGACGATTTACCCTAAAAGCCAATACTACCTAATACCTGCCACGGCTTTTAATTACCACATTTCAATCCCAACTATCAGGGATTCCAAAGGGGATTATCTCCTTTGGCCGCCGGAGGCGAAATCAAATCGTCAAAAGGCGCGAAGCGCATCAACTTAGGAATATATATGTCAGAATTTGTTCATCTGCACGTCCATACTGAATACAGTCTCCTGGACGGTGCCATCCGCATTAAAGATCTCTGCCAGCAGGCCAAAGACTTCGGAATGCCTGCTGTCGCCATCACTGACCACGGCTCCATGTTCGGAGCTGTTACCTTCTACATGACCGCCATGGACATGGGCATTAAGCCCATCATCGGTTGTGAGGTCTATGTTGCGCCCGGAGACATTGATGATGAACTTGCCCACACGCGCAAAGACAAGAAAGGCCGCTACCACTTGGTTCTGCTGGCTAAGAACCAGCAGGGTTACAAGAACATTATCAAACTCTGCTCGCTGGGTTTCCTCGAAGGTTTCCACTATAAGCCGAGGGTCAGTAAGTACCTGCTTAATAAATACAGTGAAGGGATTATCGCCCTTTCCGCATGCCTTGCAGGTGAGGTTCCCCGCGCCCTGATGAACGAAGGGCTTGATGCTGGAATCGAGATGGCCAAGACCTACGAATCCATTTTCCCCGGCAACTTTTATCTGGAAGTGCAGGCCAACGGTCTCAAAGAACAGGAAGATCTTAACGAACGGGTCTACAAGTGCGCGGAACAGACCGGGTTGCCGCTGGTTGCAACCAACGACTGCCACTACCTGACCAAAGAAGACTACGAAGCGCACGACCTGCTGCTCTGCATTCAGACCCAGACCACTGTGGATGCTGAAAAACGTTTCCGAATGGGAACGGACCAGCTCTATTTCAAACCGCAGGAAGAATTCGAAGAATATTTCGCTCATGTGCCGGAAGCCATTGCCAACACCCAGAAAATTGCCGAAATGTGCAACCTCGAAATCGAACTGGGTAACTACTACTTCCCGGAATACGAGCTTTCCGATGGCATGACCATTGAGACCGAGTTCGTAAAGCTCTGCAAAGAAGGTCTGCAAAAACGCATTGAAGCCGCGCCTTACGATATCGATGAAGATAAGTACTGGGAACGTCTTGATTACGAACTTGGAGTCATTAACGAAATGGGCTTCCCAGCCTACTTCCTTATCGTTCAGGACTTCATCAACTGGGCCAAGGACAATAGAATTCCCGTAGGTCCTGGTCGTGGTTCGGCGGCGGGATCTATCGTCGCATGGGCACTGAGGATCACTAACCTCGACCCCATCCCTTACGATCTGCTCTTTGAAAGGTTCCTTAACGTAGAGCGTGTCTCCATGCCTGATATCGACGTCGACTTCTGTGAACGCCGTCGTCTTGAAGTCGTCAAATACTGCTCTGAGAAATACGGCTGGGACCACGTAGCCCAGATTACAACCTACGGAACCATGAAAACCAAGGCGGTAATCAAGGACGTAGGCCGCGCCATGGGCATGCACTTTTCCGAAACCGACCCTATCGCCAAGTTGGTTCCTGATGATCCGGCGGTCATAGCCCAGGGGCTGGGAGTCAAGAAAGCCAAGATCACCGTACCCAACGCGGTGGAGGCCATCCCAGAGCTGGGCAACATGGTCGCCACCGACCCCAAAATCGCCAAGCTCATGGATATCGCCACCCGTCTGGAAGGCATGTCCCGCCACGCATCAACACACGCGGCAGGGGTTGTTATCTCTGACAAGCCCATGACCCACTACCTTCCGCTGTACAAAGGTAAAAAGGGTGAAATCGTAACCCAGTACGACATGAAAAAAGTCGAAAAAGTCGGCCTGATCAAATTCGACTTTCTGGGTCTGCGAACCATGACTGTTATCGAGGACTGCCTTGATATTATCCGTCTGCAGGGCAAAGAAGCCCCGGATCTGGACACATTGACCCTAGATGATCAGGCGACCTTCGATATTTTCTGTAAAGGTGACACCGACGGCGTATTTCAGGTTGAATCTTCCGGTATGCGTAAATACCTGCGCATGCTCCGTCCCAGCTGTTTTGAAGATATTATCGCGATGCTCGCCCTCTACCGTCCGGGCCCGCTCGGTTCCGGTATGGTTGATGAGTTCATTAAGCGTAAGCACGGCGAGATCGAGGTAACCTATCTCTGGCCGACCCTTGAGCCGAGTCTCAAGCCGACTTACGGCGTTATCGTCTATCAGGAACAGGTTATGGGTGCGGCAATGACAATTGCCAACTACTCTCTCGGTGAGGGTGACCTGCTCCGCCGCGCAATGGGTAAGAAAATTCCCGAAGAGATGGCCAAACACAGGGTCCGCTTTGTTGACGGAGCAAAGGAAAATGAAATTCCCGAGCAGATCGCCAACGACATCTTTGACCTTATGGAACAGTTCGCGGCATACGGTTTTAACAAATCACACTCCGCTGCTTACGCGCTGATCTCCTACTACACAGCCTACCTCAAGGCACATTTTCCGGTGGAATTCATGGCGGCTCTCATGAGTACTGAAATGAACAACACCGAAAAGATCATCATGTACATCAACGCCTGCCGCGACATGGATGTTACTGTACGCCAGCCGGATATCAACCTCGGTGTGGCCCGCTTCTCTGTGTACGAAGGCGACATCATCTACGGTATGGCCGGGATTAAGAACGTCGGAGAGGAAGCGATCGATGAAATTGTTGCCGAGCGTCAGACCAACGGACCGTTCAAAGATTTTGTAGACTTTGTAACCCGCGTGAACCTGCGCCGGGTAACCAAAAGAGTCATTGAATACCTGATCCGCGCCGGGGCTTTTGATTCTATGGGGCTGACCCGTGCCGGGCTGATAGCATCGCTGGACAAAGCTGTTTCCTACGGCCAGAAAAAGACCAAGGAAAAAGAATCCGGCATGATCAACATGCTCGACATGCTCGGAGGTGGCGGCGAAACCGAAGAACCCGCCACAGTCAGCTTCGAAGAATTCAATATGCCGGAAATGGACGACAAGGAAATGCAGCGTCTTGAAAAGGAAGCGCTAGGTTTCTACCTGACCTGCCATCCTCTGCTTTCATACCGTAACGAAATGAACCGCCTTGGATTGCAGACCATTGAGAACTGCCCGAACATGGCCCACGAAGCTCAGGTAAGGCTTGGTGCAATCATCACCGGCTACAAGGAAATCATTACCAAGAAGTCCGGTAAAAAGATGGCCTTTGCCACTATTGAAGACATGACCGGTTCAGGGGAATTAATAATCTTCCCGAAGACCTACGAAGAAGTCCACAAATATCTGGACCAGGATATCCCCCTGCTCATCAAAGGCAAGGTGGACAACCCTCCGCCCGAAGAAGGACAGGAAGAAGCTCCGCCGGAAGCCAAGGTCATGGCCGATGAAATTTCACCGCTGGAGAATGCACAGGCAGGGTGTGTGGAAGCAGTACCGCTTTCAGTACACCACACCCTTTGCACAGATGAAGGCATCGCCGAACTCAAAGCGATCCTCGCCGGATATCCCGGCTCAGCTCCGATAACTCTGCAAATGTTTCTGGCAGACTCAATCTGCACCCTGCGACTCGGACACGGATACAGTGTCCGGCCCAACGGAGATTTCTGGAAAGAATTCAACCAATGGCGCAAAAACGGAAACGGTAAAGCCAATTTGCAGTAAAGGCGTGCCTCCGGCGGCTTAAAACCTTTTAGTTGTTTTAATAAGTACAAACTTAAAATTTTGCCTAATAAATTGGAGAAATACATATGCCTAAAGGAAAATGGAAACTCAAAGTTAAAAAAGATTTCAGTTCAGCCCACCAGCTTCGTAACTACGGCGGGAAGTGTGAGAACATGCACGGCCACAACTTCGGTGTCGAAGTAGAGATTGAAGGGGACCGTCTGGATCAGAAAGTTGAAATTCTTATGGACTTCAAAGCCTTGAAAAAAGAGCTTTCCGAAGTGCTGGAAACTCTGGACCACAAGCACCTGAACAGCCTTGAATACTTTGAACACCGCAATCCTTCTTCCGAGAACATTGCCCGCTACATTTACGAAGAAATGAAAAAACGTGTTGAGAGCGAACATGTACGCATGGTCTTTGCTTCCGTTTCCGAAAAGGAATCTTCCGTAGCTACTTACTTCGAGGAATAGGCCGGGATGAAACTGGTTATTCAAAGAACAAGCGGCGGCAAAGTTGAAGTGGATGGAGAGATTGTGGGAGAAGTAGGCCCCGGCCTTATGGTACTGGCAGGTTTCGGCAAAAAAGATACCGAAGAACTCCCCGGCTCTAAAGTCTGGACCACACTCATCGATAAGATGATTGGTTTGCGTATTTTTGAAGATGAAGAGGGCCGCATGAACCGCTCTCTGGAAGATATCGGTGGAGATATCCTGCTGGTTTCCCAGTTCACTCTCTACGCCTCATGTAAAAAAGGACGCAGACCTTCGTTCACCGGAGCTTGTGCACCGCAACTCGCTAACGATCTTTTTGACCGTCTCGTGGCTGATGTAGCAGAAAAAGCCCCTGCAAAAGTTGCAACCGGACAGTTCGGAGCTATAATGAATGTAGATTTTGTCAACTGGGGTCCGGTAACTATCATACTGGATTCAGAAGATTTTATCTAAAATTTAAGCTTTTACCTTGACTTCCTTTGCGAAAAAGGGAGGATTAGGTATATTAAATTTTATCAATAAAGGCAGCCTGAAAGTTGTAACGTGCGACGACTCTATCCGATCTGCCGCACAGGACACATGGAGTATTCATGCACCGCTTTGTGCTGGAAACAATTCCCACCCCTGAAGACAGCAGGGAAGTGGCCCGAAAGGCAATTTTAATCCTTCAGGATTTTATTGCTGATGAAGACCTTCTTCATGACATGGATCTGGTCTTGACCGAAGGGTGTTCCAATGTGGCCCGGCACGCATACGAAAAGAACGAAGATTGCAACAGGCTGGAACTTACAATAGTAATCACCCCCGGCAAACATATTATTTTCGAAATTGCGGACTGGGGTAAGGGGCTATGCTCCAAATCCATTGACTTTTCCATGCCCTCGCCGGAGGCGGTAGGAGGAAGAGGAATGTTCATCATGTCCGAATTGATGGATTCATTCGAACTCATCAATGAAAAAGGGAAAAACATTATTAAGCTGACCCGCAAGCTAGAGGAAGACCAATGGCGGAAGAAGTAGTAAATATAGCTGATGGAATCATGACCTTCAAATGCGGTCATGAAATAACCATTGAAACCATATATGAATTCAAGGACAAAGTTGAGCAAGGCAGCGAATCTTCTGCAGTGGAAGTAGTCGTTGCCGATCTTTCTGAAGCCCGTTTTCTGGACAGTTCGGGTATAGGCTTCCTTGTCTCGCTGAACGCACGCCTAAAAAGCAACAACAAAAACATGTATCTGCTGCGTCCCAGTGAACAAATCTGCAAAACTCTTGAGCTCGTGAGGCTTATATCCTTTTTTTCCATCATTGAAGACGAACGGGAAATCCCTTAAAAGCCCCTAGCATTTACCGGAGCACCCGCATGTACTGCCTTAAACACTATTTTGATCCTGAATTCGACTACACAAACCTGAAGCCGGTAGAGAACAACGACGGCAGTGTGGACTATTACAACATGGGCTACGTGCAAAGTGTAATCGTCGGTCAGGTTCTGGCCCAGTGGGAAGAGCCTGCTGAAGACGGCTCCTGCGGATTAGGACAACGCCATTTCCCTCAAAAAGTTCTACCCCGCGGTCCCAACACCAAAGTAAACCCGGACAATCACGAGCAACTGATAGCCACCCGCAACGGCTATGTATTCTACAATGAAGATGACCTGATAACCGTCAAAGAATTGTTGAATGTTCGTGGTGATGTGAACATCTCTACCGGCAATATATTCTTTGTGGGCGACATGGTAGTCCACGGTGCAATCAAATCCGGCCTAGACGTTAAAGCCAACAACATCAATGTAAAAGGTGTCATAGAACAAGCCAATGTACACGCGGCCGGATTCCTCAAATGTGACGGTGGAATTAAGGGAAACAGCAAAGGTTTTGTAGAATCAAAAGGTTCATTGCGGACAGTTTTTTGCGAAAATGCCACACTCGTAAGTGGTGGGAACATTATCATTGATAAAAACTGCATGCACACTACAGTCTATTGCGAAGGGAAATTTGCCGTAAAAGGTCGCTTCGCAGGAGGCAAATGCTATAGCGATCAGATAGTCTTCATTGGCGAACAGCTGGGAGGAGGCTTAAGCGCTCCTTCACAGGTGATTGTAGGCTACAACCCTGTAATTCTACTGCAGATAGACAAAATTTCTACTCAGATATCCGTTCTGGAAGATGATATTAAAAAAATCCAGAAGATAATGAGTAACGGAGCTTCTACAACTGCCGAGTTCACTCAGAAAATTGAAAAATGCGAAATGAAAATTCGTTTTCTGCGTAACAAGAAAAAACAGCTCTGGGGCAAAATCCAACATTCCGAACGGCTGGATAGTTGTAGAATTATGGTTCAGGGCATCGTCAAACCCGGGGTGGAAATCAGTATCGGTCCGGCATACATGCAGATTGACGAGCCTTTGGAGAACGTTTTCTTCTTCTACGAAAACAACGAAATCAAAGTGGGATCCCCCGCGTTAAAGAGATAAAGCCAATATGGATATTGCAACTTTAATAGGAATTGTCGGCGGTTTTGGGCTTATCATTGCGACCATTGCCATGGGTGGTAACATTGGTGGATTTTTAGATCCGCCCTCTCTGGTTGTCGTTGTGGGTGGCACTTTTGCCTCCTGCTTCATCATGTTCCCCATGGGCGTAGTTCTCAAATCATTCAAGATCGCATTGAAAGGTTTCTTCGCTAAATCAGAAGACCCCAAAGCCATGATTGACCAGATCGTCGCTCTTGCTGAAACCGCGAGAAAGGAAAGCCTTGTTGCGTTGGAAAAAGTTTCTATTGATGACGAATACCTGAAAAAAGGGGTCATCCTTGTTGCCGACGGCACGGACGGGGATCTTGTACGGGCTATTATGGAATTTGAAATTGACGCCATGAAAAAAAGACACTTTCAGGGACAGGCGGTAATGAAAGGCATGGGTGCAATGGCCCCTGCGTTCGGTATGATCGGTACACTGATCGGTCTTGTCCAGATGCTGTCAAACCTCAGTGACCCTGATGCTATCGGCCCCGCAATGGCGGTTGCATTGCTTACAACCCTGTACGGATCTATTCTGGCTAACGTTGTTTTCCTGCCCCTTGCTACCAAACTTCAGGAACGCTCCATCGAAGAAGCATCTTACATGGAAATCATGGTCGAGGGAGTCGTTGCAATCCAGAAAGGAGAGCACCCATCCATCATCAAAGAGAAGCTGCAAGCATTTCTTTCCCCGGGCATGCGTGACGCTGCGGCATAATCGAAGAGAGAGTCATGGCTAAAGTAGTTATCATAAAACCGAAGAATAATGAGCCGCCACCGGATGAAGGACTTCCTCCATGGATGGCGACCTTCGCAGATATGGTAACGCTTCTGCTCTGCTTCTTCGTGCTGCTGCTCTCTTTTGCAAACAACGACCTAGCAAAATTTAAAGAGCTGCTCGGTTCGCTGAAAGATGCATTCGGGGTAAAGGTTGAACGCAAGCAGGAGGATCATCTTGCTCTGGTTCCTTCTGACCTCAAGCGCAAAGAAGTTAAAATGGACAGTAACGACAAGCGGTTGTTGGGACTTGTTCTGCGCATAAAGGCTCTACTGGACCAGGAAGAAACCACCCGCAAGTCATCCGGTGTAAAAGCTGATCAGGATGGAGTTCTGGTCAACACCGACTCTGCATCACTATTCGAGCCCGGATCGGCGACGCTGAAACCTGACGCCCACAAAGTCCTGGACGCAGTCATCAGCGTCTTAAAAGACCACAACTACAATCTTGTTGTTCGTGGCCACACGGACAATTCAGAGATACGCTCAAAAAAATTTCCTACCAACTGGGAACTCTCCTCCGCAAGGGCAGCCAGCGCCCTGCGCTACATTGTTGAAAAAGGCGGGATTGCCCCCAAACGCTTAAAAGCCGTGGGCTATGCCGACACTCAACCGCTGGTGCGAAATGACTCTCCGGAACACAAACGAAAAAATAGAAGACTGGAATTTTTCTACCATAAACCAGCCCGCGATTCGTGGTAGGTAGCCCAATGAACACAACATACACTGCCGAAGCAATCCACGATAATTCAAAACTTATCGATATCCGCATCATTGTTGACGGAAAAAAGAGGCACATGTGGGGCAAATACGGCCTGCGCAGAGAATCAGACCTTGCTGCACAACTGGAAGAAGACAAAATCCCTCTGCTGGTCGGAACGGGAATCGGAGTTGCAGCCAAAAAACTACTCCAGCAACAATCAAGCACTCTGCTCATACTCGATTGCGAAAAAGAAATACTGGCAGCCAGCGGACTGAAAGAGGAACTGCGCAAACACCATAATCTGGTCTGGATCAATACCGACTCCCCTCAGAATGCAGCACGCCACATAATGGAACTTGAAGCAACATCAGGCAAAAAGATTCAGCTGCTGAGAAACCCATTCTACCTTAGGCTTTCCTCCTTTTACGGGCAAACCGAAAAAATCCTGATAGATCAGTCCAAAAAAGAAGTTGAATTTCCATCCTGGCCCAAGTTTAAACATGAAAAGCCAAGAATCCTGCTCCTAACCAGCCAGTACTTTCTCATGGGCGAAATCGTTGCCGCCTGCCAGCGTCAGGGCGTTCCGCACATGTTCATCAACATGGATGCCAAGGAAATGGAGCTGGACCAGTTTGTAAGCCGTATTTCTTCAGCCATAGACACCTTCCGCCCGGATTTCGTTCTTACGGTAAACCATCTGGGAGTTGATCAGGAAGGCTACCTGAATGCTCTGCTGCATAAGTTCAAACTGCCGCTGGCCTCATGGTTTGTGGACAACCCCCTGCTCATCCTGCCAGTCTACAAAAGACAGGCAGATAGCAATACTACAATTTTCACATGGGATGCAGACCGCATGGATGCGCTGCGGGAAATGGGCTTTAGCAATATTTTCTACCTCCCACTGGGCACGGACCAAACCCGATTTCTACCCTCCAAGGGCTGCACGGAAAAAAAATGGACCCGCGATATCTCATTCGTAGGCAACTCAATGGTTCACAAAACCGCCAAACGTCTGGAAGTCTCCAGAATTTCCGGATTGCTTGCCGAGAAGTACAAAGAGGTGGCCCATGCTTTCGGTCAGGGCGATGAACACTCCGTAGTAAACTTTCTGAAGAACGATTACCCGGAGCTGCTTCCAGAATATGAAAAGAAACTTACCTCACACCGCAAGCTATCCTTCGAAACACTTATTATCTGGCAGGCAACACTTGAATACCGCCTTTCCTGTGTAAAACAAATTCTGGAATTCAATCCACTAATAGTTGGAGACGATGGTTGGAGTAAACTTCTGGGAACTGACAAAAGATGGGACTACCACCGGGAACTCTCATATTATAATGATCTTCCGCATTTTTATCCCTGCTCAAAAATCAACTTCAACTGCACCAGCCAGCAAATGAAAGGAGCTGTCAACCAGCGGGTTTTCGATGTTCCGGCCTGCAACGGTTTTATACTTACAGACCACCGCTACCAGATGGAAAAACTTTTTGAGCCAGGCAAAGAAATTGCTGTGTACAATTCGATAGATGAAATCCCGCAATTGGTTGAAAAGTACTTAAAAGACGAGCCGGCAAGAAAGCAGATAATTAAAGCTGCGCGGAAAAGAATTTTAGCCGAGCATACTTACGACTGCCGATTGAAGGTGCTGATTCAAAATATGCGTGAGACATACCAATAAACGAATATCAAAAAGAGACCCCGCTTCATTTGAAGCGGGGTCTTTTTTTGCTCTTTCTTCCGACCGGAAGAAAATATTAACCTCAGCCGAAGCCTGAGCTTCCGCAACCTCCGGCAGGAGGCATAGAGGGGACGGGATCAGAAAACGAAGCACCTGCGCTGAATGAGGAAAGCAACTTCTCAGTATCTGAGCTTTTACATTCCGGGCATGCAGGATTTTCAGCACTGGAAGAAAAAACCAGTTCCTCGAACTCATGATCGCACACATTACATTTGTATTCATAAATAGGCATTCTACTAATTGCCTCCGCAACCGCCGCCCTTCTTGTCTGAGTCCTCACGGGACCCCTTAACGAGCTGTCACGGTGAAACTCCCATCTTCGGGATCACCACTTTTACGATAATAAAGACAATTGCGATAACCGCAACCAAACCAAACCAATCAGACATCTGAACCTCACAGGTTAGTAATCTACGCTTCCTAAACAGATAAGAACCATATTAACCTTGTCAATAGTAATCAACAAGAACAATTACTGCCGCTGATAAGTAAAGCTTAAGATGGCAATAGCTTCAAATAAAAACGAAAGACGGTTCCTTCCCCCAATCGGCTGAAAACGGTGATTTCCCCGCCCATCATTTCTACCAGTTTGCGCGAAATCGGCAGCCCCAGCCCGGTTCCACCATATTTGCGGGAAGTGGATGAATCAGCTTGCGTAAAACTATCAAAAATTAGTTTAAGCTTGTCTTCGGCAATACCGATGCCTTCATCCTTAACTTCAAAAAAGATCCGCCCATCTTCACGATAAATAGAAACGACAATGACTCCTTTACTGGTAAATTTTACGCCATTGCTGATCAAGTTATTGAGGACTTGCCTGATTCTGGTAGGATCACCAACAACTTTATCCGGAACATCCGAAGCGATATTACAGATGACCTCCAGATTCTTTCGTGCTGCGTCGACAGCGAAAACATTTACAGTCCGACCTATCATTTCGTGCAGCAAGAATTCATGACTCTCAATTTTTAAATGTCCGGCTTCAATCTTAGAAATTTCAAGCACATCATTTATAATCTCGAGTAGGTTTTCTCCTGCTGTTCCTGCAATATTCAAGTATTCACGCTGCTCGTCATCAAGTTTAGTTTCACTAAGAAGTTCAACCATACCCAGAATTGAATGCATGGGCGTTCGAATTTCATGACTCATATTGGCCAAAAATTCCGTTTTCACCTTACTTGCAGCTTCCGCCTTCACCTTTTCTTCCTGAAGCATCACAAGAAAATCGTTCACGGATTCAGCAAGATCACTCAACTCATCATTCGTACTAAAGCGCATTTTACGTTTGTCAGGGCCGGAATGGAACTCACCCTTAAGCTGGGCGCCCACCATCTTAACTCTAGAAGCAAAATAATGATTTAGAATAATGGCGGTTCCAGTACCAAGAACAAAAAGAGCACCTCCCATAAACAAAAGGAAGGCTTGGAACAATGAATGTCCGATACCATAAGCATCCTGCGGCATACTCAACTGTAAGAGAGCCAGCGGATTTCCAAAAATATCCCGTTGAACCTTAAAACCACGAAACATAGGAGCTTTGCCTTTAGTTTCCAAAAAGAACATTTCTTGTTGCACCGATTTATCCAATGCCTTGAAGGAAAGGTCCATCAGCAAACTCCGTCCAAGCTTGTCCAACTGACGATCACCAAAAAAACGCCCCATGACCAATGTTCCTTTAGGATGTGCCTCAAGTTCACTGTTCATAATTTTCTGGACAGAAACCTGCATCAGCCTATGGTTGATCCTGACTAACCCGGTCAATCCATCAAGACCGCATCGACGGACAAGGTCTCTTCCAACACAATTCTGACTTATAAAACATTTCTCAATCTGTTCCGTGCCGTCAGCAGAGAAAAAATAATAGAATTCACCCTTTTCATCAAAGAAGAGGATTATGTCCAAATCAAGATTAACTAAAATATCCGGAGAAATATTAGACTCGAGAAACCCTTCATCGAATTTTTGAACAAAATTATATGCATCATCCCACCAGGCCCAATCACGACAGAGGCTCTGTAAAGCTTCTGCACTTGCATCAATTGCATATTCAGCCCGCTTGATATTTTTCTCCGCTATGACCTTCTCAACATCAAAAACGGCCTTCCGGTTAAGCTCATAAGCCAGCAAAGCGCTACTTACAAAAATTAACAGACAAAGAAAAATAACAATCAGATAATTTTTGCCTTTCAATCCTATTCGCATCAGACCTCTCTGTTTTTTCTACTAAAAGAATACCCTCGAAATAAAAAAAAAGAAACCGGACCTAAGTCCGGTTTCTTAATTAGCAATAAATTGTCTGACTAAAATTTATATCACAGACCAAACAGCTCCCTGCGGTGTATCTTTAACTTCAATACCGAGTTCGATCAGTTCATCCCTGATTTCATCGGAGCGTGCGAAATCTTTGTTTTTTCTGGCCTCCTGCCGGGCAGCGACCAGCTCTTCAACTTTGCTCGCCTCAATTCCCTTACGATTAAGCATGTTGAGCTTAAGCTCTTCAAGGAATTCCTTGGGATCACGGGTGAAAATACCCAGAACTTCGCCCCATTTTTTCATATCTTCGAGAATACGGGTCCATGCATCGCGACCACCCTCGGATTTACGCCAAGCTTTTTCCTCAGCGATACGACCGGCAAGACGGATCAGGGTAAATATATGTCCCATAGCTGCAGCGGTGTTCATGTCATCTTCCATAGCCTCGGTCCAGCCCTTCTCAGCTTCTTCGATCTCAGCCAGCACCTCTTCGGGCAGAGCGGCTTTGGACCACTTGGCTTTATTCAGCGCTTCATCGGTCTGCTCCAGTGCGGAATAAACGCGACGGATACCCTTTTCAGCTTCTTCAAGAGCTTCGAAGGAAAAATCGAGGGGGCTGCGGTAGTGCATGGTCAATAAGAAATAACGCAGGGTTTCGGGCATAAATTTATCCAGAATATCCCGGATAGTAAAAAAGTTCCCAAGAGACTTGGACATTTTCTCGGAATTGATCTGTACAAAACCGTTATGAACCCAGAAACGGGCCATTTCTTTACCGGTAGCCGCTTCACTCTGGGCAATTTCATTTTCATGGTGCGGGAAACTCAAGTCCTGACCGCCGCCATGGATATCAAAAGGAAGTTCAAAATATTTTTCACTCATGGCTGAACATTCGAGATGCCAGCCGGGACGGCCTTCTCCCCAAGGACTTTCCCATGAAGGCTCACCGGGTTTGGCTGCCTTCCAGAGTGCGAAATCAAGGGGGTCCTGCTTTTCTTCTCCGGGCTGGATACGTGCTCCGGACTGCAGGTCTTCAATATTTCTGCCGGAGAGTTTGCCGTAATCTTCAAAAGAACGAACCTTGAAATAAACATCACCGGAAGGAGTTGCGTAAGCGTGGTCCTTCTCGATCAGCTCTTGGGTCAATTCGATCATTTCAGGAATATGTTCGGTACATTTGGGTTCAATGTCCGCACGCAGAATATTCAGCTTATCCATATCCACATAAAATTCACCGATAAACTTCTCTGCCAGTTCTGTTGCAGAAACCCCGGTTTCATTAGCGCGGTTGATGATTTTGTCATCAATGTCGGTAAAATTGCGTACAAAAGTTACATCGTAACCTTTAAAACGAAGGTAACGAACCAGAATATCGAAGACTACGGAAGAGCGGGCATGGCCGATATGACAGAGGTCGTAAGCAGTGATACCGCAGGCATAAAGATTAACCTTGTTGCCGTTTAAAGGTACGAACTCTTCTTTCTTCCGCTTGAGTGTATTGTAAAGGCGCATAGCCACTCCTTATTTTCGTGAATAAAAATTTGCCTCGACCGTAATCCCGTAGAGATCGAGCAATTCTTCTAAGCTGCGTCCCATAAACATATAAAGCAGGGGCACAGGTTCTGCCGGCTCAACCCTGACCACCAAATTTTCAGGGTGCTCAATAAATTTTATAAGCTCGGCATAGAAATTTTCAGCATAGCCATTGCCTACGCTTCTGGCCTGCTGCATTTCAAGCTGCAAAGATTCAAGCAGACTGTCCCGGTAAGCCGCAATTTCCAACCCTTCGCTCCGGGCTGAAAGACCCACAACCTTCCGGGCAAGGGACAAATCTTCCCAGACAGCCTTACCCTCAAGCATGCTTGTGCCGATAAAGCCGCCTATTCCCGGTCCCCGGAAACTCATATCTCCAAGACTGAATCCTGCGCTGACCCGGCAAAGATCAGCTCCCTCGAAAGCAACAGACCTTACTGACAGCCGTTTGATTTCGTCTTCATAGCTGTAGTCGGCAAAGAGGTCAAAATCCAGCTTTTCGTAGCCCATTTTCCGAAAATCACGGGCCAACGTTCCAAGATTTATAAATTCAACAGGAACAGAAACCCCTTGAACACGCCCCCGGAAAAAACGTGGAGGACTGTGCTCATGGTCAATGGACTCAACTTCCAACTTGCGGATCGAGCAGAAAGCCCCGGTCGCAAAACGGCAATCAAGCCCCCAGACATGTAAAGACCGGTCAAAAGGATTGATCAAGGCCCGCTCAAAATCCACCTGTAGCAGATCATCATGCCTTGCCATGGCCTCATGGACTTTATCTGCGGAAAATTTCTCCAGTGTGAAATATCCCCCGGCAGCAACACCGACCAGCAGTGCCAGCGCCAGAGATAATTTCAAAAAGGTCTTTCCGCTCATGGCCGATCCTTTGCTCTGTCCTTAAATCTGTTTCAACCCGGTCACCGCAGCCACGGCCTTGATGCCTTTTTTCTCTCCGGTGAACCCGAGTTTCTCCTCAGTGGTTGCTTTTACATTGACCTGGGCTTTATCCAGCCCCAACACAGAAGCAACATTCTTGCAGATCAACTCCCGGTGCGGCGAAAGCTTGGGAATCTGGCTGATCACGGTAAGGTCCACGTGGACAATCTCCACCCCGGCTTCTTCAGCCTTGGTCACTACCTCTTTAACGATAATCCCGCTGGACATGTTCTCGCAGGCTGCGGAAGTGTCCGGAAAATGGTGACCGATATCGCCGCCGCCGAAAAGGCCCAGAATGGCATCGGCCAATGCATGCAGCAGCACATCACCATCAGAATGGGCAATGACTTCCGGCCCGCCGGGGATGGGAACACCGCCCAGAACCATGGGCCGACCTTCGCCGAATTTATGAACATCGTAACCCCAGCCCACGCAAGGGACGGTTCGTTTGTCTTCTTCGATCTTTTTCAAATCTTCGGGGTTGGTCATCTTGATATTACCCTCTTCTCCCTCGCAAATATGAACATCCTTTCCGGCCATTTCCACCATAGAAGCATCATCGGTTACATCCCAACCCTCTTCTTCCGCCTGTTTATGCGCAGCGTAAAGTGCCGGAAGGTAAAAACCCTGCGGTGTCTGCACCGCTTTCAGGCGAGAGCGTACCAAAGTCTTTTCAACAATCCCGCCTTCAACTTCCTTGATCGTATCGGTAACATCAATCGCCGGAACAACCGCTTCATCACCGGAGCGTAACTTATCAACGATCCCGCTGATCATCTTCACCGAAGCAAAAGGGCGTGCGGAATCATGAACCAGCACATGGGTACACCCTGCGGGCAGTTCATTCAAGCCGTTAAACACCGAGTCCTGACGACGCCTGCCCCCAGCCGTTACTTTGAAACGCATGCCCAGAGAATCTGAACCATCCAACCCGGCAACAACCTCTTTCATTTCCTCAACCTGATCAGGGGGAAACACAAAAATAATACCGGAAACAGCGGGAGTATTGGAAAAAGTAAGTGCGGAATGCCAGAAAAGCGGAAAGCCCTTCCATTCAAGAAATTGTTTTTTTACCCCGCGGACAGCTTCTGCCAGACGGGTTCCACTGCCTGCTGCCAGCAAAATAGCCCAGACTTCACCGGATTTGCTCATGATAAAATCCTTTTGGTGCGCTTCGCGCTTTGATGGAAAGATTCTGCCTCCGGCGGCGCTTTCAGCGGGACCAGAGAAACTTTTTGAAAAAAGTTTCTCTGGACTCTTCAAAAACTTGTACCAAGGCTTCGCCACCGAGCACAACAAACCAGCTAAAATTTACAAAAAAAGGGACAGCCCTAAGGCTGCCCCTTTTTAATATCTAAATAAAAGAGGAGTCGGACTATAAGCCGGGTCCTGTATCCGCCGAAACGGATGATCATCATTCCTCTAGGATGCATGTTACCATACACCTCAAGCAACCTACCCGAAAGCTCGGCCGGGCCGGCCTCAAACACTTCCCTATTTGGTCTTGCTCCGAGCGGGGTTTACCTGGCCGGATATGTCACCATACCCGCCGGTGGTCTCTTACACCACCGTTTCACCCTTACTCCGGTGATAAATCACCGGGGCGGTCTGTTTTCTGTGGCACTTTCCCGGAATCGCTTCCGCTGGGAGTTACCCAGCGCCCTGCCCTTCGGAGCCCGGACTTTCCTCCCCGGCATAAAGCCGCGGCGATGATCCGTCCAACTCCTCGAATAATTAAAAACTAGTCTTCTTTCTGGAGAGCCTTGGGCTTTGCAGCCTCGGGAATGTGCTCAATCCAGTAGATGAGGCGCTGGCAGTTAGGACAGCTCAAAATCTGCTTGCCTTCCTGCAGCACGTTGTATTCCTGCGGAGGAATCATGATGTGGCAACCGGCACATACGGCGTCCTCAACAGGAACGATAACCGGATGCTCAAGACGGGAACGGATGAACTCGTAACGACCAAGGATAGGCTTGGGCACAACTTCGCCGGCCTTGTTACGGCGTTTGTTGAGCTTGTCCAGTTGGCCGTTAGCTGCATCAAGTCTCTCTTTGAGGCCAGCGCGCTTTTCATCAAGTTCTTCGTCCAGTTCCTTGATCTTGCCGTCAACGTCAGCCATCAGTTCATTGTGGCGTTCGTTTTCTTCAAGAACAGTGATCTTTTCTTCTTCGCGCAGTCTGTTCAGCTTTTCAAGGCTGTCCATCTCACGCATCATAGCATGATATTCCTTGGTGGTACCAACAAGCATGAGCTTGCTTTTACTCTTTTTCACCTTAACGGAATCTTCTTCGATTTCGCCTTCAAGCTTTTTCTTCTGCTCTGCAAGCAGATCAAGCTTTTCGGTCAGCTGCTGTTTGCGTTTTTCAAGGGATTCCTTGCGGGATTCAAGGGCAGCCACATCTTTGGGTGCCTGATCGATTTCCGCTTCAAGAAGGATGATTTCATCATCAACCTTCTGCAAAACAACAAGCTGTTCTATCTGTTTTTCATACATTATGGGGTCCCCTTTTGCGGACGGCCTTTGTAAACGGCCTCCGCCACATCGATGTTCGGAAACTTAAATACAGTATCGTAAGGCCTCTACGTCACTGTTAATTCTCTTTTGTCATGACAACCCATCAGGGTCTGCGAACACCTTCCCCCTGCACATGATAGGCAAAAGGATTGCGCCCGCTGAAAAATTTCACTTCCACTTCGCCTCCCAGCCCTTCTGCAAGAAGAACGGAAAAGCGGCGCATCATCTCTTCTTCAAGAGAAAAATGCCCAACATCAAGCACCGCGCCCACACTCTCCTGTGCAGGGTGATACTTCACATCCCCGGTAATGAATACATCCGCCCCAAGGCCGAAAGCCTTATCCATGAGCGAAGATCCCGAACCGGGACACATGGCGACACAGCCGACCTTCTCAGGTTCCGGTCCGCATAGGGCCACAACCCCGCATCCGGAAAGCTGTGCAACACGCTCTACAAAATCCGCGAAAACAACCGGGCTGGCATATTCACCGATACAACCATATCCGAGTATATCACCGGCCTCGTTTTCCGCAACCGAATCCAGCACCCGCAGATTCTCAAGCTCAAGCTCGCGCCCAAGCCAGGAGACAGCACCCTTAAACTGCACATCCAAAGAGGTGTGCGAAGCAAAAAGAGTCACATCCGCGCAAAAGACCTGCTTCATTACTTCATGAAACCAGTCCAGCTTGGCAGGCAGTTTCGCCTCAATTACCAGTGGATGATGGGTCAGAATAAATTCCGCCCCCCATTCAAGAGCTGAAGAAACGACCTGCGGCAAAGGATCAAGGGCAATTGCAATTTTCCGCACGTCCCTTTCCGGTCCCGCGATCTGAACACCGCAATTATCCCACGAGGCAGCATATCCCGAAGGAACAAGTGACTCGATCCTGTTGATAACTTCTGTTGTCTTCATAACGGCCACCATATGCCTCAACACGGCTGCTCATTGCCGCACAGGGAAGATGTTCAATTATTTCCGCTCGTAATCAAATTCAACACATCAAAATACAATAAAATAATATGCTCCCGCAAGGGCTATCCCCCGGGAGCACAACTGCTTTCCTAGACTAGAAAGCGTAAAAAAACTGGATTGTATTTTGATATGTATCCATATGAAATAAGTGGTGGGCCAACCAGGATTCGAACCTGGGACCATCCGGTTATGAGCCGGGGGCTCTGCCAACTGAGCTATTGGCCCGTTTCGCCAAGCGAGTCGAGCTTAATAGCTCAACTTTTGCCACTTTGTCAACACCTAAACAAAATTCAATTCCTCAAATCAGATAAAAATATCTAGCATAAAAATTAAGTATTTGAAACCTAAAGGGAGCCATGTTCACCGCCCAGTATGTACCAGCAGAACCTATTCAATATCATTCTCGCGAATATACCTGATCACACCCGTCGTCGAATAACCGGGAAGAAGCGGTAAAGAAAGCACAACACCGCCCCGCTCTTCAACAACGTCACGGCCTACAATATTATCAACACTCCAGTCACCGCCCTTAACCAGCACATCCGGCTGCACCTTGCTGATCAGATTGAACGGGGTGTCTTCATCAAAAAAGATTACGTAATCGATACAAGCCAGCCCGGCGAGCACAAAAGCACGCTGCTGCTGCCCGGTAACAGGCCGCTTCTCACCCTTGATGGAACGTACAGACTTGTCGCTGTTCAAACCCAGCACCAGCAAGTCACCCTGCTCGCGGGCGCGGGAAAGCAGATCAACATGACCTGCATGCAAAATGTCAAAACAGCCGTTGGTGAAAACAATTTTCCTGTCCGCAGGAAAATCAGCCCGGAGCTTTTCAAATTCAGCAGCAGAGAGTATCTTCGGGCTGTTCAACTCTATATTTAATTGTTCTGACAATTTATTTCTCCGAAATCTATTTGATGCGCTTCGCGCTTTTATAAAGGAGTTTGCCTCCGGGGGCCCTGCCGGGGGCCCTGCCGGGGGCCCTGCCGGGGGCCTAAAACCCTTTGAAAAGGGTTTTATAATCCCAAACTTTTTCAATAAGGCTTCGCCGTCATGCTTAGCAAACGGTAATAAACTTAATAAACAGGAAACGTCGCTTGGCAAGGAGTTCGCGTCATGTTTAACAACAAAACCACAATTTTCATCCTTGCCGCCCTGCCGTTCTATTTGAATGATTTCAACAACATTTTTATTAAGCAGGAACTGCTCTGGCTGGCAATCGACTACAGCGCGAAAATTATCCCGCTGGCATTCCTGTTTTATTTATTGAAAAAAGAAATTTTAAGCAGTGCTGATCTCGGATTTGTTTCACTGCCTTTGAAAAAACTTGTCCTGTGGACTACGGGAATCACAATCCTAGGGCTGTTTCTTGATGAACCGGGCTTTGCTCTCTGGTCCAGGCTGCTGCCCGCCATGCGAATTGGTTCCATCCCTATCGGACCGGACTCCAAGCTCTACACACTCGATATGACTTTCGGCCTTGCCATTGTGGCCGTCTCCGAAGAAATAATTTTTCGAGGCTTGGCTTTCACAACCCTGAAAGACAGCAGCAACTCCCCACGCAAAATATTTTTATTCTCCGCAATCATCTTCGGGCTGATCCACTGGTCGCAAGGCCCTATTGCCATCATGGCAACAGCAGTAACCGGAACGGGCTTGATGCTCTGCATGTACTGCACAGGCTCAGTCTACCCGACCATCATCGCGCATTACGTGATCAACTATCTATCATTCTCAGGGAAAGCGGTGGAGATGTGGGGATTGTAAAAAAGGCCCGCAAAATCCCCAAAAGAGAATGCGGACCTATCTATTACTCATCTATAAACCCAGCGGCGAAGCCCTAATAAAAGTTTTTGGGAGAGTCCAGAGAACCTTTTTTTCAAAAAAGGTTCTTTGGCCCCCGGAGGGCCGCCGGAGGCAAATCTTTCCATAAAAGTGTGTAGCGCATCAAAGAAGGTTTTCATTATGAAAAAAAATATATGTATCACTTTGGGTGATCCCAACGGATTAGGCCCTGAACTGGCTTGCCGGCTGCTTGCTGAGCGTAAGGCTGAGCGTGCTTTTTTGATGATCGGTCCAGAGAACGGCTTGGAATATCATCTGGACAGGCTGGGTTTGGAAAAATTTTATACTGTGCTGGATGATCCGGAAAAGATTGTTGAGGCCGAGCCGGGATATTATCTTTATTGTCCTGAAGCTCTGCATGACTTTGAACTCAAGGTCGGCGAGGCTGACCCTGAGGGCGGCCGCTGTGCCGGGGAATCCATGGAAGTTGCGATGGACCTGTTGAACAGAAAGGTCTTGGCCGGGCTGGTTACCTGTCCTTTGCACAAGGCCATGCTGCAACTGGCCGGGTTCGATTTTCCGGGACATACGGAATTTCTGGCTACCCGTTCGGGTGTGGGCCGGGAGAACGTGTGCATGCACCTTGGCGGTCCGAAGCTGAAGGTCAGTCTGGTGACTACCCATCCCCGTTTTGTGGATATTCAAGGTCTGGTCACCAAAGAGCGCATTTTGCGCTGCATCGAGCTTACTGATGGTCTGGTGAAATCTTTGGGGCTTGATAAACCCATTGCAGTTTGCGGTTTGAATCCCCATGCCGGGGAATCAGGGCGTATCGGTGATGAGGAAATCAATGTGATTGAGCCAGCTATTGAGGAAGCCCGTGCCCGAGGATTTAATGTGCAGGGTCCGATTCCTGGTGATACTGTGTTTTATTTTGCTGCGCAGGGTGAATACAGCGCGGTGCTGGCCATGTATCATGATCAGGGGCTGGCTCCGCTTAAGCTGCTCCATTTCAGTGAGGCGGTGAACATTACCCTTGGGCTTCCGTTTCCGCGCACCTCGCCGGACCACGGAACCGGATATGATATTACCGGAACCGGAAAGGCTTCTCTGGACAGTTTTGAAGCTGCCATGGATTGTGCAGAAATGATGGTTGATGCTGACAAATCGTAAAAAAGACTTATCTTATATTTAAGACATCATTTTGATGAGTTATCAGGAGGAGATGTTCAGGGTATGGTTTGCCATTCCCGTATGACCGCAGTCCTGTTTTCTGATTTCAGAGGAAGCGGTTGCCTGTTCCGGGCAGGAAGGCAGTTGCGCTTTTTCAGGTTGTCCACTCTGTTTGAGGTTAATTGGCATGCAGTGCTTTCTGTTTATGGCCGGAATTTGTCCGGCAGAGACAGGGATCGGCTATAGAACTTCTTTCGTGGAGCTACGTTGCGGTAAGAAATCTCCTCCTGTTCACATAAATTAAGGTTGTGGTTAGATTGAAATGCGGTGCGCAAAGCGTATCGCATTTCTTTTTTTGTATTTGCCCTTGCTCAACTAGTTGAAAAGGTACATATTTATGTAAACCAAATATGGGGTGCGTACATGATAGCCCGGCATTTGAAAATATTAATCATAATGTTTCTGCTTTTGGTGAGCAGTGTTTCAGGTAAAGCCTTTGCCGGGTCTACTGTTTATTTGGCATCCCTTGACTGGCCTCCGTACGTTGGCGAAAATCTTCCTGAGAAAGGAACCAGCGCGCAGATTATTCGTAAAGCTTTTGCTGCCATGGGCTATGAATTGGAAATACTGTTTCTGCCATGGAAAAGATCCATGCGCATGGTTGACAGAAATCATAAGGTGGTTGGTTATTTCCCGGAATATTATTCCGAAGCTCGGGCCAGGCGGTATTTATTTTCGGACAGCTACGGTTGCAGTCCGGTCAGTTTACTTGAGCTTAAGGAAAAACCGATATCATGGAAAAGAGTGGATGATCTTTCCAGTTTGCAGGTTGGTTTTGTTGCCGGATACGTGAATACGCCTGACCTTGATCAGGCCGTAGCCAACGGAACAATAAAAGCTGATTTTGCTCCGACCGACAAAAGTAACATCATGAAAGTCATGAAGGGGAGAATTGATTGCGCTGTGGTCGATCCCCTCGTTTACGGATATCTGGCCGCAACTGATCATGAGGTTGGCAAACTTAGTAATACTGTTCAGATTGCGCCGCGAGCTTTCGGGGTAAATGATCTTTACGTCGCTTTTAGAAAAGACACGCAGGGACTTTATTATTCTCGAATACTCAATGAAGGTTTGCGTAAAATTGATAACGAAAGATCCTGCAAAAAACAGGATGATCTGTTCTGAGAGGTTGTTGGATGTCTACCAGTGAAGTCCCCCTGCTGAATTTCGAAATCCCCTCACTTTATCTGTTGTCCCAGTTACTCGATCCTGAAGGCTTATCCGGGGATATTTTTGTCCCTTCCGAGTTTGGTGTGCTGCGTTTTACCCACATGGATCTCATGCAGGAGCGCGGGCGCATACCGCAGCTGATCATTGATTTTGAACTGGAGGACGGTAAATTCCGAGTCGCCTATTTCGGACATGTCTCACCATTCAAACTACATTCTGTAGAACTTGATCGTGAAGGCGAAACAGCACAGCAACATGTTTTTTCCGAGGGTAGCGAAGTCTGTCTGCCCTTGAAAGCCTGTGATTCTGTCACGGAGTTGCCTTCTGGACTTGATTGGAAGATTGTGGGCGGCAGTCTTTTCCTCTGGAGGTCCTGCCTTGGGTTGCCTAACGCATGTGATGAATCTTTAAGTAAATATTTTTCTAAAATGAAGTCAGTTTCGCGATATCAGTGGACCTGTGAAAGTTACGCAAGGCAGGGGGAAGACATTCTAGAAAAGTGGTCAGCCTCAGTGTCCTGCAATGATGGTGATAATTTAAAAATTTCAATATTTCTTGTTGACGGACTTGTTTCCAAAATCGAATTTTAAATTGCATCAAAATTATTTTAAAAAAATATACTTGCTTGGTATGAAATACTGCAAAGCTTGACTCAAAACGTTCCCGTAGGTACATCTGCACCTCGTTTTTATCTCGGGGGGAACGTGACTAAACTGAATTTTTGGGGTGAGTTTATAGACAATGTCCTTGAGGAGTCGTTTCAGAGGGATAAGTGGCCTTCTGTGCGTTTCAGGCTCCTTTTTTTGTATTTCGTGACGGTATTGCTTCTTCTGGCCAGTCTTTACATTGACTATGTGGTCCTCGGTTCTGGAGCCGGGTTCCATACTGTTTTTATGGGCAAGACTGTCCCGTGCCTGTTGAGTGTTTTCGCATTCATTCTGTTGCTGACAGACAAGGTTAGCTTGACAGTGCAGTATGCGGTCATGGCGGCATCAATGTTCTCTGGTCTGATCTCGGAATCAGTTGAACTGCTTGTGAAGGCCTCTGATATCGGAACACTCAGTGTTCCGACTACAGTATTTATCGTTCTGGCTTACTATATACTTCTATCTCCACGGACAATTCCGCCGTTCGTAGCCGCAGTAAGCGGTTCTTTTGTTTATCTCTGCTCTTTATCTTACGTAGTTCCTTTTTCGTCCGCTTCATTTGTAAATTCTGCAATATATATTTTGCTTGCGAATATCTTCGGCAGTTTCTTCTTGTATACTTTCGGCAGGTCTTTGCGCAGGGAGTATGCAGCTATTCAGGATTTGAAGCGGTTGGTGGAATATGATGAACTGACCGGCGTATGCAGCAGACGCAAAGTTCTTGAGGCCGGTGTCGGGCTGTTTAAGTCAGCTCGGCGTTTCGACAGCAAACTGGCAGTCTTGGTCATGGATATCGACCATTTCAAGAAGATAAACGATGAGTTCGGACATCATGTGGGTGATGCGGTTCTCCAAGAGACCACAAAGCGTTGCTCCGATGTGTTGAGGGAAGTCGATTACTTCGGAAGGGTGGGCGGTGAAGAGTTTGTGGTAATCCTGCCTCATTCAAGTCTTTATGATGGGATCAAGGTGGGGGAAAGGTTGCGCAGTTGCATCCGGGAGCGGATGTTCAAAGTGGATGGGACTTATCTGCCTTCATCGGTCAGCATTGGCGTTGCAGAATTGCGTGGACATGAAGATTTTGCTGCTTTGCTGCAGGATGCCGATGAGCAGCTTTACCAGGCCAAGGCCAGCGGGAGAAATCAGGTCTGTCCTGCCATGCTCAGGGTTGTGAAGCCGCCGGTACAGTCAATAGAAATTTGTGTTGATTAAAAGAAAGGGGAAGAAAGCATGCTTTCTTCCCCTTTTTGTTTTTATCTGGTGAGCTTTCTGTATTTGATGCGGTGAGGCTGGTCAGCGTCTTTACCGAGTCTCTTTTTGCGGTCTTCTTCGTATTCGGAGTATGAACCTTCATACCAGTATACTGAGGAGTCGCCTTCAAATGCGAGAATGTGGGTAGCGATGCGGTCAAGGAACCAGCGGTCGTGAGAGATAACCAGTACGCAGCCGCCGAAGTTGTTCAGGCCTTCTTCAAGGGCACGCATGGTGTTGACGTCAAGGTCGTTTGTCGGTTCGTCAAGCAGGAGTACGTTGCCGCCTTCCTGAAGCATGAGCGCGAGATGGACCCTGTTGCGCTCACCACCGGAGAGAACCTTGCATTTTTTCTGCTGCTCGGAGCCGGTCAGGTTGAATTTACCGACATAGGCTCGGGCGTTGATTTCACGGTCGCCGAGCTTAACGAATTCATTGCCCCCGGAAATTACGTCGTAAACGGATTTTTCAGGATCAAGAGCGTCGCGGTGCTGGTCAACATGGGTTACCTGTACGGTTTCGCCGATGACAACTTCACCCTTATCCGGCTGTTCCTGCCCGCTGATCATTTTGAACATGGTGGTTTTACCGGCACCGTTGGGACCGATGATACCGACAATTGCCCCGGCGGGAATAATGAAGTTGGTGTTTTCGAGCAGCAGCTTGTCTCCGGCTTGCTTATGCACGCCTTTGAGTTCGATTACCTGCTTGCCGAGTCGCGGTCCCGGCGGGATGTAAAGTTCCAGCTCGCGTGAGTACTCATCGGACTGCTGGTTGGCGAGGGATTCGTACGCACTGATACGGGCCTTGCTTTTGGAACGTCTGCCCTTGGGGGACATGCGGATCCATTCCAGCTCGCGGGCGAGGGTTTTGCGGCGTTTATCGTCGGACTTGGCTTCGTTGGCCAGACGTTTTTCTTTCTGCTCCAGCCAGGAAGAGTAGTTCCCTTTCCAGGGAATGCCCCGGCCACGATCCAGTTCCAAAATCCACCCGGCTACATTATCAAGGAAGTAACGGTCGTGGGTTACTGCGATGATTGTTCCGGCGTAGTTCTGGAGGTGTCTTTCCAGCCATGCAACGGATTCAGCGTCAAGGTGGTTGGTGGGTTCGTCGAGAAGCAGGATGTCCGGCTCTTGAAGCAGCAGGCGGCAGAGTGCCACGCGGCGGTTTTCACCACCGGAGATTACAGAAACAGGAGTGTCGCCGGGGGGGCAGCGCAGGGCGTCCATAGCCATTTCGAGGCGTGAATCGAGATCCCACGCTCCGCAGGCGTCCATTTTTTCCTGCACCGAGGCCTGACGCTCAAGCAGGGCGTCCATTTCTTCAGGTTCCATCGGCTCTGCAAACTGTGCGTTGATTTCGTTGAATTCATTAACGAGTGCAACCACGTCTGCTGCACCTTCTTCAACTACTTCACGAACAGTGCGGGTCTCATCAACCAGCGGTTCCTGCTCAAGGTAACCGATGGTGTAGCCGGGGGAAATGTGGGTTTCGCCCTCGAAACTGTCATCGACTCCGGCCAGAATTTTCAGGAGCGAACTTTTACCGGAACCGTTCAGGCCCAGCACGCCGATTTTTGCCCCGTAAAAATATGAAAGGGAAATATCTTTAAGAATGGGTTTCTTGTCGTAGTACTTACTTACCCGGACCATTGAATATATGATCTTATCAGGTTCGTTACTCATATGTATTACCTCTTTGGTTGCTATTCGCTTTTGCGTTTCCCACTTGTGGCAGAAAAAACGTTCTCAGGCAATGGTTGAGTGGAGCTGTAAATTTTTTTGGATATTATCCGATATCAAGTATGGCAATTAACAATGGATTACTGATTGTCTGTTGTGGTGCGTGTGTGTTAGAAATTGATTAGGCGCTATTAAAGTCGGAGGTGCTTTTTACTAACCTTTAATGCCGGGAAGAATGTTTATGCGGGTTAAAAGTATTAATTCTGTTGTTGCTGTACTTATTTTTGTTCTGATTACGATCACCGTTTCCATTGGTGTCTGGTGGGTTGCAGACAGTACTTACCATGCTGTTTTTAAGGAACAGAAGAATGCTATGAGTTCCATGGTTGACCAGTCTGAAAAAGCCCTTGAACTTTATATTGACCAGACATCAGATGTGGTAAAATTGATTGCCAATGGTCAGCCTGCCCACGAAGCTCTCATAGAAGGTAATAGCGCCCCAGCCTCCCGCCAGATGAAGGGGGTCATGGAGTCTTCCGATGCATACTGGGCGGCTTTTGTCTTTGATGCCAAAGGCAAGGTTGTGGCCGGATTTAATGCCAAGGGTAAGGATATGGCCGGGGCGGACCGTTCTTCCCGTGGATATGTTAAAAAAATTCTTTCCGGTACCGATTTTTATATTCAGGACAATATCCTTATCTCCAAGAGCGGCGGCGGGATTATGATTTATGCAATTGCCCATGCTGTGCGGGACTCTTCCGGCAAGATTGTTGGCGGTATCGGTATTTTTCCAAAATGGGAAAAATTTACAAAGAATTTTATTGATCCTTTTCGCATTGGTAAAGACGGCTACAGTTTCATGTTGGATAACAAAGGCCGGGTTATTGCCCATGCTGTTAATAAAAAACTCTACCTGAAAGATATTTCCAAATATGATTTCACCCAAACTGTTCTTTCCAAAAAAGAAGGCGGAACTGCGTATAAGTGGGAAGGACGTAATAAGTATATGGTTTTTAAAACAATGCCCCAAACAGGATGGGCTATTGTAGTCAGTGCTTATGAGGATGATTTGACCGCAGCGGCAACTTACCAGCGGAATGTGCTTTTAGCCGGCGGTGCGGTGGTTGTATTGCTGTTAAGCGCAGTGATGGTTTTTATCCTCAGGAAGCTGGTCCTGCTTCCGGTGGAAAATATCCTCGAATTTTCAACTGAAGTTGCTAAAGGTAATCTTAAAGCTGAATTGCATGGTAATTACAGGTACGAGTTTGAGACTCTTGCAGACAAGATCAATACCATGGTCGCAGAGCTTAAGAATAAGCTTGGTTTTTCAGAAGGAGTGCTCAACGGTCTTACTGTTCCGTGCGCAATTGTTGATCCTGACAATAATGTCCTCTGGGTTAACCAACAAGCATGTGACGTCGTAGACAGCAGTCAAACTCCGGATGAATTAGTCGGTCGATCTGCCAGTGAATTCTTCTTTGGTGATCCTTCCCATAAGACTATGTCCCATGAATCGATCAAACAGAATTCAATGATTGAGAAGGAGATGGAATATACATCCTTGAAAGGTAATTTGAAGCATGTGCTTGTTTCTTCAACTCCGTTCACTGACATGGATATGAACATGCTTGGCGCTGTTACTGTAATCATCGATATGACAGAAATCAGGCAGCAGGGGCTTGCCATTGAAAAACAGAATGAGCGTATAACCGTTGCCGCCGCTGATGCGGAGCAGATTTCACAATCTCTCTCCAGTGCTGCGGAAGAGCTTTCCGCCCAGATTGAGCAGTCCAACCGTGGTGCTCAGGAGCAGCGAGACCGCGTAGCTGAAACTTCTACTGCCATGGAAGAAATGAACGCTACCGTGTTGGAAGTCGCCCAGAATGCCGGTTTGGCTGCTGAAGATGCCGATTCTGCCCGCGATAAGGCCCAGAACGGTGAAAAGCTGGTTCAGCAGATGATTGAGTCTGCTGACGGGGTTCGTTCGCAGGCTGATGCTCTCAAGGAATCTATGGAGCAGCTTGGTGTGGAAGCTACTGAAATAGGTAACGTACTCGGTGTTATCAACGATATTGCCGATCAGACCAACCTGCTGGCCCTTAATGCCGCTATTGAAGCCGCAAGGGCCGGGGAGGCCGGGCGCGGGTTCGCAGTGGTTGCCGATGAAGTTCGCAAGCTGGCCGAAAATACCATGTCTGCTACCGGAGAAGTCGGAAATGCCATTACCAAGATTCAAAATATGACCAAAAAGAATATCTCCGCTACTGAGGATGCTGCTGATTCCGCTCAACGCAGTAGTGAGTTAGCTAATGAATCCGGTCAGACTCTGGCTGAGATCGTAAAGCTGGTGGTTAATGCTTCGGATCAGGTCCGGGCCATTGCTACAGCGGCTGAGCAGCAGTCCGCAACCAGTGAGGAAATTAACCGGGCTACAGAGGATATCAGCAGGATTTCACTTGAGACTTCACAGGTAATGAGTGAATCCGCCAATGCTGTGCAGGAAGTGTCCGGAATGGCCTCAAACCTTAATCGCGTTATTGAGGATATTCAGCCCGATAAGTAGGACCGTCTACTAACAATTTGCAAATCCTCCTTCGCTAATCCTGAGCGAAGGAGGATTTCTTTTTTTAATTCATCTTGCCAGCAGAACTGGGCAGAGTTAAGATCGGGCGATTAATGGAGAAAATTATGAATGATAAGCAAAAAGAAGAACTTAAAAATAAAATTAAAACTGAAATTGCAAACCTTACCAAGCAGGTAAGAGCACTGGAAGAGACAGTTGATCCTGTCAAGCCTGACGCGGCTATAGGCAGACTCTCTCGGCTTGATACAATGCTTAACCAGGGGATCAACAAAAGTTCCATCGCCCAGTCTAGGCAGAGGATTCTTAATCTTGAAGATGCCCTGAACCGTCTGGAAAAAGAATCATTTTTCGGTGAATGTGAAGAGTGTGGGGAGGACATCCCCCTTGTGCGGCTGCTTGCTTTGCCTGAAAGTAGATACTGTGTGCATTGCGCCGAGCACTTAGGTGAATAAGCGGGGGACTGGTTGTGGGAATTGCTTCTGATCTGGTCATTATTATTGTAGCGGGTATGCTGGGCGGCCTTGTTGCCCGTATGATGCGTCAGCCCTTGTTGCTTGGTTATATTGTTGCCGGGGTGCTGGTCGGTCCCTATACCGGTGGAATCACTATCTCCGGTGTTCATGAAATTGAGTTGCTGGCGGAAATCGGGGTGGCTCTGCTGTTGTTTACCCTTGGCATCGAGTTTTCTATCAAGGAACTCAAACCTGTGCGTCATGTGGCTCTGATAGGCACGCCACTGCAGATTGTCCTGACCATGGCTTTCGGTTGGACTGTTGGACAGTTCATGGGCTGGGATTCTCATCTTTCAACATGGTTCGGGGCTTTTATCGCGCTTTCCAGTACCATGGTTGTGCTTAAAACACTTGAGAGCAAAGGGTTGGTCGGAACCCTTTCCAGCCGGGTTATGCTGGGAATGTTGGTCGTGCAGGATATTGCCATCGTGCCTATGCTGATCATCATGCCCCAGTTGGGCTCAGAGTCCTTCGGCATGCAGGAACTAGCCTATGCAGGGGTCAAGACGGTACTTTTTCTTGTTTCTATGTTCATGCTCGGCTCACGGGTTATCCCCGGATTCATGCGGATCGTAGCCGGCTGGAATTCCCGGGAAATGTTTATGCTTTCCTGCAGTGCTATCGGTCTGGGAGTCGGCTATGCAACCCACTCTCTCGGACTTTCATTTGCTTTCGGTGCTTTTGTGGCCGGGATGGTGCTCAGTGAATCACGTTACGCGTATCAGGCTTTGAGCGATATCCTGCCCTTGCGCGATATTTTCAGTCTTATCTTCTTTGCGTCCGTGGGTATGCTTATTGATCCTTTTTACCTTTGGGACCACATCGGGACCATTTTAATTTTGGCTGTGGCCATTCTTATCGGTAAAGGGCTTGTTTTCGGTTCCATGGCCTTTCTTTTCCGTTACCGCAACATCATTCCGTTAGCATTGGGGTTCGGGATGTTTCAGGTCGGTGAGCTTTCTTTTCTGCTCTTGCAGCAGGGGACGGAATCAGGTTCCTTTCCCAGAGAATATTTTCCGCTTTTCATGGGAGTAGGAATCGTGACCATGCTGCTCACTCCGGTTATGGCGTCATGTACGGGGCCTATTTATTCCATGTTACGCAGCCGGAGCAAGACCGACCCCCTGCAGACTGTCAACCTGCCGGAAAGTGAACTGGACGGCCATGTGGTTATTCTCGGATACGGGCGGTTTGGTTCATATGTTTCCGAGTCACTGCGGGAGATAGATATTCCTAATGTTGTGGTAGAACTTAATGCCAATAAGGTTGAAGAGGCTGCAGATGCCGGAAGGGCTGTAATTTACGGTGATGCCGGACAGGAGATAGTTCTTGAAGCCGCCCGCATATCCCGTGCGCGCATGGTTCTATTGACCATCCCTTCAGTGCGCGGTTCCAATTCCGTGTTGGAGAAGGTCTATCATATGGCTCCGCAATGTCCTGTTGTTGCTCTTTCCCGTAACCCGGAACATCTGGAGGTTCTCAACAAACTGGGCGTGCATCATATCATTATGCCTGAGTTCGAGACCGGATTGGAGATGGTCCGCCAGACCCTGTTTAATTTTTGTATGCCTCCGGTGGAAATTCAGAATGTAATGGATTCCATGCGCCGGGAAAGGTATACCACTGACGTGGAACTCAACTATCCTAAAGCAGCACAACTTTCACGGCTTAGCAGGGCAGCGGAATCCATCAACCTGAACTGGGTTGAAGTTGATCCTGATGCTGAGATTGTGGACCGTTCCCTTGCCGGAAGTAAGATACGTACAGTAACCGGAGTCTCTGTAGCCGGTGTTCTACGAGAGGATCATTTTATTCAGAATCCAGACGGAGCTTTTAAATTTATGGCCGGAGACATTGTAGGTGTCCTTGGCGGACGTGATAATATTGAAAGATTCAGGTGTCTTGCCACACCTCCGAAATGTGAGCTTAAAGAGGTTTAATATGATTGGTAGAAGAGTTTATATCGCTTTTTTGATTCTGCTGGCAGCCATGGTGTCCGGCTGTGCCAAAAACAGTATTCCCGATCCTGAGGGGATTGGCACTGCTCCCCGTTACTGTCCCGGTCCTGTGGATGTACTCAGCTATTTCGAAGGTATCCCTTACCGTGGGGATGCAGCCATCAATCATAACGGAAAATTTACCCTTTTTGCCCAGCCGGAAACCATGTTGGAAAAGCCGGGGCTGAACTGCAGCGGCTTTACCGTGGCAGCTTCGCGTTATTTTTTCAGCCGCAACTATTATCTTTCCGATACCATCATTGACCGCCTTGCGGACAGTGGTCCGGATTCCCCTTACGGTCAGGACTGGGATTTCGGTTATGATCTCATCCTCAACATCACCGAGGGATTTCAGCGCAGGGCAGTGTTACCCTTCGGCGAAACTGCGGTAATTGAAGAAAACGACGGTATGAGCCTGCGTGGTTTTGGACTCAGCGACCGCACGGCATGGGCGGACGTAATCACACAGATGACCCCGGGCCATGTTTATCTTTTCTCCATGAACAAACCCATAAAATTCAAAAATTACAAATTACTTCATTATCATGTGGGTGTAATTGTCCCTGATGGGAAAGGTCATGTCTGGCTTTGCCATGCCACAAGAAAAAGCGGGGTCAACAAGGTTGATATTTTGAATCCCGCAAATCTTGAAGCTGTTATCAAGGCCAATCCTGATACAGATCTGGGACCGCGCAAGATTCTGATCATTGAAGCACCGTTGAAACTCTAAAAGGCAGGGGAAATATGTTTGCTGATAATGTGTTATTCGCCTTCGGTCTGACAGTTTTTGCCGGGCTATCAACCGGAATCGGCTCTGCGCTGGCTTTTTTTGCCAAGCGCACCAATCCCCAGTTCTTGTCTCTGTCTCTGGGATTCTCTGCCGGGGTGATGATTTATGTCTCTTTCATGGAGATTATGGTCAAAGCCAAAGAGGCCCTGCAGGCTGATATGGGGGAAGTCGCGGGGACATGGACAGCGGTGATTGCGTTCTTCGGGGGCATTGCTCTCATTGCCCTTATCGATAAGCTGGTTCCTTCCTACGAAAACCCGCACGAAATGCATCGTATCGAAGAGATGAATCCTGATAATTTTGAGCAGGGTTCCGGGGTCGCAGAGTCAGGCGCTCTTGAGAGCGATCTGGGCAAGCGCAAGCTTTTCCGCATGGGTACAATGGCCGCGCTGGCAATCGGTATTCACAACTTTCCTGAAGGACTGGCTACCTTCACTGCCGCGCTTAGTGATCCCAGCCTTGGTATTGCAATTGCCGTTGCTATCGCCATTCACAACATTCCCGAAGGTATCGCTGTTTCCGTGCCCATCTACTATGCCACCGGGGATAAGAAAAAAGCCTTTATCTACTCTTTCCTGTCCGGTCTGGCAGAACCTGTTGGCGCAACCGTAGGTTATCTGTTGCTGATGCCGTTCATGTCTGAGACAGTATTCGGTATCATTTTTGCCGGAGTTGCCGGGATTATGGTTTTTATCTCACTTGATGAGCTTTTGCCCGCAGCTGAAGAGTACGGGGAACATCATCTGTCTATCTACGGGTTGGTCAGCGGTATGGCTGTGATGGCTCTGTCTTTGTTGTTATTTTTGTAGAATCCGGTGGTAATCAATTTGATTTTGTGGGATTGTTAAGCCCTGCTGACTTTTCATACAGGAGTTCATAATGGCTAAGAAAAATATAGGTATTCAGGGTTTTACCCTGCCGATGCCCCAGACGATTCTGGGTACACGTCATGAAGGGCGTAATAATTTTATGGCACTGGCTTGGGTCTCACGGGTCAATTACAATCCGTCATTGATGATGATTTCCGTGGGCAAGCGTCATTTCTCCAATCTGGCAATCAAGGCCAGCGGAGAATTCAGTGTGAACGTGCCTTCGGTTGATATGGTCGAGGTTACGGATTTCGTGGGCCTTGTGTCCGGTAACAAGCTGGATAAGTCGGCTCTTTTTGAAGTGCAGGCAGGGTTGTTGCAGAATGCCCCGGTGATCAGCAAATGCCCGGTGGCAATCGAATGCAAGGTATTTGATTCAATGGAACTGCCGAACGATACACTTTTTGTCGGTGAAGTTGTTGCCACATGGTGCGACGAAGATGTGCTCACCGATGACGCACCGGATATCAAGAAGGTGAATCCTATCACCCTGACCATGCCCGATAACCGCTATTGGGGAGTCGGGGATTGTGTCGGGCGAGCCTGGCACGACGGGAAGAAATTGAAATAATACAGAGTATTTAAAGTAAAAAAAAAGATCGCAATCTTGTCAGAAAGATTGCGATCTTTTTTTGTGGTCCAGTAATTCCGGCGAAGCCTAATAAAAGGTTTTAAGCCCCCGGAGGGACCGTCGGTAGACTTCCCCGAAAGGGCCGCCGGAGGCATTCTTACTTCATATAATGTTTGTAGCAGGCCAGGGCATTCATGGCGAAGAGCGAAGTCGTAACCTCACTTCCGACAATGATCCTTGTAGGATGGCGGACCATGGTCCATTCGTAGGCTTTGAAGGGATGCTTGAAGCAGCCTTCGCCGAGGTGGTCGTGTAAAACTTTTATGCCCCTTTCGATTAGCCCGTCCCCGCGGTTGGGGTAACGCAGCAGGCAGAGTGTCGCTACGGCGAGCGATGCGTCAAAGGGGTTAAGGGTCGCGCCGAGCATGTCGTATGCGCAGTAGTGCATTGCTGCGGCCCTAATCTGCTCAACTTTGCCGTTCGGGTCGATGAGCTTTCTTTCATCCTCAGGGATGGTCAGCCAAGTGTCGTAAAGGCGTCCGGCATAGCTGACGTAGATTTCAGGCAGATAGAAACGTACCGCGCTGTCCTGCTTGAAATTGCCGCTTATGAAAGCATTGTGATGGAAAGTCAGAAATCTTTGCAGGGTTGCCAGATTTTCACCTTCCAGTGCGTTCCACTGGTAGCGGTTGGCGAGGATGGACTCAAATATATCCATGTTGTGTCCGGGGCAGATTTCATTACCCAGCGTTTCGCGCACAATGCGACCGTCTTCGTTGTGCTTTTTGAACGGCTTGTCGAACCAGAGCGGCACGGAACCGAAATAGTCCAGCGGACGGGTCATGGTTATGGTCGGCGGATTGGTCTTGTTTCCGCCGCCGATCTGATATTCATTGATGATCTCCACCCACGGGAAATCCAGAAATGCTTCGGCAGCACGCAGCAGTTCCTGATTAGCGGGCAGATTTTTCTCTTTTACGAGGTCCAGCCATTTGCGGGACATGGCCAGCGCGAGAAAAGTCGTGTCCACATCTGGTACGTAATCGTCAAAGCCCAGTTCTTTTTTGGCTTTCCAGTCGCGGGGTTTGAGGTTGCACAGCGGCTGGCCGTTGCCGTCTTTGGGCAGGCAGGTGATCGCCGGATGCTTGATGCCGGAGCTGGGTGTATTCAGCCATTCCATGCTGGTCACGATCAGGAAATGGAGGATGGATTCCAGCATTTCCTTAAGCTTTTCCTGCTCTGCTTTGGGCAGCTCTTCCAGAATGTAGAGATTGTAGATCTGCTCCCAGAAAATATCGTCGTAAAATCCGGTACGGTGGGTGATCCATGAAACACGCATGGAAAGTGGTTCGGCAATGCCTTTCCACGGGCGGCGGAAGATTTTCAGGGCTAAAGGATTGGAATGCAGGAAGCAGCGCATAAGACCGAAGAGCAGGTTGATGTTCTGAAATTCGTATGATCCCAGCCCGGTCATGATGTTCATGAAATTCTCACCGTCGCAGATGGAATCACCGGGCATGATCACCTGTGCGGAAACCGGGAAAAAGGGGTCTTTGGGATTCTTATCCCAGACCCGGATGATGTCGGAAAGGACAGCATCCAATACTTTATTTACTTCGGCTTCGCGCATGCGCGGGGGCTGGGTGTCGGCTTTCTCACGGATACGCCACTGGGGGTCCTGAATTCTGTCCAGCAGGCCGGCAAGCGGCGCAAAGGTGGTTTCAATCCATTCCTTATCCTGCCAGTTTTCATAGGTGGCCTGCATGGCCGCTTCCATCATCTGTTGGTATTGGCCTATCTTGCTCGGGAAAATTGCCGGATGGCTGCACCAGCGCAGAATAAAATGTTTAAAGAGCGGGTTGCCGAAAAGTTTTTTGTAGAGTTTCTGTAAATTCTTACCGGGCACTGTGGGATTAGCAGCATTTAAAATCGGCCCATCACAAATGTCATAGATAGTAGCGTTTCTCACATGATCTCCATTTTTTTTGTTAAAACTCCCTACCAAAGCAGGCCGTGTCTTGCAATCTATTGAGGCTGCATGTAGTGTCCTTTGTAAGCCTTGAAAGGGTTGTGATGATTAGATGATGATATGATAAAATACAGCTATGACAGGATGTTGTGTTGTGTTGATAGATAAGTTGATCAATAAATGATCAAGACGGGGAAGAACGGTAGACCATGGAAAGATTTATAGCCGACCTGCATATCCACTCCAGATTTTCACGTGCCACCAGTAAAGCTTTGGACCCGCGTCTTCTGGCTGCATGGGCGAGGGTTAAAGGTATTGACGTCATCGGCACGGGGGATTTTACCCATCCGGAATGGGTGGCCGAGATAGAGGATCAATTGGTAGAGGACGGCTCCGGTCTGCTGTACCTGCGTGAGCCGCAGGGGCTGGAGGATGCCATCGACTGGGTGGAAGGGCCTTTTGCCGGGCAGACCCGATTTTTGCTCCAGACCGAAATCAGCTCCATCTACAAAAAATACGGCAAAACACGTAAAGTCCACAATCTAGTCTACATGCCCGATCTTGAGTCGGTGAAAAAATTCAACGCCAAGCTTGATACCATCGGCAATCTCAATTCGGACGGACGGCCAATCCTCGGCCTAGACAGTAAAGATCTTCTCGAAATCGTCCTTGAAACCCACGACAAAGCTTTTCTCATCCCCGCACACATCTGGACCCCGTGGTTTTCTCTCTTCGGTGCAAAATCAGGCTTTGATTCTGTAGAGGAATGTTACGGCGACCTCGCCTCTGAAATTTTCGCAATGGAAACCGGACTTTCTTCCGATCCGGAAATGAACTCATATATTTCTGCTCTAGATAAATATCGCATGGTATCCAACTCTGATGCCCACTCCGGCGAAAACCTCGGACGCGAAGCCAATATTTTCAGCGGGGCCATGTCTTATGAAGGAATTTACCGCGCTCTGCGTGGTGAAGGGCTGGGCCATAAATTCATGGGAACCATCGAATTCTTCCCCGAAGAGGGAAAATATCATATGGACGGCCACCGCAAATGCGGAATCATGCTTGATCCGCATGAATCCAAGATGCGTGGCGGAATCTGCCCGGTCTGCGGCAAACCTTTGACCATGGGCGTGTACTCGCGGATCATGGAACTTGCCGACCGCGAAGAACCGCAACAGCCCAAGGGACAGCCCGGTTTTGATTCGCTGGTTCCGCTTAAGGAACTTATTTCCGAAGTTGTGGGAACCGGACCGAAGACCAAGAAGGTGCTTAGTGTCTACGCCCCGCTGATTAAGGAATTCGGTTCAGAATTCACTATTCTGCAGCAGGCTCCGGTTGAGGATCTGAAACGGCACAATGTCCATCTTGCCGAAGGTATCCGCCGTATGCGTGAGGGACAGGTTATCCGCAATCCCGGGTTTGACGGGCAGTACGGAACAATTTCTGTTTTTTCCGCACAGGAACGCGATGAGATCGTCAATGGCGTAAAGTTGATGGTGGTCCGCAAACCAAAAGGCGATCTTGATGATGCCGTGCCTGAGGCAGAAGTGCTTAAGGTTTCTGAGGTCAAGGAGGATGAAGAGTCCTGTGTGGTTCGTTTCAATGATGCGCAGAAAAATGCAATTGAAGCCGGGCCGGAGCCGGTACTGGTTATTGCCGGACCGGGCACGGGCAAAACTCAGACCCTTATGGGGCGTATTAAATTTTTGCTGGAACGCGGGACCCGCGCTCGCCGTATCCTCTCGCTGACCTTTACCCGCAAGGCAGCCGAGGAAATGAATGAGCGCATGAAGGACATGCTCGGTGAGGACGAAGTCCTGCCCCGTGCCGACACTTTGCATGCATTGGCCCTTGAATACTGGGTTTCGGCCTTTGATCATGATCCGATTATTTTAAATGAGGAAACAGCGCGTCGTGTTTTTGCCCGCGCCAACCCTGAACTGAATGGTGGTAAGCTTAAGTCTGCCTGGGAATCCATCAGCCTGTGCCGTGAGACTTTGGAACCGTTCAGCGAAGGTCCTGCTGAAATTCTGGCTAACTACACCCGCCAGAAGGACCAGTTTAACCTGGTGGACTATACTGACCTGCTGGAATTCTGGCTTTCAGAACTTAAGTCGGACAAATACGTGCGTACTTTTACCCATGTGCTGTTGGATGAGGTGCAGGATCTGTCCCCGCTGCAGCTGGCAATCATACACCGTCTGGCAGGTGAGGAAGGAGAAGGTCTTTTCGCCATCGGTGACCCGGATCAGTCAATTTACGGATTTCGTGGTGCTGCCGGGGATGTGGCTAACCGATTCCGCGCGTTCTGGGAAAATTTGATTCAGGTTACACTGGAAGACAACTACCGTTCAGCGCAGGAAATTCTTGATGCTTCGGCCTCTGTCTTGGCGAATCCGCCCAAGTTGAAAGCACATAGGAAATTTGATTCCGAAATACATCTTTTTTCCGCTCCAGACAGCAACCGCGAAGCCTCATGGATCGGGGAGCGCATCAAGCAGCTTATCGGTGCTACAAGCCACAGTCTCGTGGATGCGGGCGAAGTCGGGACTTTGAGTCCCGGTGATATTGCGGTGCTGGTCCGTTTCAAAGGTCTGATCGGTCCCATAGAATCCATGCTCAAGCGGCAGGGAATTCCATGCAGTGTGCCGGAAAGTGAGTCTTTCTGGCATGACCCTCGGGTGGAGGTGCTGCTGGCGGCTGCGCGCAGGATGCTCGGTTTTGCTGAGGATGCTGACGATGAAGCTCCGGAAGTGCCTGAAAAAATAATTGCTCAGGGACCGCTGGGGCTTTCCGCATACTTGACCGATATGCCTCCCTTTGATCCGCTTTTCTGGGAGAGCAAACCCTTCCGGGATATGATTAAAGGGTACAAGGAAAACGGAGGCTGGTCCGGTCTGTTGAACTGGATTCACATGCAGAATGATTTGGATCAGGTGCGCAGCAGGGCCGAGAAGGTTCGTATCATGTCCATGCATGCGGCAAAAGGTTTGGAATTTGAAGCCGTATTTCTTGCCGGACTTGATGACGGCATTGTTCCTTTTGCGGGACCGGATATCCTGACCGGAAAAATTTCCGGGGACGGTCCTCTTGTGCAGGGGGACACTGAAGAGGAGTGCAGGCTGCTTTATGTTGGGATGACCCGCGCCCGTAAAAATCTTTACCTGTCCCATGCTGTAAAAAGGCCGCTCTATGGGCGTACCCTGATGTTGCCTGTTTCTCGTTTTCTGAAGAATCTGCCGGACGGCGTGAAGAAGTCGGCGATGGTTGCACGAAAGGTTCAGAAGGAGAAGAAGATCAGCCTGCTGGATATGTAGGCGTTCCTTCCCGTTCCGTGCGTGTTGAGTAATAGTGGTATGCGGTTTTAATTAGAGTAAAAAAACCTTGTAAACTACCTTCTCATATACCATTGACATTCTTCTGGCTGCCATGGCGCTTAAACCTGCGCCGCGGAGCCGACAGAAGATATGCAACGGGTTGAAGTGATGCTGGAAAAAATTCCTGACTCGTTTCATTTTTTTATTCTCCCTACAAAATTAAATATGCTTTTATTTAAGCAATACTTATACCGTTAATAGAAATGGTTTGCAGTACGGCTTGTTAGAAATGTGAGTAGTGTGTTGATTATAGTTTTTATGAATACAGGTCGGCAAAAATGTCCAATTTTTTGAATGGTATTGAGTCTTCTTTTCAATTAGCGAGCCCTTCATGGGTTATTCCCGGAACTGTTGCCGAGAATTGTCGTTTTTTGTCCGGTAAGGTTGATGAGGTGGCGTTGCTTTTTTTTGAAACAAAGTCATGTCTCGCCTATACTTATGATGATCTGCCGCAGGATCTGTCAGAATGTGGATTATCCTTTCATATCCACCACCCACTTGATCTGCCGTGGAATGAAGGCGGGGAGCGGGTGGCTGAGATTGTGTTGGCCCTTATAGACAAAGCGGCGCACTTAGAGCCGAAATCGCATATCATTCATCCACCCGCAGCAGGACCGCAGGCAGCAGGGTTGATCCGTGATTTTGCGGATGTCATAGCCCGGAGTGGAGCTACCGCAGAAGAATTTCTATTTGAGAACATTAAAGATAATTCTTTGCTTGGATTGACCGAAACCATCGCTGAGTGCGGGATGAAGATATGCCTTGATCTCGGCCACATACTGGCTTACGCACAGCATGACCTTCTGCGTGATCCGTTTCTTGAAGGCAGGGTCAGCATGCTGCACCTCAATGCCCCCGGGCCGAAGGGAAAACATTTGGGCCTTGATCATCTGGATGTTGAAGGTCTTGAAATCATGGGTGCTTTACTTGGGATGCTGAATAAAGACGGTGTGGTTAATGTTGAGGTCTTCGATGAAGAATATTTTTTTAAGTCACTGCAATTGTTGAGTGATTATTGTATTTTGGAAAAGTTTAAGTAATAGCTTGTGAAATTTTTCTTGTGGTTGCAGTTCATAGGATAAATAGAGTACGTAAAGATAGTTTTCCCGTTCTTTTGTATTCATGTACTAGGAGAAATCTTGATTACATTTGTGCTGGGGGGTAATAAGTCGGGAAAATCAGACTACGCCCTCGACCTTTTTGCAGAATATTCCGGACGAAAATGTTTTATCGCCACCGGTAAAGCCCGCGACATGGCTTTCCGGCAGCAGATCATGACCCACCGGATAGAACGTGATCCGTCTATCCCTGTTCTTGAGGCAGGGGCGGACTTGCAAGCAGTGCTGCTTAAGGCTAGAGAAGGGTATGACCACCTGCTGGTGGACAGTCTGGATTTTTGGTTGTTTTCCTGCTCCGAAGTAGCGGACGGAGAACAGCATATCGGGGAGGTTGTCCGGCTTTTATCTGAATGGAAAGGGCCGGATGTTGTTTTGGTGTCATGTGAGGTGGGCCTTGGTCCTCTTGCAATGACCCGTGAAATCCGCAGCTTCGTTCGAAGCCTCGGATCACTCAACCGTACAATGGCTGCAATCGCAGATGAAGTTTATCTTGTGGCCGCAGGGTTGCCCCTTACCCTGAAGAAGTAACTATGGCTTATTTTAAACAGCTTGAAGATCAGCTTCAGGATTTGCTCGCCCTTTGCAATAAGGATGAGCGCTGGCTGGTAGTGGTAAATGCCGATCCGGATTCCCTTGCTTCGGCAATGGCCTTTAAACGCATAATCGGACGCAGGGTTGCTGAAGTGGGTATCGCCCACATCAACGAGGTCAAACGCCTCGACAACCTAGCTATGATTCACTACCTGCGTATTCCGGCCCAGCGGATGATTCCGACCCTAGTGGCGCAGTATGACAAGTTCGCTATCCTTGATTCTCAGCCTCATCATCATCCTGATTTTGAGGATTTGAAATTTTCCGTGATAATCGACCATCATCCGCTTCCGGCGGAACCGTATGCAGATGCGGAGTATGTGGATATCCGTCCTAAATACGCTGCCAACTGCACCATGATGACCGAATATCTCTACAACCTGAAAATCCGCCCTGCCAAACTGTTGGCCACCGCGTTGCTCTACGGTATCAAGACCGATACCCAGAGTTTTGAGCGTCCTTTTATTGACGACGACGTCAAGGCTTTCAGATACTTGACTAAGTATGCGGATATGGACCTCATCAAGCGCATCACCCGCAGTGAAATACATCCTGATTGGCTGCGCTATTTTTCCCGCGCTTTTTACAATCTACGCCGTATCGGTCTCGGCCTGTTTTCCCATATCGGTAAAGTGGAGAACCCTGACACACTGGTTATTCTCGCTGATTTTCTTATGCGCGTTCACGGCGTTTCGTGGGATGTTGTTTCCGGCATCTATGAAGATACCCTCGTGGTCATCTTCCGTGGCGACGGCATGCGCAAGGATATGGGTAAAATGGCAGCCAAGCTTTTTAATGAAATCGGTTCCGCAGGCGGGCACAAGGCTGCTGCGCGGGCTGAGATCAAGCTGGACGCCCTTGAAGGTGCTGACCCGGAATCTTTTGTACTCAAAAAATTGACCAGAGGGAAAAAGACGGTCAAACGCATCTGATCCCTTTCCAAATCACTTCATTGCAGGGTTTGAACCCGAAGGCATATAATGGCACTCAAAGATACAATTAGTTTTGATGGCGATCCCCTGTACCTGATTGACGGTTCAGCATTTTTTTACCGTGGTTTCCACGCCTACCCGGACCTGAAACGTTCCGACGGGACTCCAACCAACGCACTGTTTTTTGTTCTTAGGGTTCTGCTCAAGGTCATCAAAGAGGAAAAGCCAAAGTATCTGGTTTTCATGCTCGACGGTAAAGGAAAGAACTTCCGGCACGAGCTTTATGACCAGTACAAGGCCCAACGCCCGCCCATGCCTGAGGACCTGCGTTCGCAGATTGAACCGCTTAAGGAAGCTCTCAATGTAATCGGTGTTCCCCTCATCGTTTCCAGTGGCGAAGAGGCGGACGATTGTATCGCTTCTTTGGCAGCCCGCTACAAGTCCGAACGCCCAGTGGTAATTCTTGGCGCGGACAAAGATCTCAAGCAGTGCCTTGATGAAAATGTTTTCATGTGGGACCCGGCAGGTCGTAAGGAGAAGATCACTTC
>PPCM01000396.1_pt1 | contig 43350 bp, 38 predicted proteins | sample 1555541 | NCBI WGS metagenome assembly PPCM01 (sample SAMN05284479, study PRJNA326546) | Marine sediment metagenome, whole genome shotgun sequencing project. | isolation source: marine sediment | place: Germany: Wadden Sea | collected 2012-09-05
CATCGTTTACGGCGTGGACTACCAGGGTATCTAATCCTGTTTGCTCCCCACGCTTTCGTTCATCAGCGTCAATATCAGCCCAGCAAGCCGCCTTCGCCACTGGTGTTCCTCCATATATCTACGCATTCCACCGCTCCACATAGAATTCCACTTGCCTCTTCTGAATTCAAGACCAACAGTTTCCGAGCACCCTCCACGGTTAAGCCGTGGGCTTTCAACTCGGACTTGATGGTCCGCCTACGAACCCTTTACGCCCAATAATTCCGGATAACGCTTGGTCCCTACGTATTACCGCGGCTGCTGGCACGTAGTTAGCCGGACCTTTCTGGTTGAGTACCGTCAAATAATGATCATTTCCTATCACTACAATTCTTCCTCAACAACAGAACTTTACATATCGAAATACTTCTTCGTTCACGCGGCATTGCTCGGTCAGGGTTGCCCCCATTGCCGAATATTCCTAACTGCTGCCTCCCGTAGGAGTCTGGGCCGTGTCTCAGTCCCAGTGTGGCCGATCAGCCTCTCAGCTCGGCTACGCATCGTTGACTTGGTGAGCCACTACCTCACCAACTATCTAATACGAAGCAGGACCCTCCTAAAGTGGTGCACACGCACCTTTAAACAAGTTACCATGCGATATCTTGTACTATCCGGTATTAGCATTCGTTTCCAAATGTTGTCCCCGTCTTTAGGGTAGGTTTCCTACCTGTTACTCACCCGTTCGCCACTAAGATATTCCAATTTCAAACCGAAGTAATCTATTGGGTATCTCCGTTCGACTTGCATGTCTTAGGCATGCCGCCAGCGTTCATCCTGAGCCAGGATCAAACTCTCCATATTTATGAATTGTTTGTTAATTTCTCGTTTTCCTAACTCTCTTCTTCTGCTTAGTTTTCAAAGACCTTTGCCGCTTTAGCGACAATAAATATATTACAGCATCTTCGTTATTTTGTCAATAACTTTCAAAACTTTTTTTGAAGTTTTTTTCAAGTGTTTCGAACAGATACTCGCTTTTCACAGCTTAATTATTCTATAACAATTCAGCCATCAAGTCAATAACTTTTGATACTTTTTTTATATTTATTTTAGATACTCATTCGTCGTTTCGAATAAATATGCGCTTGCATTCACAAGCGCACATATATATTACAATATTCTATAATCTAAGTCAATTAATTTCGCTTATTTTTTCACTTTTTTTATAGTGAATTTATAAACGATTTCACTTCCGCTACTGGCACCATGTTCGTCTCACCAGTTTTTCTGTTTTTAAACTCTACTAAACCGTCTTTTACATCTCTTCCTACAGTAATTCTATATGGTACACCGATTAGATCAGCATCTTTAAACTTAACTCCGGCTCTTTCTAAACGATCATCAATTAAACAATCAAAGTCTTTTCTCAAATCCTCATAGATATTAAACGCAGCTTCGTTCATATCTTCTTTCTTCGGATCAACACATATGATATGAAATTCAAATGGTTTTAACTCCTCTGGCCAAATAATTCCATTTTCATCTTTATTTTGTTCTACAACAGCCATTAATGTTCTAGAAATACCAATTCCGTAACATCCCATCGTTATAGAGTTTGTTTTTCCATCTTTATTTAAAAACTTTGCGTTCATCGCGTCAGAGTACTTTGTACCTAATTTAAATATATTCCCTACTTCAATACCTTTCGCTACACTAATCTTACCACCACATACAGGACACTCATCTCCTTCAGCTAAATTGCTGAACTCCACATTTGACCCATAATCACAATCATTACAGTACGAAATAGTATCTTCACCGACTTCACTCATTACCATAAATTCATGAGCTTCTTTTCCACCGATTTGACCAGTGTCTGAATCAACCACTTTTACCTCTAATCCACAACGGTTAAAAATACGTTTATACGCATCCCAAACAATCCTATACCACTTATCCAAGTCTTGCTCATTTTCGTGGAAGGTATATAAATCCTTCATACTAAATTCTCTACCACGCATCAACGCAAATCTCGGACGTAATTCATCTCTAAATTTAGTTTGAATTTGATATACAGCCAATGGTAATTTTTTATATGAGTTTAAATAATCTCTCGTGATAAACGTAATAACTTCTTCATGCGTAGGACCCAATAAGAAATCACGCTCTTTTCTATCTTTTAAACGCATCATTTCTGGCCCATAAGCATCCCATCTACCTGACTCAATCCACAAGTCACTTGGACATAACGCTGGTAATAATAATTCACTACATCCGATAGTGTCTAATTCATCTCTTACTATATCCTCTACTTTTTTTAGTACTTTATACCCTAATGGTAAATAACTGTAAATTCCTGCAGCTACTTGTTTTACTAATCCCGCTCTTGTTAAAAGTTTATGGCTCATCGCCTCAGCATCTTTTGGTGCTTCTTTTAACGTTGGGATAAACATCATACTTTGTCTCATATATTTGACCCCCTATTTTAATCCTATTAATCTTAAGATGTCATTCCATGTTACAACAGCAAATAATGCCAATAACGCGAAATACATCATTGTATGAATTCTGTTTTCAATATTTCTGTTAACTTTTTTACCTGTAATTGCTTCATATCCTAAAAATACTAATCTACCACCATCTAATGCTGGAATAGGTAAAATATTTAATAAACCTACATTAACACTTAATAAACCTAACCAACGTAGCAATGAAATTGGTCCAGCTTGAGCAATTCTACTTGTCATCGAATAAATCCCAACGGGGCCTGCTAGGTCCGTTACACCGACTCTGTCATTACTAATTAATAATCTGATAGTTGATAACACAGATTTAACTGAATCCACTGTACCAGTAAATCCACTTTGAATTGCATATCCTAAATCAAAACTATATTCTGCTCCAATACCAATTTGATTATCTACTATTTCTAAACCTTGCGAATTAACTAACTCTTCGTCATATACGAGAATATCAAACGTTTCTAGTTCTCCACTTCTTTCAACAACGAAGTTCATTGAGTTTCCTGCTGTATTTGACGCCATTATACTAACAATCTCATCCCATGTAGTAACTTCTACACTGTCGATACTCTTAATTTCATCGCCAACTTCCATACCGGCTTTCCCAGCAACAGTGTCTTCTGATACGCCAGCAACAAATAAACCTTCTCCTACTTCGTGATCTGAAGTGAATCCAGCATTGTAAAAAATAATTCTCGGGCCAAATGTTGATTCAATCTCTCCACCTGCACGGTTGTAACTAATTGTAATATCACCAGAGATGTCTTTATCTAACTCCCTAGAGATTTCTTCCCAATTATCTACTTCAACACCATTAATGGAAACAATTTCATCTCCAGGACGAATCCCTGCATTATGTGCAGGTCCATCATCTAATACTTCACCCAAAACAGTTGAATCTAACTGTGGAGCACCTGTTAACGCTCCAACCACAATGAATACAACAATCGCTAAGATGAAGTTCATCATCGGTCCACCAAAGATTGCTAAAAATCTTTCCCACTTTGTTTTAGATTCAATACTTCTTTCATATGGAGAGAAATACATCTCATTCTGTCTAAACACATACATACCGTCTCTTTGAACGATATATTTAGTTGGTTCCTCTTCATCTACGAGAATAAATAAATCCCCATCTTTACCATAAAGGTCAACATCTAGAACTTTTACCATCTCTAAATGTTTATACGTTTCATTTTTTAAATCTACAATAATCTTTGTAACAATATTATTTTCAATCAAAAGACGCACTTCTTGTCCTTTTTTTACCATCGAAGTATCTTCGTCTTCTCCGGCCATCATTACATATCCACCAATTGGGATAGCTCTTATTGAATAAAGAGTTTCACCTCTTTTTGTTTGCCATAATACAGGACCCATACCAAATGAGAACTCATGACATAAAACACCTGCTCTTCTAGCGAAGAAAAAATGTCCTGCTTCATGAATAACAATGATTAGTCCTAGTACAAATATAAATGCCAAAATTCCTATTATACCTGACCACATATTTATCATCCTCTTAAATTTAATATATTAGTTTTAACACTTGTGTGAATATTAATCAAGTCTTCCACGGTAAAATCATATACATTCTTGTAATTTTCTACTGTATCTATTACGATTTCCTCTATTTCAACAAATGTAACTTTCTCTCTCAAAAATAACTCTACTGCTGCCTCATTAGCAGCATTCATTACACATGGTAATACACCCTTCTTTTTACCTACATTATACGCAAGTGCTAATAAAGGATATCTTTCGTAATCCATTTCTTTAAAATGTAGAGTCGATAACTCTTTCCAGTTCAATTTATACGGTGCCTCATATCTATCAGGATATGCTAAAGCATAATAAATTGGTATTCTCATATCACTAGATCCAACTTGAGCAATAATAGAACCATCAATAAACTCTACAAAAGAGTGCACTGTACTCTCTTTGTGTAAAATGGTCATTATAGCATCAAAATCTAAACCAAATAATTGATGTGCTTCAATCACTTCAAATCCCTTATTCATCATCGTCGCACTATCGATTGTAATTCTTGCTCCCATGCTCCAGTTCGGATGTGCCAAGGCTTCTTTCACTGTAACATCTTGTAACTCGTCTCTTGATAAATCTCGGAAAGATCCCCCAGAAGCAGTTATAACTAGTTTTTCCACGTTTTCAACTCGTTCTCCATTCAAACACTGTAAAATGGCAGAATGCTCAGAATCGATAGGTATAACTGAGACATTATTCATTTTCGCTAATGGCATAATAATATCTCCAGCAACCACAAGCGTTTCTTTATTTGCAAGGGCAATATTCTTTTTTACTTTAATCGCCTCGATTGTTGGTTTCATACCTACAAATCCAACAAGGGCATTTACTAACACACCATCTTCTTCATGTAATGTAGCGACTTCCAATAAACCTTCATCTCCAAAAGTAAATGAAGTATTTGGATACTTATCTTTTAATTCTTTACAATCTAGTTCCTCTTTTACGCAAACTAACTCTGGAGAAAATTCTTCAATGATCTCTTCGGCTAATTTAATATTTCTACCACAAGAAAAAGCAACTAAATTAAAGTTGAATTCTCTAATCACTTCAATTGTCTGAGTTCCAATTGAACCAGTTGCTCCTAAAAGATAAATATTCATATAAACTCCTAATACACTAATAACAATAATGCCAATCCAGCTAATAATAAACTATCGAAACGATCTAATACTCCACCATGACCCGGGAAAATGTTCCCAAAATCCTTTATATCGTAATGTCTTTTAATTTTTGATGCGAATAAATCTCCCATTTGCCCAATTACAGAAATTAGAGCACTCATCATTGTTAAAAACCAAAAGTTTCTTTCAAACAACATTGGGAAGTTAACATTGAATATATAATAGTACGCCACACCAAATACAGTACCAAATACTACACCTGCTACAGCACCCTCAATAGACTTTTTGGGGCTGATTGTTGGGGCTAGTTTGTGTCTACCAAATCGAACTCCAATTAAATAAGCGAACGTGTCTGTCATCGTAATTACTAATAGTAAATAAAAAAGTAATTGAAAGCTCGTATTATTGATCACGACAATATTCGCTATACCAACTCCAATATAAAAGACATTAATAATTGGGTTAAACCATCTATGCATTTTTTTATCATGCACAACTACATATAATGCAAATAGAACAAATAGAACTACCAACCATTTTAAAATCAATAAATTAATTCCGTGGAAGTTCGGTTCAACGAACATAACAAACGCAGTGTAAACCAGTAAGTTAACTCCGTAAAACAACTTTGATCCTTTTCTTAGGTTGATAAACTCATATGAAGCTATAAGGACTCCAATTCCACCTAAAATCTTAATAGGTAAACTCGTATGAAAAATGGTATCTATAAACATGAATGGTACCAGAAGTACAATCATAAATATCGCTGTAATAACACGTCTTCTCATATTATTCCTCCTCTATCGCTCCAAATCTTCTACTTCTTTTATTATACTCGCTTATTGCCTCAAGTAAATTATCTTTTTTGAAATCAGGCCAATAAGTCTTAGGAAAATACAGTTCACTATACGCTAACTGCCACATCAGGAAATTACTAATGCGATACTCCCCGCTTGTTCGTATTAGCAAATCAATCGGAGGCATACCATTGGTAAATAATTTCGATTCAAATAATAGTTCGTTAATGTCATTAATATCTAGCCCATTTTTAACATCAACGGCTATTGATTTGACCGCTTGAATCATTTCGTCATGAGATCCATAATCAAAACAAATAGCTACCTGCATACCCGTGTTACTCTGTGTAAAGTTTTCTAACTCACTCATCGCCTTTAGTGTATTAGCAGGAACTCGATCTTTTCTTCCAATAAACTTTACTCTTACATTTTTTTCATAAAACTCATCTTTATTTTCCCTGTCGATTTGACTGGGAATTTCCATTAAGTACGTTACTTCATCTACGGGTCTATTCCAGTTTTCCGTACTGAATGCATAACAAGTCATCGCCTCAACACCCAACTCAATACAAGCATCCACTACATCAATCAAGTTTCTAAATCCTACTTGATGTCCTTCTGTTCTCGTTAAACCACGTTCTTTCGCCCATCTACCATTTCCATCCATGATAAAGGCAATATGTTTCGGAATATTCATAATTCACCTCTAAATGTGAAAAAAGGTTGTACTAGACAACCTTTTTATATCGTTTTAACTTCTTCTTCTTTTTCAGATGCTGTTTCATCAATTGCTTTTACATAATCATCTGTTAATTTTTGAACATCGTCTTGCCACAGCTTAACTTCATCTTCAGAAATTCCATCTAATTTTTTTAATTGATCATTTGCATCTCTTCTTACGTTTCTTAACGAAACTTTCGCGTTCTCCGCAGCTTTACGAACAACTTTTGTTAATTCAGTACGTCTTTCTTGAGTTAAAGCTGGAATGTTTAAGCGAACAGTTTCTCCATCGTTGTTAGGCGTTAGTCCTAAGTTAGATTCAAAGATAGCTTTCGTAATTCCATCTAATGCAGAACGGTCAAAAGGTTTAATTGATAAACTTTGTGGTTCTGGAACTGAAATTTGAGCTAATTGATTTAACGGAGTCATAGCACCGTAATATTCAACTAATATTCCATCTAAGATAGCTGGATTCGCTCTACCAGTTCTAATTGCAGCAAATTCTTTTTTTAAAGAGTCTACAGCACCTTGCATTCTTTCCTTCGTACTCTTAATAATTTGACTAGGCATATTAAGTCTCCTTACTTTCTTATTTTTGTACCGATATTTTCGCCTTTGGCAGCTCGTAAGATATTTCCTTTTACGTTCATATCGAACAATATTGTTTCTATATTATTATCATCACACATCGCAGCAGCAGTCAAGTCCATAACCTCTAAATGAGATGTAATTAACTTTGAATATGTGATATTTTCGAATTTTTTAGCATCAGGAGTTGTTTTAGGATCAGCATCATAAACACCATCCACTCCATTTTTAGCCATTAAAATTACGTCTGCATCCACTTCAGCAGAACGAAGTGCAGCAGTTGTATCCGTAGAGAAATAAGGATTCCCTGTTCCTCCACCGAATACGATTACTCTATTTTTTGATAAGTGTGATAAAGCTTTGTTTCTCAAATATGGTTCAGCAACACTAGGAATAGCCATTGATGTCATAACTCTAGTATCTACACCAATCTCTTTCAGTGTATTTCCCAAAGCTAAAGCATTCAGCACAGTTCCTAACATTCCCATATAATCAGCACTTGCACGATCCATTCCGATTGCCTCGGCTTGACGACCACGCCAGATGTTTCCTCCACCTACAACAATGCAAATCTCGAATCCATGTTCATATACATCCTTGATTTCATTAGCGAACTTGCTTACAGTTACTGGATCTATACCAATTCTAGTATCCCCAGCCAAAGCTTCTCCACTAAGTTTTAGCATTATACGTTTGTACATTGTATCACCCTATCCTTTAGTTTATTAGTTTTCTGTTACTAGTTTCCTGCAACTTGAGCAGCAACTTCAGCAGCAAAGTCATCTTCACGTTTTTCGATTCCTTCACCAACTTCTAAACGTAAGAACGAAACAACTTCCATTCCATTGTTTTTAACGAATTTTTCAACAGTAATATCTGAATCTTTTACGAATGGTTGGTTAATTAAACAGATATCTTTTAAATATTTGTTTAAACGACCAATAACCATTTTTTCAACGATAGCTTCAGGTTTACCTTCGTTTAATGCTTCTTGTTTTAAGATTTCTCTTTCTTTATCTAATACTTCAGCAGGCACTTCTGATTTGTCAACAAATTGAGGAGCAATCGCAGCAACATGCATTGCGATGTCTCTTGCAACTTCTTCTTTGTCACCTTCTAAAGTAGCAACAACTGCGATTCTACCACCCATGTGTTTGTAAGCACCGAATACTTGAGAATCCGTTTTTTCTAATTTAGTTACTCTTCTTAAAGAGATTTTTTCACCAATAGTGAATGTTGCATCTGCTAAAACTTCTTCAACAGTTTTACCATTCATTGGTAATGCTAATGCAGCTTCAGTATCGACTGGCATTTCAGCACCAAACAACGTACCTAAATCTTCTAATAAAGATAAGTATTGTTCATTTTTTTGTACGAAATCAGTTTCTGAGTTTAACTCAAATACAATTGCGATATTTCCATTAAGAGCATATTGACATAAACCTTCAGCAGCAACTCTAGATGCTTTTTTAGCAGCTTTAGCGATACCTTTTTCTCTTAACCATGTCATTGCATCTTCAACATTTCCGTTTGTTTCAACTAGTGCTTTTTTACAATCCATCATACCAGCACCAGATTTTTCACGTAACTCTTTTACCATAGCAGCAGTAATTGCCATTATCTTATTCCTCCTATATTAATTAATTACTGTTTGTAATTAAGCTTCTTTTTTTCCTTCAGCAGGTTTTGCTTCTTTTTTAGGAGCATCTGCTTTTTTGTAATCAGTTCTCGGTCTACGATCTCTGTTATCTCTGTTATCTCTTCTATCATTGTTGTATCTTCTATCGTTGTTTCTTGGTCTTCTATCTTTTCTATCTTCTCTTTCTTCAGATTTGAATTCTAGGATAGGTAAGTTTTTAGCATCACATACAGCGTTTGCCAAAACTCCAACAACTAATTTTACAGCTCTAATAGCATCATCATTAGCAGGGATTACATAATCTACTAAATCAGGATCACAGTTTGTATCCACGATACCGAACACAGGAATTTTTAAGATTCTAGCTTCAGCGATAGCATTTTTCTCTTTACGAGGATCTACTACGAATAAAGCTTGAGGAATACCCTTCATATCTTTAATTCCAAGTAAGAATTTTTCTAATCTTGCTTTTTCTTTGTTTAACATAATAACTTCTTTTTTAGGTAATAAGTCATATGTTCCATCTTTTTCCATTCTGTAAAGATCATGTAATCTTCTGATTCTTTTACGAATAGTTTTGAAGTTTGTTAATGTTCCACCTAACCATCTTTGGTTAACATAGAACTCTTCGCAACGAGTTGCTTCTTCTTTTACAACTTCCATTGCTTGTTTTTTTGTACCTACGAATAGTACTTTTCCACCGTTTTCCACGATTCCTTTTAATGCAGCATATGCTTCTTCAATTTTTTTCACTGATTTTTGTAAATCGATAATGTGAATTCCATTTCTTGAAGTGTAGATATACTCTGCCATCTTAGGGTTCCATCTTCTAGTCGTGTGACCGAAGTGAACACCAGACTCTAGTAAGTTTTTCATTGAAACTACAGCCATTTTTAATTCCTCCATTTTTTTATTTTTTTTAGGCCTCCGATACTGTCTGCGATCTCCGCCAACATCTCTGTCAAATGACGAATTTCTCGAGTATCGTGTGAAATAATTGCCACTGATTATTATATCAAACAAGTCCTGTTTATACAAGTGCTTTTACCTTATTCTCCAGTACTTCCCATACCACCAGTTCTTGTTTGTGTAATCACTTCTTCATTTTCTACAGTTAAATATTTTCTGAAGATTCCTTGAACAATTCGTTCTCCTTTTTTTAAAGTAACAGGCTCATCTCCAAAATTATATAACTGGACATGAATTTGTCCATCATTGGTTGGATTATTATAATAATCGCTATCAATAATACCAACACTATTCGGTAAAATCAACCCATATTTTCTAGGTAATGAACTTCTTGTGAACAACATCAAAACTTCATCGGGCTGCATATAGGCTTTTACACCCGTTAAACCGACCCCTAATTGCCTTGGTTGGATTGTTAAATCCTCTGCAAGAGAGATATCATAACCCGCACTTTGTTTTGTACTTCTTTTTGGTAATTTGATATCTTTATCCTCAAAACCTTTGACTATTTCAAACCCTCTCATATTTATTCCTTCTTTCTTGATCTCGGATGTTTTTTCATGTATTCACTTTTTAGTTGTTCTTTTGAAACATGAGTGTAGATTTGTGTGCTCGATAAATGTTCATGACCAAGAAGTTCCTGGACTGTTCTTAAATCGGCACCATTATTTAATAAATGTGTCGCAAATGTATGTCTTAAGGTGTGTGGAGTTATGTTTAAGTTGCCTTCTTGCCCAGCATTTTCAATGATTTTGTTTAATACTTTACGAACACCTCTAGCAGTAAGGGGTGTTCCTTTATAATTTAAGAACAACTCTTCGATTAAATAATCTTCTCCCTTTGAGAGTAAATCATTTCTCGCATACATCTCATAATTTTTAATTGATTCTATAACTTTTTTATGCATTGGCACATAACGATCCTTTGAACCCTTACCGTGCACAAGAATCACATTTTGATAATAATCAATATCTACCATCTTTAATTCGCAAAGTTCTGATACCCTTAGACCGCAACCATATAACACTTCTAATATTGCCATATTTCGAAGTCCGATTGTAGTAGAAGTATCTATATGACTAAACAGCGTTTCAATTTCATCTTCGTATATAAACTTCGGATTTTTTTTCTCCTGTTTAGGAATCACTACTGATTTAAATGGGTTTGCCTGTACTATTCCATTTTTTCTCATAAACTCATATAAAGTTCTTGCACTAGAGATTTTTCTAGCGATTGTTTTATTTGTATAGTTTTTATCTGATAAAAACCCAATATAATATCTAGCTAATGTATCATTTACATCTTCTAAACTACCCAATCCTTCACTTGATAAAAACTCCATTAAATTTAATGCGTCATTCGCATAACTATTGATCGTATGAACCGATTTATTGATGGACTCTAAATATTCTGTAAATCCATCAATTATTTCTGAATTTCTCAATCGCTTCTATTGCTTTCTTTCCATAAAGTTTTTTACGATCTTTTTTATCATGCTTTTCCATTAAACTTGGTAACAAACCAAAATTCGCATTCATCGGTTGAAAATCCTTAATTCTTTCATTCGAAATATAGTGAACCATCGAACCGATAATCGATTCCTTAGGGAACTCTAATAAGTCTTCACCTTGTAGAAGTTTCAACATATTTCTAGCCGCAACAATACCACTTGCTGCTGATTCAACATATCCTTCTACACCAGTAAGTTGTCCAGCGAAGAATAAATCTTCTCTCGCTCTTGACTGATATGTATTATTAATCGATTTAGGACTGTTGATAAATGTATTACGATGCATAACACCATAACGTACGATTTCAACATTTTCTAAACCTGGGATCATTCTTAATATTCTTTTTTGTTCTCCAAACTTCAGGTTTGTTTGAAAACCAACCACATTGTATAAGGAACCGACCGCATCATCTTGACGTAATTGCACAACCGCATATGGTTTTTTACCATCCTGTTCTAATCCAACTGGTTTCATAGGACCAAAGAGTAATGTTTTAGGTCCACGCTTCGCCATCACTTCAAATGGCATACAACCTTCAAACACTTTTAATTCAAAGTCCTTTAGAATAACAGTCTCCGCTCTAACAAGTTCTCTATGAAATGCATAAAACTCATCCATTGTCATCGGACAGTTTATATATGCATCGTCCCCTTTATCATAACGACTTTTCATGTATGCTTTGTCAAAGTTGATAGATTCCTTTGTTACAATTGGTGCTGCTGCATCATAAAAACTTAGATACTCCTCCCCTAAAATCAAGCGGATATCTTTACTCAGAGCACTTGATGTTAATGGTCCTGTTGCGATTATTGTTGGCCCCTCTGGGACCGTCTCTACTTCATCATAAACTATCTCAATATTTGGATTGTTTTTGATTTTAGTTGTAATATATTCACTAAATGAAGTTCGATCTACGGCTAAAGCTCCACCAGCGGGTACTTTATTTTGATCCGCTGCCTCCATCACCAATGAATCTAAAAGACGCATTTCTTGTTTTAAGATTCCTACTGCATTTTCCATTGAATCACTTCTTAATGAATTAGAACATACTAATTCAGCAAAAAGCCCTGTATGATGAGCTTCGGTATTTTTTTTCGGTCTCATTTCATACAGTTTTACATTTATTCCGTTGTTTGCTAGATAAAAGGCAGCTTCACTACCAGCTAATCCAGCTCCTATTACATTTACATTTTTCATATTTCTCACCATATAAATTATATCAAAATCAAACAAAAAAAAGAACGGTTATAAACTTCGTAACCATTCTTTTAAATTATCTAATTCTTTATCATCTAATGAATAGTCTTGTAATCCGGTTGAATTTTTAAAACTAAGCAGCAAATCCTGTTTTGCAAGCTCGGTTCGACCCATCAGATTAAAAAGACATCCACGGTTATAATAAAACACTACATCTTCATGTGACTTCATCGCAGCATTGTATTGAATCAGTGCTTCATCGTATCTACCTAAGTCCTTAAAAATTACACCAAGGTTAAAGTGTGTATAAGAATACTCGTGCAACTTCAAACCATCTTGATACGCTTCAATTGCGCTTTCCGTAGTACCGATTTTGTCATAACAATACCCTAACCCATGATAACTCCAGAAGTTTGGTTCTATTTCAATTGCGTCTATATAAAAGTGAATTGCTTCCTCAAATCTTTTTTGGGATTGTAAATAATCACCAATAGAACTTACAGGTAACCAATAGTCTGGGCTTAACTCTCTTGCCGCCTCATAGTATTCAATACACTCATCTAATTGGTCCGTAGCGAATATATCTCCGATCGCGATAAAAGCTGAAGTATGTTCTGGGTCTGCGAATACAGTCTTCATATAATAAGACAGTGCTTCTTCTGTATCTCCTAGTTCATCCATACACATACCTAGCCCATAATATCCACCAGCAAAGTGTTGGTCTTCTTCGATTATCTTATAAAACAGCGTACTCGCTGTCTCTACCTCACCCATTTCTAAATAAATAAGTGCAATATCTTGTTGTACATCAATTGTTGGAGTTTCGATTTCTTTTAAAAGTTTAAGTGCTTCTTCTAGTGCACCTTGTTCCCAAAGTTCATGAGCTTCTATTAATTTCATAAGTTTATTGTAAACTCCGTACTAGATGATTCACCCATCTCACCATCTGTTGAATAAAGATGCGGTTTTTCTCTAGTTATTTTTACTTCTTTCCCTTGTGCGTAGTACACATAATTATCATATGCAGTATGTCCACCTTTATAGATTTTAGGGAATATTCTAAATAAATTAAATCTAGAAATACTGTGAACTACTATAATATCTAGCACACCACTTCCAGGTTCTGATTTGGGTGCTACCATCATTCCACCACCAAAATATTTACCATTTTGCACCGCAACTAAATATGCTTTTTCAAACACTGTAGTTTCTCCATCAATATCAACAGTAACAGTAGTTGGCTTATATGTTAAGAATGAGCGTAATGTAGAAAGCATGTAGGTAACATTATTGTGCTTTTTTGCCTTGTTATAAAGAGATAATACTTGTGTATCAATCCCTGTACCAAAACTGTTTAACACTTTTTTAGTTTCATTACTTTTACAAACTGGTTTATCCACGTTTCCATTATATTCTACCAACGTTTCTGGAAAGTTTCTTAAGAAGTCATTCCCAGTTCCACCAGCATAAAATAACACTTTTTGCGGAACACCATTAGCTAAGTTGATAAATTTAGACAATGTACCATCTCCACCAATTACAACAAATACATCATCATTAGCATACGCTTCTCCAAGCGTATCCCAGTTTTGAACATCTAATACATTAACAGCCTTGTATTCAGCGGTGTCAATATATTCTGTTACTTCTTGTAAGGATTTTTCTCCGTCCCCGCTTCTAGAAATTGGGTTGTAAAATAAGATAAACATTAGCGTTTTGCTCTCGTCTTAATCTCAGTTAACAACATTTCTTTAAACTCATCATAAGAAACTGTAACTTGTTCTTGAGAACCATATTTACGGTATGTAATTAAGTTCTCATCTACTTCTTTATCCCCTACAACTAATTGATAAGGAACTTTTTGAGTTTGTGCTTGGCGGATTTTGTACCCTAATTTTTCTTCTCTATTGTCTAATTCAACTCGTACTCCTAAATCAAATAACTCATCATAGATTTTTTTAGAATAATCTGCATGAACTTCATTTGATACTGGAATCACAGTTGCTTGTACAGGTGCCAACCATGTTGGGAATGCACCTCTATACTGCTCAATTAAGATACTCATTAAACGTTCCCAAGTTGAAATTAATCCTCTATGGATAACAACTGGTCTTTCTTTATGTCCACCTTCTGCTACATATTCTAATTCAAATCTAAGTGGTAATAGGAAGTCTAATTGAACTGTACTCATTGTAATAACGTGACCCATCATTGTACGTACTTGGATATCAATCTTAGGTCCATAGAATGCAGCTTCACCTTTCATTTCAGTGTATTCTACACCCATTTCATCTAAGATTTCTCTCATTGTATCTTCAGCCATATCCCATAATTGATCATCATCATGGAATTTACCTTTTTTATCATCTCTTAATGCTAATTCAACATATTCTATTTCTAATCCAAAGTCATCTATCACTTTATAAATTAAATTATAAGCATCTTTTACTTCTTGTTTAATTTGGTCAGGTCTAACGAATAAATGCGCATCTGTTAAAGTCATTGCACGTACTCTTTCTAAACCAGTTAATGACCCACTTGCCTCGTATCTATGTTGTGTAACGATTTCCGCGTAACGGATTGGTAAATCTCTATAAGATCTTAAATCTGATTTATACACTAACATATGATGAGGACAACTCATTGGTCGTAATACAAATTCTTCTCCATCTCTTTCCATTAATGGGAACATATTATCTTGGTAATTTGCCCAGTGACCTGAAGTCTCATATAGCCATTTTGTACCTAACATTGGAGTCGATACATGTAAATATCCAGCTTTTCTTTCTACTTCATGTACGTATTTTTCTAGTTCATAACGAATTGCATATCCCTTTGGTAATAAAAGAGGTAGTCCTTGACCGGCATCAGAAACGATTTCAAACAACTTCATTTCTTTACCTACTTTTCTATGGTCAAATTGCTTTCTTTCTTCCAATACTTTTAAGTGATTATTTAAGTCATCTTTTGTAAACCATGAAGTACCGTATAATCTTTGTAATTGTTCATTGTTTACGTCACCACGCCAGTATGCACCAGCTATACTTAAAATTTTAAAAAATTTAATATGTTTTGTATTACCTAAATGTCCACCACGACAAAGGTCTGTAAATTCACCTTGAGTATAAATAGAGATATCTTCATCTTCTGGTAAGTCTGTGATTAATTCTGTTTTATACTTATCTCCTTTAAAGAATTCTAATGCTTCCTCTCTTGGTAAAACTTTACGTTCCATAGGTAAAGCTGCACCTGTAAGTCTTGTCATTTCTTTTTCAATTCTTTTTAAGTCTTCTTCTCTAATTGGTTCGTCATTTGTATTGATATCATAGTAGAATCCCTCTCTAATGTCAGGTCCTACTCCAAATGTTGCTTTTGGGAATAAGTTTTTCACCGCTTGCGCCATTAAATGGGCAGTCGAGTGATTTAAAACACTGAATGCATCTTTATGATCTTTTGTAATAATCTCTAAACTTGCATTTTCTTCAATTCGTCTATTTAGGTCGAATAACTCACCGTTCACATAACCAGCTACTGATTTTTTCCTTAATCCAGGGCTAATACTTCCAGCAATTTCCTCTACTGATACACCATTTTCAAAATCTTTTGAATTTCCATCAGGGAATGTAATCTTAATCATCTTCTATACCTCTCTTTATTTATTTTCTCTTTTTTATCTATCGCTTCATTTAAATCTATGTCATACAAGTTGGCAATTTGTGTTACGTAATGTAAACAATCGTATAACTCCAACTCTATATTTTGTTTTCTTTTCTCGGTGAGTCCATCTAAACTAGCTTTACGTACTTCGTTTGCTAACTCCCCTACTTCTTCCACAAGTTTCAACATCACTTCCATCTTATGTTCCGGCCAATGATCTCTTTCTTTTACAAAATTTTGAAACTCAGTTAAGTTAAAATTTCTCATCTAATTCTCCTTCTACCTATAAAAAAAAACGCCCTTTTTTTCTAAGGGCGCGAATACACGTGTTACCACCTTAGTTCAACCCGAAAGGTTGCACTCAGTTCTCTTAAAGAGATTACCTCTAACGCAGGTATTACGAGATTTTTCAAATCTAGCTCCATGGGAGTAATCAATTATCGTTTGTACTGGACTCTCACCATCTCCAGTTCGCTTAGACCACTAAAATAATTAATCATATCCACTTCTTCACTAACTACATTATATATACCAATAAATATTTGTCAAACAGTTAACTTTTTTTCCAATTTATTAGTCTCTGTAATTTCTGTTTGATAGCTCAATTGGTTTTGCTAAAACCTTAATTCTTTCAATCAAACGTTCTACTTTCACAGGGTCTTTCACCATGTTTTCAAAACTATACTCTAATTGTTCCATTGAATAGTTTGATCCAAAGAATACAGCCCTTTTATTCGCCATTCTCGATTGCAAGATTGGCATCAGTACTTCGTCTCTAAACCATGCAGAACCTAATCCCTCATCTCCGAAGTCATCTAAGATTAGTACATCTACCTCTTTAAATAATTTCACTTTATCTTCTAATGTTCTATCCCCAATTGAAGATTTGATTTCTCTTACAAAGTCTGGATAATTCACGAACAAGACGTTTCGCTCTTGTGAGATTTTTTTCGCACTAACTGTTAAAATTCTTGTTTTACCAACACCTGGTTTACCATATAAATATAGCCCTCGTACATAATCATCATTCATAATAAAGTCTTGCACATGAGAAACGACGATTCTTCTCGATTCTGTTTCAGTATCAAAATAATCATAGTCTTTTTCAGGCATGTACATACTTTTCAGTTTTGCTTTTTTCTTATTCACTTTATTTTGCTCTTTTTGGAAATCACATGCAATGTATTCTACAGCTAACTCATCATTTTTTATTACCAGTTTTGGATAATAACCTGTAGTCATTAATGTACATTGATCTAATCCAACACATGTTTTGCAACTTCCATAGGCGTTAATATAACGGAATAGATCCGTTAAGTTTGTTTCAATTTTTGTTTCATCAAGATTGTGTTCTTGTAGCATTTTAATAATACTAGGGTGACTCAAAATCTCTTTTTTTACATCATCAATGCTAGCATTACTGCTTGCACTCACGTAGTCTGAAATTTTTTTCATATTGCCTCCTACATATCGAAGAATTTATTCTTAATCTCTTCAAAATCCTGATCCTTAAGATTGTTTGCTGCTTCTTCGTAATCCTTTTTCTCTTTATCTCTTCTAGCCTTGCGGTACTCATCTACCCAAGTGTCATTTGCTTTCTTTTTCGGTGTTCTCGCTTTTTGTTTTCTTTGAATGTATTGATATGCCTTTTCAACATTATCTAATCCATTACGGCCCCACTCACTAGCAATCTTACCAAAATATGTATATCCTGGCATCTTACCATTGTTAATTTTAAGAACATAATAGATTAGTAAATTTACCATCTCTGGCGACATATTGTTAATATTCATTAACTTATAAACAATAGACAACTCTGTCGGAGCTGCTGGCATACCACTCAACTCTTGTAGTAACTCTTGTGGCGTTACAGTTTGTAAATGATTTAACAATCCTTCTCCCTTTACTTCATTCATCTGAACGTTTAGCGTTGGAGATTCCATTCCAGTTTTATATTGATATTGTTTTCTTGTTTCTTTTGGGAATGTCCGATAATCTAATTTACCAGAACTATTAATAGAACGTAAATACGCGTCACGCATATCCGCTTCATCTAGTCCATATGTAAATGCTAGTTTTATAAGCGTATCCTTTAACTTGTCTGTTAACATCGATTGGTTAAAGAAGTTTTTACTTAGTCCTTCACTGAATAAATCAAAATTAAACTCACTTTCAAAATGTAACAGAGGGTTTTTACGTTTGCGGTACTTCCCATTTACATCCTCATATGATATATGAGAGGAGAATACATCGGAAAAGTTTTTAGTTACATTCTCATACCCTCTCTTTGAAGGTTGTGTTATTTTAAATTGCTTAGAAAGTTGTTTAAAGTGGTCTTCTCCCACTTCACTAAACAAGTACACTCCTAAACTTCCATCCATAATAAATTCATTTGCGCTTAAAGGCTGAATCATTTCATACAAATGGTCATTTTCCTTTTTATAGGAGTTTAACAAACCAATCGCTTCTAATTTGCTTTTTGCGTCTTCAAACTCCTTTAATGTTAAATTGGTGATGTTCAATACGTGTTTTACCTGACCGGTATACGTAAGTGTTTCTCTTCCTAATAATGTGAACATCGTGATATATAGTGTAAAGCCATTAGACGAAATCAATGGTTGGTACAACAAAGCAAGTACTGATAAATCATCACTACTTAATGTCATTGCACTTTGAATTTTTACATTGTCTAATACTTTAATGTTCATTCTAATTCTCCAATAGGTAGTTGTACATAATTTCTACTCGTTTCTGGAGTAGGTGTTTTGGTTCATCATAATTATTTATTATATGGTCTGATCTTAAAACCTTCTCTTCTTGAGTCATTTGAGATTCTATAATGCCTTTTATTTTATCTGGACTATATCCTCGTTCTCTCATTCTGTTAAGGCGTACTTCATGTGGTGTTACCACAGTGACTACAGTGTCACAATATTGATCGAATCCACTTTCAAAAAGTATCGCCATATCAACAATATTTACACCTTCAATATAACTTTTTTTTATTTCCTCAAACATCTTAGGAATCATAATATTGTTCAGTTTTTCTAACTTTGACTCATCTTGGAACACAATCGCTCCAAGTTTTCTTCTTGATATTCTACCATTCTCTTCTACAGTTGGAAATGTCTCAAAAATCACTTGTTTTACTTCTTCTATTTGATATAGTTTGTGGCCAATCTGGTCGACATTTATTACGTTAGCACCAAGTTCGCTCAAGAATTTGGAAACGGTCGACTTTCCAGCAGCCACACCACCAGTTAATCCAATTATTTTTTTCAAAGTAATCCCTCCATTTTAGAAGTCTGTGGGAAATACATTGTACCAAATAGGCACCCTTTAAGTCAATGTAACCCCAGTCTAGAGTATCCATATAAAAAGACACATAAAGAGCTTATAAAAGCTCACTACATGTCTTAAAATAATCTTACCTCAAATGGTAAACCAATAAAGTTTTCCATTAATTTTAACTTTTCTTCATCACTGTATAACAAAACATTCTCCGCAGGAGTACGATCAATTGTATTGATGTGTAGTTCCGTTGGCTGAATCTCTTTTATATATTCTATTAATTGTTCGATATCGTCTTTTGAATCATTAAATCCTTTTACAAATAAAACTTCTAAAAACAGTTTTCCCGTATATTTTTTTGAGAAATCTAAAATAGATTCTTTCACAGTTTCTAACTGTATCCCTCTCGGTCTATCCACTCTAATAAAAGAATTATTGATGCAAGAATCAATACTAGGCATTACGATATCAGCTTTCATTAATGCACTTTGAACTTCTAAATCGTTTAACAAGGATGAGTTTGTGATCACACAAACCGGTACGCCCGCAAATGCATGGATTTCATCGATGTATCTTCCGATCTCAACATTTAACGTAGGTTCACCATAACCACTAAATGTAATAACATCAACATCCTCTGTATATGCTTCTTTTAATTCAGCAATAGCCTGATCAAAATCAGCATATATACCTCTGGCTGTTTCATATCTACCATTTCCTACTTCGCAATATACACAGTTGAAGTTACATCGTTTTACGCCATCAGCACCGATAATATCCAATCCCAAAGATTTACCCAATCTTCTCGAATGTATAACGCCCATTACATACATATCTTCACCTTCAAACTAAATATTTTTTTGACAGATATCACATAAGTACGTTCCTCTGCCTGATACTTTAATTTTGGAAATTAGTTCACCACACTTCGGACAAGGTTCCCCCACTTTGCCGTGAACTTGTAACTCATTTTGAAATCTTCCAGTTACACCTAAACTAGAGGTATAGGAACGTATCGTAGTTCCACCTAAATCAATCGCCTTCTGTAATACACTTTTTGTCGCTAAGACAATATTTTGAAAGTCATTAAGCGTTAGTGTGTTTGTAATTCTTGTTGGATGAATACCTGTTATAAAACAAATCTCATTCACATAAATATTCCCGATTCCAGCCACAACAGATTGATCTAACAAAAAGTTTTTTATGGGTTTTTTACTATTTTTATTTTTTAAATACTCAGCCGTATATGATTTGTCAAATGGTTCTGGTCCTAAATGAGAGAAAAACTCCTCCAAAGAAACTTTTTCGATCAAATCAAATGTTCCAAATTTCCTGACATCATGGTACCTTAATGTTCTTCCATCCGATAAGTAAAAAATCATATGTTCATGTTTTTCAAATGGTTCCTCTTTTTTTACGAAGTACTTACCTTCCATCCTTAGGTGAGAGATCATATAAAAGTCATCTAAATGAAATATTAAATACTTTCCTCTCCTTGTGATATCTTGAAAAGTTTGACCCAAAACGTCAAACTCTTTCGAACGGATTAAATTGTAACGGATCAAAACATCTTTAATAGTAGAACCAACTACCAATCCTTTTAATGTTTCTTTCACTGTTTCAACCTCTGGTAATTCTGGCACTTACTTCACCTCATATAAGTTTTTTCCAACTCCATATTCCACTTTAAGTGGTACATCTAATTTATAAGCTGTTTCCATTACATTTGGAACTAATTCTTTCATGATTTCCATTTCTGATGCATCTACGTCAAATGTCAACTCATCGTGAATTTGAATCAATAACTTAGATTTTAGTTTTCGTTTTTTCATTTCTTTATCAATTTCAACCATCGCAATTTTAATGATGTCGGCAGCGCTACCTTGAATAGGTGCATTTTTAGCCGTTCTTTCCCCAAACATTTTTACATTACGATTGTTTGAATATAGGTCTGGAATATATCTTCTTCTATTCAATATAGTTTCAACATATCCATGTTCTCTACCGTCTTCAACAACTTTATCTAAGTAACTTTTAATACCTGGGAAAGATGCATAATAATCATCTATGAATTGTTGTGCTTCTTTTGGAGCAACATTAATTTCTGTACTTAATCCCCATGCCCCTTGTCCATAGATAATCCCAAAGTTTACCGCTTTCGCTTGGCGTCTCATTAATGCAGTAACTTGATCTGCCTCTATGCCAAACACTTTCATTGCCGTTTCTGTATGAATATCTTTTTCTGTTTTAAACGCTTCGATTAAAACATCTGTTTTTGATAGTGATGCGATAACTCTTAATTCAATTTGAGAATAATCGGCACTTAATAAACTATTACCGTTTGATGGGATGAACAATTTACGAATCATTCTTCCTTTTTCTGTTTTGATTGGTAAATTTTGTAAATTAGGTTCGATACTACTCAATCTACCCGTAGCAGTTTGAGCTTGCCTAAAGATCGTGTGTACTCTGTATACACCGTCTTTTTCAATCAGTACTTTTTCGATACCATCGATATAAGTACTTACTAATTTAGCCAATGTCCTATAATCTAAAATCTTCTGTACAATTTTGTGTTCTCTCAATCCGTCTAAAACATCAACACTGGTTGAATATCCAGTCCTTGTCTTTTTTCCACCTGGCAACTGTAACTCTTCAAATAAAATTACTCCTAATTGTTTTGGAGAGTTTATATTAAATTCCTTACCCGCTAATTCATAAATATCTTTTGTATATTGTTCAATCTCAATCATAAACCCTTTGCGTAATTCTTGTAGAGACTTATAGTCAACGATAACACCTTCAAATTCCATATTTGCCAGTGTACTAGCTAAATCAAGTTCTAGTTTTAATAACTGTTCTTGATTATTCTCCTCTACCTTTTTCATCAACTGAGATTTCAACTCTTTGATAGCATACGCATTTTTGATAGAATAGTTACTTAATGTCGGTAGATCAGGAATTGCTTTTTTTGCACCTCTACCGAAGATTACATCAGGGTCTAAGCAATCATCATAACCATAGGTCATACAAATGGAATATAAATTATCTTTGGTATTTGCATTTACGACATAACTTGTTAACAGTAAATCGAATGTTACACCTCTAAACTCATACCCTTTCCACATCAATGCTACTTTTGCTTTTTTGTAGTCATAAGTCTGCTTTGGGATTGTTTCATCTGCAAGCCATTTGGCAACATTGTTCATAGTAGATTCCATCACATCAAATGGAATGAATATCGCTTCGTCATTCACAACACTAATCCCCATTATCTGACTGTTGTGATAGTTCTCTTCAAACACTTCAACACTAACAAAAGAATCTGGTTTTAAATACTTTTCTACTTCATAAATATTTTCTTCATTAATCACAATAAACTCTGTTTTCTTCACAGTTGACTTAATATACGCTCTAAACTCTACTTCTCTGTAAAACTCGTTTAACTTTTCTTGATCATATCCATCAAATTTTGTTTCAGATACTGTAACGTCAAAGTCTCCATCTTGTAAGATTGTTGCCATTTTTTTACAAAGTCTAGCAATATCCTCGTTATCACGAACTTTTTCTCCAAGTTTTCCTTTTATTTCATCTTTATGCTCAAACACACCTTCTAATGTTTCATACTGTTTTAACAACTTAACAGCTGTTTTTTCACCTACACCTGGAATTCCTGGAAGGTTATCTGACTTATCGCCCATTAATCCTTTTAGGTCCACTACCTGCGAAGGAGTGATTTCCATTTTATCCATTAAAAACTGAGGTGTATATGCTTCTACTTCACTTATACCTCGTTTTGTTATATTCACAGTAACTTGTTCTGTTGATAACTGTAGTAAATCCTTGTCTCCTGTGTACACTTCTACTTCAAAGCCTTCATTCTCGGCTTGCTTTGCCAAAGTACCGATAATATCATCTGCTTCAAATGAATCCTTTTGATAACGTTTAATCCCTAAAAGATCAACATATTGTTTTGCATAAGGGATTTGCTCAATTAGCTCAGGTGGTGTATCACTTCTACCAGCTTTGTATTCTGAGTACATCTCATGTCTAAATGTTTTTTTACCCGCATCAAAGGCAATTAAAATATGCGAAAATTCTTCTCGCATCAATTTCTGCATCATATTGGCAAAGCCAAATAGCATATTTGTGTGCAATCCTTTAGAATTTCGCATTAAATTTCCTGAGTATGCAGTGGCATAATACGCTCTAAATAACAAACTAAAACCATCCACTAAAATTAACTTCTTCATAATACCACCTCTCAAAAAAATTATAACATAAACAACCCCTTTAAACGGTCTATATGAATGAAAAAAGAACAATTAAACTCTAACGAAGGCTAGACTAATTGTCCTCTAATATAATCTCTTCTAATGTTGATACAACTTCTTGGTTCACTGACATTTCTTTTAAGAGTTTAAATGCCTCTTCATCAGCAAATGCAGGTCTATATGGTCTATCTGATTTAATAGCACTATAGATGTCCGCTACCGCTAGAATTTGTGCTAATGATGATATTTGTCCTTCCTTTAACCCGTCAGGATAACCTGAACCATCTAATTTCTCATGATGTTGACGAACTATTATTGCTATTTCTTCTAATCCTGTAAACCCCGATACAATCTCATATCCTAATTGTGGGTGTTCTTTGATCGTTTTCCATTCCTCTTCGGTAAGTTTTCCGTTTTTATTTATGATTGAATCATTAATCCCTACTTTACCAATATCATGTAAGATTCCTGCTGCATACAATGTAGCCACATAGTTTCTTGGAAAATCTAGTTTTTTAGCAATCATAATCGCTAATTCAGCTACCTCTTCAGAGTGATCAGCTGTATAAAAGTCTCTTTTACTCAATAAATTTAGAATTGATTTTAATCCATCAAGTTGGTAATGATTTCGAATCGTCTGTCTGTAAATCAATGACCCCACAAATGAAAACATAATTCCAATCATAATTGTACTTATATAATGTCCCCAATTCAACAGCGGCTCATTAATAACTAGATTCATTTGATCGTTCTCATTGTCATGGCTAATTTCATAAAACGTATCATTATCGTATAAAACAGTTAACACCATTTCTGGGTCAACAACAACTTCAATAACCTCGTTTGTTTTGTTAATACCGTCAGAGTCATAAACAGAAAAATTTACATAAACAACATCTTCAGTTTCTTTGAATTCAAAGAATCCATCAACACTTCCATCTACTATTTTTATCGAAGAAACAAAAGGAAAATCATCTTGAATATCTGCAAAAGATTTCTCAATGAATATTTGATTTCCATCGTCTACAGCGTTTTTGAATTCATCCCACTGAAAATAACCCGTACTCATAGAGTATAGATTTGATTGTAAATAATTATGAAATGCTTTTTGGCCAAGTGCTTCCATATCTTGTCTTCTGGTCATATTTAAACTAATAAAAAAGACTAGTCCTACTGTCACACCTATCAAAAACAATAAATATCTTGCTGAATATTTTTTTAAACTCATTGTACCACCCAAATAATTATACCATGTAAGTGATTAAAATGAGTCTATCACACAAAAATAGACCTTTCGCTACAAAAAAAGATAATTCAAGAAAGAACTATCTTTATTCTTTTATTATGTTACTTAAGATTCTTTTTACTGGTTCGTATGTTAGGTTAATAAAATACCCACCACCAAAGATGATGATTAAGGTTCCGTACCAAACCTTAAACTCTAAGTCAAAAATAAATCCCATAGACACACCAATGATAAATACGATTACTTCTGAGATCTGCTTAATTCTACCAAAACTTAGATTCGTTCTCATCTTGATAGATTGTAAAAAGAACTCAAATGCCGGTAATATTATTTGTGTAAATCTTGCGATGTTAACTCCAATTGCGATGAACATCAAACCGGAGATTAACATTAAATATCCAAGCCATACGTTTTCTGGAGTAGATAACTGTCTAAATACATCTACCCAAAATGCCATAAACGCGGCAGCAAGTGTGATCACGATAATTTGTGCATCTGGTTTTTGCTTTCTTATGATAAATCCTGCTGTAACTACTATAACCGAAACAATCGAATGCACTACCACAAAATTTGTATCAAATAAATCTACTAAATTTGAATAAAAGATATCCCATGGACCATATCCCACTTGAGCAACTAAGATAAAACTAATCCCAATCCCAATTATCATCAAACTAAATAGATATAATAACCACTTACGCATTTAACTTCTCCAATATGTCTAGAAGATCTGTCATATCTTCTAACATAAAATCTGGATTCGCTCTCTCTAAGTACTCTTTACCTTTAAAACTCCATGACACACCACAGGAATAAATCCCGGCGTTTTTTCCTGCGAAAATATCACCTTTATTGTCTCCTACCATAATAGCCCCAGTATGTGGTATTTGCATCAATGCTTTGTCCACAGGTTCTCTATCAGGTTTTGGCTTTTCCACATGGTCTAACGCTACAAAACAATCAAAAAATTGTCCTAACCCATAATGATTAAACGATGGCATTGCAGCCTCTTTAAATTTTGTTGTCACAATACCTGTATATATTCCTCTTGTCTTCAACTCTTTTAAAGTTTCTATAACATTCGGATAAATCTCAAAATAGTCAAACTCATTTTTTTTATAATAACTTCTATATTCATCAACCATTAACTGAACAGTCTCAACATCTACATACTGCGAAAATGTTTGCTCAAGACTTGGTCCTATAAACGTTTTAAACAATTCCTCATCATATTCTAACTCTGGTACATACTTTTCGAACGCATTTTTAAACGATGCCATAATGATTCCATTTGTATCAATTAATGTACCATCTAAGTCAAATAATACTGTATTTACTTTCACTCTCATCAACCCTTTCCATAACATTGTACCTTTTACAAATACAAGTGTCTACTAAATACAGATATAAGTTATAATATAAAAGGAGGCGATTATATTGATTACAAAAACAAAGTTCAAAGAATTTTCGAGATGCCAACGTTTTTCGGCTTTGGAAAGGACTATGAGAGATGAAGTTGATGCCAATGTTGCGAGCGAAAAAGACAATGTTAGAGACCTTCTTTCAGCAATGTTTAATGATGGAGACTTTGATATTGACCCAACGAATGAGCAATTAGAAACTATGTTACCGTACTATAACGAGGTAGAGGAGCATACAGCAAATGTCGCAAGTAGATATTTTGATGGTGAAATTCAATACGCCTTAAAGACAACTGAACAAAAATCATTCCAAGGTTGGGGAGAGAACTATGAATATAAGTGTTTTGTCGACGTTTATGTCGAGAGTGAAACACCCTTAATTATAGAAACAAAAGCAACCACAACCAATAAATTTAAATCCTTAAAATACAAAATAGATGGCATGGACGAGCACATCTTTTTGAAAAGAAACAATATTTACGTATTAAAAGAAGAATACGAGGATATGTCTCACGATACAAAATATATGAAGCAACGAGCCAAGTTATTAAACAGATTTACAGGAGCTGGAAAGTACGTATATGACTTAGCTGTCCAAAGATGGATCGTTGAACGTGAATCTGATCGGGAATATAAGTACTTACTTGCAGTTTTAAATCATGAGTACGAGTATAATGGTGAAGAAGTTGATGGTGAAAGAACCTACAACCCACAAGACGGTCAAGAAATTGTATGTTTTATCGATTTAACAACAATCACAAAGGAATTACAAGATACCATTTCATTAATCGCAAATCAGGTAGAACTTTTCCAAGATGAGTTAATTGTTGATCCTGTCCCTGTTGGAATACATTGTGAACGAAAAAAAACTACACAATGTACGTTTTATGATATTTGTTGGAAGAATGTTCCAGCTAAAAATTCGATTTTTACATATATCGATAACCATCACGGATTTAAAGAGGGAGATACAAAACACTTTCCAATTGATTTAGTAAATGATGGAATCACGAAGTTTGAGGAAATTCCTAAATCATGGCTAAATAGAGAAAAGAATGTAATCCAAAGAGCAGTATATGAGTCGGGTAAAGATTTTATTCATAAAGGAAAACTAAGAGCAGGTTTAGATTGTTTAGAGTTCCCTTTATATCATCTGGACTTTGAATCATTTCCTTGTCCTCTACCACGGTACAGAGGTGAAAAGCCATATTCTCAGTCGGTATTTCAGTATTCTTTGCATATTCAAAAAGACTATTTTGAATGTGATAAAGATTCAGATCATTTAGAATTTTTAGCTAATGGGTTTGCAGATCAACGTAGAGAACTTGTAGAAAAAATGATTCAGGACTTAGGAACTAAAGGATCTATAATTGTATGGAACCAAGGTTTTGAAAAGGGGAGAATAAGAGAGTTTATCCACTTCTATCCTGAGTATAAAGCTGAATTAGAAGCTATTATAGAAAGAATATTCGATTTAATGTATATATTAAAATCAAACTCTAACTTATATCAGGCATTGGGATTTGGTAAAGAAGAATCTAAAATATTCAATTATTACAATGTAGGCTTACAAGGTTCGTTTAGTATTAAAAAGGTTCTACCTCTATTTTCAGACTTAACCTATCAAGGGATGGAAGTTGGAAATGGGATGGAAGCCGTTGTCGCTTTCGCTAGTCTTGCTAAGTTAGATGTTAATGCATATAATCACAAATTTGCTGCCTTAAAAGCATATTGTAAACAGGATACATGGGCAATGGTTGAGATTGCTGATGGGATAAAAAAAATGGTGGATGTCCTATAGACTTCCACCTTTTCTTACATTAAATTTTGAGCCAATAATAACAATAAAAATGCAAATGAATTATTAAAAACGTGTGCGATAATTGGCACTAATAAGTTCTTGCCAGATTTTATATACATGTACCCAAGAACCATCCCCATCAATGAGTATTGAATTAAATGAATATCCTGTGTATGTAATAATCCGAAGATTAAACCAGACATAATAATACTAGCCCATACACCCCAGTATTGTTCTATAAATTCTAAGATGACACCTCTAAACAAAATCTCTTCTAACACAGGAATCAAAAATGCAATCGGTAAAATCATTAAGAACGGCTGTTCAAAAATCATTCCTTCTAAAGCCAATTGATTTAAGGACTCATCAGTAACACCTAACCCTTGTAACAATAATCCAGCAACAAGGTTTACTCCATATAGAGAAAGGATACCTATCCCTACCGCAACCCATGTTTTTTTTGTAAAAGACCTTGCATCTTTTAAAATTTGTTTTCTAGCAATTACCAGTAAAGCTACAAATGTTACCAAACCAGTAATAAATGTAATCATTGGAGAAAACTCTAATAACTCTTCTTGTGTAGTTACACCTTCTACTATTCCTAAATATAAACCAATTAAAACTTGTAGACCTAAATATCCTAAGATGTAGGCTACAAATACTGCTAATTTTTCATTCTTGTTAAATTTCGCTACCATCTTCTTTTGTTTCTACCTTTCCCTCTGCTTTTTTTAGGTTTGACAGAACCCATTTGTCCCATCATTTGTTGCATATTCATATTACCCATAGCATTAGGATCCATGCCACCCATGCGTTTACCCATTTGTTTTTGAGCATCTAATGCTTGGATAAGTTTATTTACTTCCGCAACCGTTCTACCTGAACCAGCTGCGATTCTTTTTCTTCTTCTTGATGATTTCCCAATCAGGTCTGGATTTTTTCTTTCATCCTTTGTCATAGATGAGATAATAATCTCCATTTTTTTAAACTGACTATCATCAACATTATTCACAAGATTTTTCATATTACCCATACCTGGTAACATTCCTAAAATCCCACTCATCGAACCCATACGATTCATCATTTTAAATTGTTTTAACATATCGTTATAGTTAAACTTGTCGCTCATCATTTTTTCCATCATGTTCATCGCTTCATCTTCATCGATGTTTTCTTGAGCTTTTTCTATTAATGATACTACATCCCCCATACCTAAGATACGAGATGCCATACGGTCTCCGTGGAATACTTCTAATTCGTCCAGTTTTTCACCAACACCAGCAAACTTAATCGGCACACCAGTTACTTTACGAATACTTAACGCGGCACCACCACGTGTATCCCCATCTAATTTTGTTAAAATACACCCAGTAACTTCTAATGTTTTGTTAAACGAATCTGCAACATTTACAGCATCTTGTCCTGTCATTGCATCTACGGTTAATAAAATTTCATCAGGTGAGACAAAGTTTTTGATACCGACTAACTCGCCCATCATATCTTCATCAATATGTAAACGGCCAGCTGTATCAATAATAACTAGGTCATGATTATTTTCATCTGCGTATTTCAAACCTTTTTTCACAATATCGAGTGGTTTACTTTGTCCCATTTCAAAAACGGGTACATCAATTTGTTTCCCAATTGTCACCAACTGATCAATTGCTGCAGGACGATAAATATCTCCAGCGATTAACAAAGGATTTTTCGCTTCTTTTTCTCTTAAATACTTTGCTAGTTTACCTGCATGAGTTGTTTTCCCAGCACCTTGTAAACCAACCATCATTAAAACGGTTCTACCAGAGTTTAATGCTAATGGGGATTCCTCACCCATTAATTGTTTTAACTCCTCATGAACTACTTTAACAACTTGTTGCCCAGGGTTTAAACCCTTCATGATTTTTTCATCTAAAGATTTTTCTTTTACTTCTTTTGTAAACTCTTTTACTACCTTATAGTTTACATCAGCCTCTAACAAAGAAAGACGAACTTCCTTCATCATTTGGTCTATATCATTTTCAGTTAATTTCCCTCGACCCGTTACACGGCGCATCGCCATTTGTAATCGATCACTTAAACTGTTAAATGCCATCTAATCACCTTTTTCTACAATTCTTCTAATTCAGATAATATTGATTCATCTTTTGTTTCTCTAAATTGCTGAATCAATTGTTGTTTCTTTTTATATTTCTCTACTAAATGAAGTTTTTCTTCATAATCGTATAACGTCTTTACTGTTCTTCTTAAGTTATCATGTACAGCATTTCTACTGACATCAAACTTTTCTGCAACTTCAGAGAATGTCAAATCATCTTCATAATAATACTGAAAATATTCTCTTTGTTTTTTTGTTAACAAGTCTTGATAAAAATCAAATAGAGTTATAACTTCAGTTGTTTTTTCGATCATACTAAGTCACTAAAAAGACCATATATGTATTGTTCGATGTCAAAATGTTCTAGATCATCCATTTTTTCACCTAAACCAACAAACTTGATTGGAATATTTAATTTGTCACGGATGGCTAAAACTATACCACCTTTTGCCGTTCCATCTAGTTTTGTTAATACTACACCAGTAACATCAGTACTTTCTGTAAATACTTTTGCTTGTTCCATACCATTTTGTCCTGTTGTAGCATCTACAACAAGTAATGTATCATGTGGTGCATTTGGCACTTCTCTTTCTATAACTTTTTTAACTTTCTCTAACTCCTTCATTAAGTTTACTTTGTTTTGTAAACGACCTGCTGTATCACATAACAGTACATCATAATTCCCATCTTTTGCCTCTTGGATTGCATCAAACATTACACTTGATGGATCAGATCCTGCTAATTTTGTAACTACTTTACAACCAACTCTATCTCCCCACACCTGCAACTGTTCAATCGCACCTGCTCTGAATGTATCCCCAGCGGCTAATAAAACTTTTTTACCTTCCGCTTTTAGTTTAGCTGCAATTTTAGCAATTGATGTTGTTTTACCTACACCGTTTACCCCTACAAATAAATAAACACTTAAACCTTCTTTGTTCTCAATAAGGTTTGAGTTAACAATTTCGCCTTTTAAGTAAAGTTCAAACATTTTATCAACAATAATTGGACTTAACTCTTCTGCTGTTTCAATACCACGTACTCTTTCGTCGTTTCTTAACTCATCAACAAAATCAACAACAGTATCTACACCAATATCTGCCATAATAAATATTTCTTCTAACTCATCATAAAAATCGTGGTTTATTTTTCCTTGCCCACTTAATAAATCGGTTAGGTTTTTAAAAACACCTTCACGTGTTTTTTTCATTCCTACTTCATACTTTTTGCTTAGTTTTTTTCCTTTAAATATATCAAATAATCCCATTGTATCACCTTAACTTAAATTTCATCTATTTCAACAATAAATTTTATCATAATATACACATTTATCAAACTTTTTCACACAAAAGAAAAACAGTGGAAATCCACTGTTATAACCTGATTAATGCACTAGACCAAGTAAATCCACCACCAAAGGCAACCATTACGATTAATTCTCCCTTTTTAATCGCTCCTTGTTTTAGCGCATCATCTAAGGCAATTGGAACAGATGCACTCGAAGTATTACCATATTCAGCAATATCCACAAACATCTTATCCATACTTACCTTTAATTTTTTAGCACTTGATTCAATTATTCTTTCATTTGCTTGATGACATACAAACTTGTCTACGTCATCAATTGTTAAATTGTTTTTTTCTAATATCTCTTGAATTGCTTTTGGTACTGTAGTTGTCGCGAATTTAAACACTTCTCTACCATTCATTTCAATAAATCCTACTGTACCAACAGATGTATCATTTAGATCTCTCAGAGCTGGTCCCCCACCAAATAGATGTCCGTCAACATCTCCTCTTGAATGAGAAATACAGTCGATGACTTCACCGTCACCTTCACCAAGTACAACGGCACCCGCACCATCTCCGAACAACACACATGTGTTACGGTCTGTCCAATCTACATACTTTGTTAGAGTTTCAGAACCGACTACTAATGCTTTTTTATATACACCCGATTGCATTAGCTTTGTCGCTACATCCATTGCATACACAAATCCACTACAAGCTGCGTTTAGGTCGAATGCCATCACTTCCCCAATCCCTAACTTTGACTGAATAATATTCGCTGCTGCTGGGAATGTATTTTGTGGTGTTACTGTTGCTACAATCACTAAATCTATTTCAGACGCTAAAACTGATGCATCTTCTAATGCTAGCTTTGAAGCTTCTAGCGCTAAATCAATTGTATTTTCTGTTTCTGTTATATGTCTTGCCTTGATACCCGTTCTTGATGAAATCCATTCATCTGATGTATCAATAAACTTGGCTAAGTCGTCATTTGTTAATCTTCTTGAAGGCACATATTTTCCTGTACCTAGAATACTTAATTTTTGCATAAACTATTCCTCCTAATTCACACTTAGGTAATTATATACCATAATACTTTGAATTTCAAACCTTTACGGTGTACAAAAAAAAGACAGTGTCTATTGAAAACATTTACACCGTCTTATTTACCTTATTTAGCAACAATACTCACTAGTTTACCTTTAACGTAAATTACTTTAACAATATTCAAACCATCTGTAAAAGATTTCACTTTTTCAGTCATTGCTAGTTCTTTTACTTCTTTTTCAGTAGCATCAGCTGCTACTTGAATTTTATCTCTTACTTTACCATTTACTTGAACAACCAACTCTAATGTAGATTCCACTAACTTAGATTCATCATGTTTTGGCCATGTATGATATGCCAACTCAGTATATCCTAATCTACTTGCTAATTCTTCCGTAATATGTGGAGCAATTGGATTTAACATCGCTAAGAAGTTATGCATATATTCATGTGATATTTTTTTAACTTTATATACTTCGTTCACAAAAATCATCATTTGAGAAATTGCTGTATTATATCTTGCATGTTCGTAATCTTCTGTTACTTTTTTTACTGTTTGGTGATACACTTTTTCTAGTTCAGGAGCATCTGTAAATTCAGCGAACTCTAAAATTCTTTCAATTCTATCTAAGAATCTTCTTGCCCCATCAAGACCTGTTTCACTCCAAGGTTTTGGTGCATCTAATGGACCCATAAATAAGATATAAAGTCTCAATGTGTCCGCTCCATGTGATTCAATAATGTCATCAGGGTTTACTACATTCCCTTTTGATTTACTCATTTTTTCTCCATTTTCACCTAAAATCATCCCTTGGTGGAATAATTTTTGGAATGGTTCTTTTGTAGGGGCTAACCCTTTATCAAATAAATAGTTATTCCACATTCTTGAATACAGTAAATGACCTGTTGTATGTTCTGTCCCACCTGCATAATAATCTACTGGCATCCAATGTTTTAATAACTCTGGATCTGCTAATTGTTCATTATTGTTTGGATCAATATAGCGTAAGAAGTACCAACTAGATCCAGCTGACCCAGGCATTGTGGTTGTTTCGCGTTTACCTTTGACACCATCTATCTCAACATTCACCCATTCAGGAGCGTTCTCTAACGGAGCAGTTCCTACTTTTTTAGGTGTATATTGTTCTAATTCCGGTAATTCTAATGGTAACTCTTCAAGAGGTAATAATTTTGTTGTTCCATCTTCCATATGAATGATTGGAACTGGTTCCCCCCAATATCTTTGACGTGCAAAGATCCATTCTCTCATTTTATAGTTAATTGATTTTTTACCAATTTTATTTTCTTCTAACCATGTGTTCATTTTTTTAATGGCTTCTTCTTTGTTTAAACCATCTAAAAACTCACTGTTAACATGTGATGCACTTCCTACAAATGCTTCTTCAGAAATATCACCATCTAATACTTTAATAATCTCTAAACCAAATTTAGTCGCAAACTCATAATCTCTTTGATCATGGGCTGGAACAGCCATAATTGCACCTGTACCATATGTGCTTAATACATAATCAGATATCCAAATTGGAACAGGTTTATTGTTTACTGGATTAATCGCATATGCTCCTGTAAACTCTCCTGTTTTATCTTTGTTTAACTCCGTTCTTTCTAAATCAGATTTTCCACCAGCAAAACGAATGTAAGCATCTACTGCTTCTTCTCTGTCTGGTGTTGTAATTTTCTTAACTAAATCATGTTCCGGAGCTAATACACAATATGTCGCTCCAAATAATGTATCTGAACGAGTTGTAAATACTGTAAACTCATAGTCTGTATCTTGGATTTTAAAGTTGACTTCAGCACCAACCGATTTTCCAATCCAGTTTCTTTGCATTTCTTTTGTTGAATTTGGCCAATCAACAGTATCTAATCCTTCTAATAATCTTTCAGCATATTTAGGGATATCAATAATCCATTGTTTTAAGTTCTTTCTAACAACTGGATATCCACCACGTTCACTTAAACCATCGATAATTTCATCATTTGATAATACTGTACCTAATTCTTCGCACCAGTTTACAGGCATATCAACATATTTTGCCAAACCATCTTTATATAATTCTCCGAAGATCCATTGTGTCCATTTAAAGAACTTAGGATCCGCTGTAGACACTTGTCTATCCCAGTCGTAGTCATATCCTAATAGTTTTAATTGTCTTGTAAATGTATTGATGTTTTCTTGTGTAAATGATCCTGGATGATTTCCTGTTTTAATCGCATATTGTTCACTTGGTAATCCAAATGAATCAAATCCCATTGGATGTAACACATTGTATCCTTGCATTCTTTTTACTCTTGATACAACATCTCCACCTGTATATCCTGCTGGATGCCCTACGTGCAATCCTTGTCCTGAAGGATACGGGAACATATCTAATACATAAAATTTTGGTTTAGAAAAATCCCAAACGTCCGTTTTAAATGTTTTGTTCTTATCCCAATGATCTTGCCATTTTTTTTCAATTTCCTTATGATTATACATCTAACTCACCTCTTTGACTTCTGATTGCTAATACAACATATATAACAGGAATCATTTGTAAAACAGTTCTCATAAAGTATGTTGTATTAATGTTATATAAATCTAGTATCACACTCAATAACACATATGCTGTCGAAGCATTTATGACTAATTTGAATGTTTCTCCAAACTTTAATCCACCTAACCTAAATAGACTGATGATCAAAGTATCTAATAAAATTTCACTTAATAATAAAATCGCTATAGAAACGATACTAATAATAATCGACATTGGAATCCAAACTCCCCTATACTCATCGATTACGCTACCGAGTCCTAAGAAGAAAGTATCCCAAAATGTATCACTTCCATCAAACACCAGTTGCGACCACTCTGAAGGCCACATTGTGTCAAGCCCATCCGTGTTTTCATACTCCATTACACTTAATAATTGACCTGCACTATACAAATTGATAACCTCTTCTTGTAAAACAACATTTACTCCAAAGTCATCTGGAGCAAATGACCCAGCTGGATCTAAGTACACATTGAAGTTCGCGTATGTTATTTCATACACATCATTTATCTCGCATGTTAAGCCATTATCTATCGTGCAAGGTACTTCCACCTGTTCCGCTAACGTTGATTTAATTTCCGACTTATTATTTGCTGTTAACCCATTGTATGTAGTTACTCCCACAATTGATGAAACACTGAGTAACAACACCAATAAAAAGAAATATAACAAAGTAATTCCTACTTTATCAGTTCTTCTTGAAAACAAGTTCTTTGGGCTTATTAAATTGTCTCTAATTCTTCTATACATTTCTTCACCCCATAGTCTCTATATTATAACGTAATTCACACAATATTCACAAACATTTTTTTGATTATGGTAAAATAAATTTGGTGAATAAAATGAATTTAATGAATCATGAAAAAAGATACAATACGTTAAACAATTATTATAAATATAAATTCGGAAAAAAAGTGTTTAAAGTCTCTTTAAATGCCGATTTTACATGTCCAAATATTGTAAATGGTAAAGGATGCATATTTTGTTTAGAAGGAAGTGGAGAATTCGCTGGTAAAAAGACAGACAGTTTACAGAAGCAGTTTGATTCAGTAAAAGAAAAAATGCATCAAAAGTGGCCTGATGGATTATACATCGCCTACTTTCAAGCAAACACAAATACACTAGGTGAAATTAGTTATCTTAAGAACCTATATGAAACTGCATTAGGATTAGACCCGAATATTATAGGGATTAGTATTTCTACTAGACCTGACTGTATAAGCGACGAGTTAATCGAATATTTTGAGGAGTTATCAAAAAAAACTTATTTAACAATCGAACTAGGCTTACAATCCATACATGAAAAGTCTTTAACATTCTTAAAAAGAGGACACACTGTAGAAGAATTCATAAACATTACAAAAAAACTTAGAAAAAGAAATATAAATGTGATTACTCATATTATCAATGGTATTCCTGGTGAAACGAAAGAGATGATGATAAAAACAATAACCGAATTAAATAAGTTAGATATTCAAGGGTTAAAAATCCACTTGTTACATATAATGAAAAACACCGAACTAGGGGACCTATACTTAAATGAACCTTTCAAGACACTTAATCAAGAAGAGTACACTGATATTGTTTGCACTCAACTTGAACATTTAGACAAGAAAGTCATTGTACATAGAATTACGGGGGATGCACCAAAAGATGCGCTAATTGAACCATTATGGAGTTTGAAGAAGTTTGTCGTTATGAATGAAATAGACAAAGAAATGCGCAAGAGGGATAGTTATCAGGGATGTTTAGAATAGTAGATTTTTCACATCACACCATTTTAAATAATTTCAAAGATGGTGATACATTAGTTGACATGACCGCTGGTAATGGTAATGATACTCTATTTTTAGAACAACATTTCCCTAACTCTAAGATTTACGCATTTGACACACAATTTGAAGCAATACAAAACACAAAAGCTAAAGTACACAACGCAACAGTAATCCATGATTCTCACGAACATGTAAAAGAATATGTTGAGAAAGCAGATCTATTTTTATTTAATTTGGGGTATTTACCAGGTGGAGACGAAACAATTACCACAAACAAAAACTCCACAGTAAAAGCAATTAAAGAATCGCTTAGCATTTTAAATAAACATGGTCTAATAATTATTGTAATTTATATTGGTCACATCGAAGGCTATCAAGAAAGTGTTTATGTGGATCAATTCTGCCAAAACCTAGATAACAGTTATGATGTTTTTCAATATAAACTTATAAACAAAAAGGATGCTCCTTATATTAATATAATAAGAAAAAAATAATCCGAAATTCGGATTATTTCTTTTGAAAAAATTCAGGTGTATAACCTGCTTCATATAGTCTTCTAAAATCCCACTCAAAGTGACTATTACGATCAATCTTATAATTCCAGAAAAACCAACCTGCAGCTTGATCAAATACAGAGAACTCTCTATAACCATATGTTTTTGTTATTAACTCTCTATCTATTCCAAATACATCGCCATAGGCTTCTCCTGGTAAAGCGTAGGACCACTCTCCTACAACAACCGGTACAACACCATCATATTTTTGAATATCTCCTAAATGGACATTTGTAACAAACTCCATGTGTTCTTCCAATGAATAATTTCTAATATCATCAGAAAACACACTGTATATATGCGTATCAAAAAACACATTTTCTTTATCTTCGAAAAACTTCACCCAATCGTTTACTTGATAAGATCTAAATCCATCATGAAACCCAACTATAATATCAGGGTTAACTTCTCTAATTACAGCATATGCTCTATTGTAGAAATCTTGCAAGGTGTCCATGTTAACACTCCAAGAAGGTTCATTTAATACTTCAATACCCCAAACCGATGAATGAGAAGAAAACTCTTCTGTAATGTCTTCTAAAACATCAATAGTCATTTGAACATAATGGGTTTCTTCTTCCATTTTACCCCATGTCTGGATATCCGTTAAGCCTCCGTTATCAAAGCCATTTTGACCACCAGGTGCTGTATGAAGATCTAGTAAAACCTTTATTTCATGTGTGTCCGCCCAATCAAGAGCTTGATGAATATATTCCACACTTCTAGCGTATGTTACTTCATAATCTTTTCCTTCATATGCATGAACGCCGTATAACCACCATGGTATCGGCAAACGTACATATTCAATTCCAGCTTCTTTTAGCCATATGAAATCATCTTCTGTTATAAATGTTTCCCAATGTTCCTTTAAAACTTGTTCTGCATTTGGTTTTTGTTGCATAAACACTGTTTCATCACTTCCGTTCACTCCAGCAAACAAGTCAGGTGTCATCCAACCTTCTAACACAAACCAGCCACCTAGATTTACACCTCTCCATTTATGTACGGAAAAATCTAATGTATCCAATTCCAACTCTCCTCTCGAGAAAGTAAAAACGTATTTATCACCGACAATAAAATAGTCTCTTTCTTCTTTTTTCACAATTTGAACTTCAATCAACGTTCCTTCTAAAGAACTATCAAATCGTTCATCGATTCTATAATTAGTAACATGAGCATCTTCAAGCCACATTTCAATTTCATTCTTACTCATCTCATAAAAATTAGGAATGTCTAAAGTCGTTTTTGGGTCATATCCTTTTGAATAATGTATCGTCACAATCATTCCAGATTCAATTTTTGTTCCTGGTTCAACATCCTGATAATAAACAACTGATTTTTCGACTTTGTTATTGTATTCATACACAAATTCTAATTCGATATCGTTTTGTTTGCTCCATTTGACCGTTTCAGCAAGTGTTTGTCCAGTAAAGTCCGGTAGTCCTACCGTTTGCGAACATCCTGTTAAAAACAACAACAGTAATACTATAATAATCTTTTTCATCTTGTATTCACCTCAAAAGGACTGAAAATATCAATCAGTCCTTATATGTTATTTGCTGATTCTATTTTTGTAATAATAATATGAATCTTTTGGTGTTCTTTTCATCGATTTAAAATCAACATAGGTGATTCCAAATCGTTTCGAGTATCCAAAGGCCCATTCATAGTTATCCATTAAACTCCATACAAAATACCCTTTTATGTTATGAGAATCCTTTAACTCTTCAACTACATCAATATGTTGTTTTAAGTAGTCCACTCTATCCTCATCATGAATGTTTCCACCATCAAGTACATCATCATATGCAGCTCCATTTTCCGTAATGTACATAGGAATATCAGCATATTCAGTACGAAGTCTTTTAATAATTTCACCCAAAGCATATGCAGAGACATCCCATCCCATTGCAGTTTTAGGTAAATCAGTCGCTGATTCCACTGCGTTAAATGGTTCAAAGTCTCCTCTTTGAATTACTGTATGAGTATAATAATTTAATCCTAAAAAATCCAACCCAATCGAAATAACGTTTAAATCCTCTTCGAGAATATAATCTGTTGAAATGTTTAGTCTATTTGCAGTTACAAATAATTCTTCTGGATATCTCCCATTAAACAACGGTTCTAAGAACATTTTATGATGCATTGAGTCAAACAAAGATGCAGCATTAATGTCTTCAGATTTTTTAGTCGCAGAATGAATATGAGTCATATTCACAACAATTCCAATTGGTTTTTGATATTGTCTTTTGTAATACTCAACAGTTTTCCCATGTGCAAGCAAAATATAATGAACTGAATAAAAAAACTCTTCAACTGTTGCATGTCCTGGTGCATGAATTCCAATTCCATAACCAAGATAAGTTGAACAGTATGGTTCATTCAATGTTACCCACTCATCAACAAGGTCATCTAGTTCTTCAAAAATTATTTTGGCGTAGTCCAAAAAATAATCAACGGTATCTCTACTCGTCCACCCACCATTCTCTAAGTAAATCCACTCGGGCATATCCCAGTGGTACAGAGTAACATTGGACTGGATGCCATTTTCTTTTAGTTCTAATAGAAGATTTTTATAAAAATCTATTCCCTCTTTACTTACCTCTCCCTTTTCAGGAAATATCCTAGCCCAAGAGATGGAGAACCTGTATGTATCTACACCTAATTTTTTTATTAATTGAACGTCCTCTTTATACATCTCAAGGTGACTACAAGCTACTTCACCGTTGTCTTTGTTAAAGACTTTTCCTTCTTGTTCAGCGAAATGATCCCATATTGTTCTAAATTTATTAAAGTGTCCTTCTATTTGGTATGCTGCCGTTGCAACTCCCCATTTAAAACCTTTCATTTCATCACCCTCTAATTAGTATGATAAGCCAAAACCAAAATCAAACTGATATTCTTCCTCTTTTAATGTATATATCGTATCTCCAATTTGTTCTATTTTTTTTGGCCACGTGTACGGCAAACGTCCAGTAAAATTCGTCTCACCATACAATAAATCTACTAAACCTTCACCAGCACTACCTGGTAGATGTGCCATAACAAATGAGTTCCAATCATTCAGATACTCATTCACGATCAATGGTCTACCAGCAATTAATATTGTCACTACAGGTAATCCTGTACTTTTAGCAAAATTAATCAATTCTAAGTTTTCTTCGTATGCAGTTTCAGTCGCAATTCCTAACTCTTTATTGTCACCAATACCTTCGGCATACGGTTTTTCACTAAGTACCAAGACAATTACATCTGCCTTTACTACATCCTCTCTAGATGTATAGATAGTTGCCTCTTTTGAAATAAAACCATCTTGAATTGTAGTTCCAAACAAATCATTGTCTTCGCCACCTTGCCAAGATAAACTCCATCCTCCGGATTGTATCCCTACACTATTTGAACCTTTTCCTAAAAGTAATACATTCTGGCTTTTATCCAATGGTAATACTCCATCGTTTTTAAGTAAAACAGCCGACTTATGAACTGCTTCTAATGCTATTTCATAGTCTTCAATTGTTTCAAGTAGTTCATTATTAGGGGTTTCAAATAGTCCCATTTCTTTTTTAACTGTCAAAATTCGTGTTACAGCATCATTAATTCTATCTTCAGTGATATCTCCATTTTCAACAGCGTTTACTATATGTCTAAAGACATCCTTCCACTGATATGGTTCCATCAACATATCATTTCCTGCATTAATTGAATTAACAACTTGAGTATAAAGTGTACCGGGCAGTTCGTGAATCCCTTCCCAATCACTTACTACAAAACCTTCGAATCCCAACTCACCTTTTAAAACATCATTAATTAAATATGAATGTCCATGCAGTTTTTCACCTTGAAAACTATTATACGAAGACATAACAGTTAACACACCTGCGTCAATCGCTTCTATATAAGGTGGTAAGTACATTTCTCTTAATTCTTCTTCAGTAAGTATTACATCACCTCTGTCGATTTTATACCAAGAGCTTGCATCATTCCAAACAGTACCACCATCACCTATATAATGTTTTGCGGTAGCCGCTACACTTGTTCCTTGTAATCCTTCGATATAAGCAGATACTAACCCTTCATGAACTTGGCTACTTTCTGATAAACTCTCATAATATCTTCCCCACTGCGGATTTTGTCCCACAGATACTGCTGGAGCAAAGTTCCAATGAGCACCTATATTATTTACAGATATACCAGTTGCTCGACCAATTTTTTTCATCAATTCTTCGTCATTGGCTGCACCTAATCCAATATTATGTGGAAAGATCACAGCACCAGCAAGATTGTTGTTTCCATGTACAGCATCAATTCCATACATCAACGGAATCCCCGCTGAACTATCAAGTGCCGAATTTTGATATTTTTCAATCATTGAATACCAACCTTCACTTGTATTGTTAGCAGGAGCTGAACCTCCACCACTCAATATAGAACCAATATTATATGTTTTTACTTCGTGTGGTTGAATTTGACCTCTTTCAGCTTGAATCATTTGACCCGCTTTTTCTTGAATAGTCATAACATCCACAATTTCTTCAATTGTCATCGTATCAAAATCCATAATTCTCTCTTCTTCAACAGGAAGAATTTCCTCTTCTACTTGCTTTTCACACCCTACTAAAAATAGGGAAAATGCAAATAATATCATTTTTTTCATCATATTGTATGCTCCTTATATACTGTTATTTAATAATTGTAGTAATTGATCTAGCAGGTAATGTAACAGTATCTCCTAAGTCTACAACATATTCACTTTCCGTTTCATTTTGAACAACAACTACTTCTGCACCATCTGGATTTTTATATGCTACAGCATACACTTTTTCTGGCAAATTAGCTTTATGTTCAATTCTTAACGCCCCTCGTTGTATAAATTTAGAGAAGTGTCCTAAATAATAATATGAGATATTATAAATTAGTGAGTTGGTTTTGCGGTCTGCCATAATCGGAGCCTCGCAATAGTTTTCAACATGATTTGGTCCACCAATCTCATTTAATACCAAGTTCCAATCGATCCATCCTCTTGACCAGTTGTTAAAGTCACCAATGATATTTCTACCGTAGTGTTCGCCATTTTCCCATTTTGACGCACTACCATATATTGAATACTCCACACATCCTTCTGTAAATAATAAATGTTTATCTGGGAACATATTATGTACTTTTGATAAATTTTCAAAATCTTCAGAACAGTACCAATGATTCCCAACTCCCCAAATATATTTTGCTGCTTCAGGGTCTGAAAGTGGCGCTTCTGCTCTTTCAACAATAATATCTCTGTTATGATCCCACACTAGAATCGCTTTGTCTTCCATTCCGGCCCCATGCATAACTGGACCTAAATGATCTCTAACAAAATCTCTTTCGTCTTCCGCCGTATAAATACAAGAGTCCCATGTTTGGACTGCAGCTGGTTCATTCTGAACGCTTACACCCCATATATCAATACCTTTTTTTTCCATTTCCTGAATAAATCGAACATAATAATTAGCCCAAGGTCTTCTGAACTCAGGTAATAAATGCCCTCCGTGATTCATCTCGTTGGTATCTTTCATAAATGCTGGTGGACTCCAAGGAGAACCTAAGATCAACAAGTCTTCACTCATTAACTTTTTAGCATCCTTAATCATTGGAATCACCCATTTGTCTTCATGAGAAATATCGAATGTTTTTAATTTTGTGTCTCCCTCTTCAATATAGGTATAATTCCCAAGTGCGAAATCACAAGAATGAATGTGAACACGCCCTAAATTATATTG
>PPCM01000397.1_pt1 | contig 43333 bp, 33 predicted proteins | sample 1555541 | NCBI WGS metagenome assembly PPCM01 (sample SAMN05284479, study PRJNA326546) | Marine sediment metagenome, whole genome shotgun sequencing project. | isolation source: marine sediment | place: Germany: Wadden Sea | collected 2012-09-05
CGTTATTATTTTATGCAATTTCGTCTCCCATTCTTTTTAGCACTCATTCTCGCTTTGTTTTTGAGCGGATGCGCCCCTCAAACCGAGGACGTTGCGGACCGCGCCATCTGGGTGACCTTACCGCCGCAAAAGGCCATCGTTGAAGCGGTCGCGGGTGAGTGGGCGAGTGTGCACGTCATGGTGCGCCCAGGCCAAAGCCCGGAAACCTACTCGCCAAGCGTGCCGCAAATGGCGGCGCTGGCTAAAGCGGATCTTTACTTCGGCATCGGCATGCCGCTGGAGCGTGTGATTCTCGCCAAGATGGAGCGCTCGATGCCGCAGCTACAGTTCGTGCAAACGAGCGACTTGATCGAGGCGGCACATAATCACGACCACCACGCCGGCTGTGCGCACGGCGATGAAGACCCGCATGTCTGGATGGATCCAGTCTGGATGCTCGAATTTGTGGAGCAGGCGAGGACGGTACTGGTCGAATTAGACCCTGAATCAGCCGATCTGTTTAACGCCAATGCCGCCGATATCAGCCAACAGCTCGTTGAACTCGACGCTTCATTGCGTGCACGCTTCGAGCCCTACGCGGGACGCAGCTTCTATGTCAACCATCCTTCGCTCGGGCACTTCGCCGAGCGTTATGGCCTTGCCCAACGTTCGATCGAGCATGCGGGCAGTGCCCCGTCCGCTCGGCAGATCGCCGAGTTGGTGAATACGGCCAAAGGGGAGGGCGTCGGCGCGATTTTTAGCCAGCCCGAATTCGGGCGCAGTAGCGCCGATGTGTTGGCACGGGCACTCGATGTGGAGGTGGTGGAGCTCGACATCTTGAGCGGTGATTATTTTAGCAACATGCTAGACATCGCCGACGCTTTGGAAGATAGCTTTAAACGATGAGTGAAGCGGAACACAGTGCTTGTAGTTGTCAGGCGCATTCGGGCGAACCGGTGGTTTGTTTCGAGGGCGTTTCGTTCAGTTATGGGCGCAATCTCGTGGTGGAGGATGCCGACTTTGATATTTTTAAGGGAGAATCCGTCTGTGTCGTCGGTCCGAATGGCGGAGGTAAGTCGACTTTGCTCAAGCTCATGCTCGGTTTGCTCACGCCGGATAAAGGGCAGGTGCACCTCTTCGGCGAATCGACTAAGCGTGGGCGTGCGCGCGTCGGTTATGTGCCGCAACAGATTGAATTTGATCCGCTCTTCCCGGTCTCCTCGCTCGATGTCGCGCTCATGGGGCGCCTCCATCGCGGAAGTCTCGGCTTTGTGACCAAGGCCGATCGCTCCGCCGCGCACGAAGCGCTTGATAAAATGGGGCTGGCCGACAAAGCCAAGCAACCCTTTGCCAGCCTCTCCGGCGGCCAACGCCAGGCGGTGCTCATTGCTCGGGCCTTGGTCGCCAAAGCCGAACTTCTCCTCCTCGACGAGCCAACGGCACATGTCGATGTCGCAGCAGAAGAGCGCTTGATGAGAAGCCTCAAGGCGCTTGGCTCGGAGCTGACACTGATCACCGTTTCGCACGATTTGGCCTTTGTTTCCCGCTCGGTGCCGAAGGTCGTCTGTGTGAATCGCTGTGTCCATGTGCACCCGACGGTCGAGCTGACCGAGACGCGCATCCGCGAGCTCTACGGACACGAAGTCCGCATGGTGCAACACGACCACGAGCACCTCGATAGTCATGGAGGGCACCAGCATGATTGAGTTTTTCCAAGCACTCTCAGATCCGGATTTGGGCTTTTTGCGAAACGCGCTGCTACTCGGGTTGATCGGGAGCATTCCGCTCGGTGCGGTGGGCACCTTTGTGGTGGCTCGGCGTATTAGCTATCTGGCCGCAGCCATCGCCCACTCGGTGCTTGGCGGGATCGGTGCTGCGCTCTATGCGCGTGAGGTTTTGGGGTGGGCGTGGTTGCACCCCATGCTGGGCGCACTCTTTGCAGCGGTGCTTTCCGCAGGGATCATAGGCTGTGTTTCGCTGCGGAGTCAGCAACGAGAGGATGCCGTTATCGGCGCGATTTGGGTGACGGGGATGGCCATCGGTTTGCTCTTCATCGCCCGCACGCCGGGCTATCTCGATCCGATGGCGTATTTGTTTGGCGATATTCTGCTCGTGACCACGTCCGATCTATGGATCGCGAGTGGAGTGGGGGCTTTTATTGTGGGCGTTCTGCTTCTCTGGCACCGCCAGATAGTTGCGGTGTGTTTCGACTCCGAGTTCGCCGCGATTCGTGGTGTCCATGCGGATCGCATCTACCTCCTCCTGCTCTTGTTGACCGCTCTGACTGTAGTCACGCTTGTCTCCTTGGTTGGGATTGTGCTGGTCATCGCGTTGCTGACGCTTCCGCCCGCCATTGCTTCGCTCCGCGCCCGTAGTCTTGGGCAGATGCTGCTCTGCTCCATCGCGCTGACTGCCTGTTTTGTCTTTTTGGGATTGGGACTGAGCTTTTCGCTTAATTTCCCCACAGGGCCGTCCATCATCCTGCTCGCCGCCATTGTCTATCTGCTGGCAAACGCGGGGAATCGAATATTGGGGCGATAGTCCGGCTGTGAAACTCCCTCATTTTTGACTAGCCGACTTGCGTCAAGTGGGGCAGCCTTTCCTGCGTGAATCTACCAAATTTACTGACGCTCTCTCGCATCCCGATCCTCTTCGGGATTGTGGCCTTTTTGTATGCGCCTTTTACGGGGGCGAGTACGCTGGCCTTTGCCTTGTTTGTCATCGGGGCGCTCACTGATTGGGCAGACGGATACTACGCGCGTAAGCAGGGCTTGGTTTCGAATTTCGGCAAACTGATGGATGCGCTCACTGACAAGGTGTTCATGGTCGGTCTCTTTATCACACTGTTGGCAGCCAACAAGCTACCCGCATGGACGCTGCCTCTGCTCCTGTTGATCCTCAGTCGTGAGTTCCTTATCACTGGCCTGCGCTTGGTGGCGGCGAGTTCAGGTATCGTTTTAGCTGCGGAGAAGTCAGGTAAGCACAAAACAGTCTCGCAGATCGTTGCGGCGATTTTGCTGCTCCTTGCGATTGCGGTGCGTGCAGACTTTCCCGAACTCTTGCCTGCTATCGTGGGTGATGTGTTACATATCGGAGGCATCGTTTTCTTCTGCTTAGCTACGCTGCTCACCGTCTCGTCCGGCACGCAGTATATGGTTAAATACTGGTCGATCTTTACCGGCCAGAACGAGGGTGAGCAGTGAGTTCGATCGATCGATACGTTTTTTGGACACGTGCGCTGTCCACACCTCTGATTGTGAATCTCGCGACGATCGGTCCCGTCGGCCGCATAAAGAAAGCGCCGGGCACTTGGGGTAGTGTCGTTGGGCTGGGCTTCTATGCGGTATTTTTCCACTACGCCTCGCCCATTGGCTTCATCTTTCTTGCCGCGCTCAGCGCCTATCTGTCGGTGGCCATTTGCGACGCTGCCGAGAAACGCTTGCAGATGCGTGACCCCGGTATGATCGTCTTGGATGAGGTCGTCGCGGTGCCTCTCGTATTTATAGGTATGAGTGGACATTCGGGGCTGATCGCAGAGCACGGGGGCTGGCCAGTACTGCTCGCCGGATTTGCGCTCTTTCGTCTCTTTGATATACTGAAACCTTTTGGTATTGCGCGTCTACAGAATCTACCCGGCGGGCTCGGTTGTGCCATCGATGATCTGGCCGCCGCACTCGCCGCTTGTGTGAGTCTCCATCTCATCCTGCACTTTTTGTTCTAGCACTTTGAGGCCGAATAATTTGGCTTGTCATCGACTGGGGACTGCGACATCCCCTTTTGCCTTTAGTTAAAACCTTATGGAAGAAACACTTATCATTCTCAAACCTGACTGCATGGAAAACCGTGTCGCAGGCCAAGTTATCACTCGCTTTGAAGAAGCCGGTTTCGAGATCGTTGCCTCTAAAATCATGCAACTCGATGGTCCCATCTTGCGCGAGCATTATGCTCACGTCGCGGACAAGCCCTTCTTTCCGGAGATCGAAGCGTTCATGAGCAGTCGTCCGGTCATGCCTATGATCCTTCGTGGCGAAGGCGTCATTGCAAAGGTGCGCGATCTGCTCGGCCCCACAAATTCCAAAGAAGCCGCTGCGGGCACCATTCGTGGCGATCTCGGCACTGATATGATGCGTAACGTTGTTCACGCTTCCGACGGCCCTGAAACCGCTGCTGCCGAAAAGAAACGCTTTTTCCCAGAACTTTAAACCGTGAAGGTTAAAACAGGGATCGGGCTGGACAGTCATCGATTCGTCGAGGGCGAGTCCGAGCGTTCCTTTGTGCTGGGCGGCTTGGTCTTTGACGACGCCCCCGCGCTCTCTGGCAACAGCGACGCCGATGTCATTTTGCACGCTGTGACGGATGCGATCAGCGGCGTAACCGGACGCACCGTGATAGGTGCCGTGGCCGATGCCATGTGCAAAGACGGCATTACCGATAGCAAAGCTTATCTCCGCGTCGCGCTGGAAGATCTTGACGCGATGGAGGGTTGGCAGATCAGCCATCTGTCCATAGCACTCGAGTGCCTGCGTCCGAAGATCGATCCCAAAGTACCCGCACTCCGCGAGTCGTTGGCTGGACTTCTCGGGATCGAACTCGACGATGTTTGCATCACCGCGACCACCGGCGAAGGCCTCAACGATTGCGGACGCGGCCTCGGCATCCACGCTACTGCTGTATTGACGGTGACGAAAAACTAGCTTGCCGCTCGCACGGTGCGCACCCTTAACTCTCTCCATGACTGAAGGCAAAACAGGCTGCTGCACACCTCGTCGTGAAGGTGAAGGCTCCGCTCCCATACTGGATTTGCGCAATCAGAATGTGGCTGTGCCGCTCGGTTCGACTGTGGGCATGATCCGTGTCGAAGGCGGTCAATTCCGCATAGGCTACGAAGGGCCCGCCGCTTGGGAGTCAGACGGCGAAGGCCCGGTTCGTGAGATCACGCTGGATACCTATTGGCTCGATCAAACCGCAGTCACCAATGCCCAGTTCGCCGAATTCGTCGAAGCCACGGGCTACGTGACCGAGTCCGAAAAGTTTGGCTGGGCCTACGTTTTCATCGGTCAGCTTTCTAATTCCAAACAACGCAAGCTCCGCGAGACCAAGACGGTGCAAGGCCTCCAGTGGTGGTATGCGATCGAGGGGGCGCATTGGCGTAAGCCCGAAGGTTCCGGATCGAATATCAAGAAACGTATGGATCATCCCGTGGTCAGTGTTTCGTGGAATGATGCCGTCGCCTACGCCACTTGGGCGGGTAAGCGCCTGCCTACCGAGGCCGAGTGGGAGGTTGCTGCGCGCGGCCCCGAAAATGTGCAAACGATGTATCCCTGGGGCACTGAATTGGAGCCGGGTGGTAAGCACCGCTGCAATGTCTGGCAGGGCGATTTTCCTGGTAAAAACTCCGGCGCCGATGGTTACGAGTGGACCGCACCCGTCACTGCGTATCGAAAATTGGACGGCGGCTTTTATAATCTCGTCGGCAACGTCTGGGAGTGGTGTGCGGATTGGTTCAATCCGACTTGGCACGCCAAAGAGAGCGAGGCCACTCGCATCAATCCGAAGGGACCCAGCAGCGGCGAGAGCCGTGTGATGAAAGGCGGCTCCTTTCTCTGCCATGAAAGCTACTGCAATCGCTACCGCCTAGGTGCTCGTACTGCAAACACGCCAGACTCCGCAACGACGAATCTGGGCTTCCGTTGTGCGCGGGATGTGTAGTCAGGTCTGAAACAAGCCAACCCTACTACTTTCGCTTCGCGACCAACTCTCGATAGGCTTGCACTGCTGCCGTTTGCGCGGCGTGCGCGTCGCTTTGGCGAAAGGCGTGCTTATAGACGTGTGTCTCCAGACCGATGAGATCATGCCAAACTTGCACTTGGCCGTCGCAGAGGAGTCCGGCTCCGATGCCGATCACTGGGATCTTTAGGGCTTGGCTGACGCGTTGAGCGACGGCTGCAGGCACGAGTTCTAGAATAAGTCCAACCGCGCCGGCAGCTTCGAGCGCTTGGCTTTCGGCCACAAGCTGATCGGCCGTATCGCTATCCTTCGCCTGCATGGCAGGCTTCTCGATCAACTGAGGCGTGAAGCCCAAGTGCGCCCACCCATCGACCTCGGTTTTGGCGAGTGCGGTAAAGACCTCCGGCTTAAAGCCTTCGACCTTGACCCCATTGACTCCGTCCTGACGCAGCAGCTCTGCCGCATCGAGAATCGTAGGTAAATCGTGGGAAGCCGAGTAGGGGATGTCGGCCAGTAAATAGGCACGCTCAATGCCCCGAGCCACTGCGCGCACATGGTGGCGCATTTCGTCGAGTCGCAAGTCGTTTTGATGGGCGTAGCCGAGCACATTCGTGGCCAAGCTGTCCCCGACGAAGATCACATCAATGCCACAGGCATCTTGTATCTTTGCCGACGGGGTGTCGTAGCAAGTCAGCATCGAGATACCGATACCTTGTTGCTTGAGAGTGCGAAACTGAGCTACCTGCTTCATGGGGTGCTTATTAAACGACTCGGAGCTGAATAGACACGCAGATAATATCGCACGGCGCAGATTTTTCACATCACGCCTGTCTCTAATGAAAAAGGCCGCTCCAATTGGAGCGGCCTTTGTGCTGAATTTATCTAAGTCGGCGGCTATTCTTCCGTTGCTTCGACATCGGTTGTTTCAACTTCGGTGACTTCACCTTCTTCGCCGGACTCCTCTTCTTCTGAGGCGATGACTTTGGAGATGCCAATCAACGCATCCTTGTCGCTGAGGTTGACGAGCTTGACGCCACTGGCGGCGCGGCCGGTGATGCGGACGGTGTTGATCGGGCTACGGACGGCTTGGCCTTTCTTCGTGAACATCATGATCTCGTCCTCGTCGGTGACGCTGAGTGCACCGGCGACCTTGTCGGACTTGATGGCGATGATACCGGAACCGCCGCGAGATTGGACGCGGTAGTCGTCGAAGTCAGTGCGCTTGCCGAGGCCGTTGGCACCGGCGATGAGTAGTTTCTCCTCCGGATTCACAATCTCGATGGCGACCACCTTGTCGTCGGCGCTCTTGAGCTTGATGCCACGGACGCCGCGTGTGGCGCGGCCTTGATCGCGGAGGTCGGTCTCGGGGAAACGAATCGATTGAGCGTTACTGGTGACGAGGAGCACGTCGTCGCTACCGTTCGTGAGGCGTGCGCCGATGAGGTTGTCACCTTCATCGATGTTGATGCCGATGAGGCCGCCCTTGCGGTGGTTCTTATAGTCGGAGAGTAGAGTCTTCTTCGTGACGCCCTTTTCAGTGGCGAGGACAATGCGGTTTTCGGACTCGTTGAAGTCTTTGACGCAGATCATCGCGGCAATCTTCTCGCCGGCTTGTAGCTCGATGATGTTGGCGATGGCGCGACCCTTGGCTGTGCGGCTACCTTCAGGAATGTGGTAAACCTTCTCTACGTAGACGCGGCCATTGTTCATGAAGAACATGATGTAGTCGTGCGTGGAGGCGGTGAAGAGATGCTCGACGAAGTCGTCGTCATACTGGCCGGAGCCGATCACACCTTTACCGCCGCGTTTTTGCGAACGATACTCATCGAGCGAAGTGCGCTTCATGAAGCCCTTGTGGGTGACGGTGATCATGCAGCCCTCGTTGGGGATGATGTCCTCCATTGAGAGGTCGCCGTCGATCGCGAGGATCTGGGAGCGGCGTGGGTTGCCGTATTTCTCCTTCATTTCGCCGAGCTCTTCCTTGATCACAGCAAGGAGCTTTTGCTCGTTGTCGAGGATGGAGCGGAGCTCTTCGATCAGCGCCATCAGAGCCAGATATTCTTCTTCGATCTTGCCGCGTTCCATACCGGTGAGTTGGTAGAGGCGGAGTTCGAGGATGGCGGTGGTTTGAATCTCGGAGAGCGGATACTTCGCCATCAATGCTTGCTTGGCTTCTTCGCGGTTCTTCGAGGCGCGGATAATTTTGACGAAGTCGTCGAGGTTATCCAGAGCGATTTTATAGCCTTCGAGGATGTGGGCGCGGGCTTCGGCCTTGCGCAGACGGAAGGCGGTGCGGCGGTAGATGACCTCGCGGCGGTGGTCGATATAGCAGGTGAGCATCTCTTTGATGTTCATCTGCTTGGGACGACGATTGTCGAGTGCGAGCAGGATGACGCCAAAGGAGCTTTCGAGCGGTGTGCTCTTGTAGAGCTGGTTAATGATGACGCGGGGGATGGCACCGCGTTTCAGCTCGATGACGATGCGGGTGGTCTCAGTAGACTCGTCGCGGAGGTCGGAGATGCCGTCGATGGCTTTGTCCTTGATCAGCTCGGCGATGCGGATGACGAGGGAGGCGCGGTTCACATTGTAAGGGATGGCGGAGATGATGATCTCTTCCTTGCCCTTACTCTCGACGACTTCGGCGATGCCGCGCGTACGGACGATGCCACGACCGGTCTTGAGGTAACTGTCGATGCCGGACTTGCCGTGGATGAAGCCGCCACCGGGGAAGTCGGGGCCGGGGATGATCTTGATGAGATCATCGAGCTCGATCTTCGGGTTGTCGATGATGGCGACCGTCGCGTCGATAATCTCGTGGAGGTTATGCGGCGGGATGTTGGTCGTCATACCCACAGCGATACCGGTCGAACCATTCATGAGAAGGTTCGGCAGAGCGGCGGGGAGGACGGAGGGCTCGGTGGAACTCTCTTTGTAGTTGGGCACGAAATCGACCGTGTCTTCGTCGATGTCCTTGAGCAGATCCTCGGCGATGCCCTCGAGCTTACACTCGGTATAACGATAAGCAGCAGCGGAGTCGCCGTCGATCGAGCCGAAGTTACCCTGCGGAACGATCAGCGGATAGCGCATGACCCAGTGCTGGGCGAGGCGGACAAGTGTATCGTAAACGGAGCTGTCACCGTGCGGGTGATAGTTCTTCAAAACTTCCCCGACGACACCAGCGCACTTATCGAACGGGCGGTTATGAAGCAGGCCTTCGCGCAACATGGCGTAGAGGATACGTCGCTGCACGGGCTTGAGGCCGTCACGCGCGTCGGGTAGAGCGCGGCTGACGATCACAGACATCGAGTAATCGATGTAAGCCGTCTGCATGATCTCGGTAATATTGGTGACTTCCGGGCGGGTGTGCTCGGGGTTGTGTGGTGGGAGTTCGTCGGACATTGTTCTGAAAGGTTTTTTGGACTCTTAATCCTAATCCTACTCTTAATCGTAATCTAAACGATGTGGGGGAGTAGGATTAGGAGTAGGATTAAGATTAAGACGGGTTAGACATCGAGGTGGGCGACATTCAGTGCGTTGTCTTCGATGAAGGCGCGGCGGCTGGGGACGTCTTCGCCCATGAGCATGGAGAAAATGCCGTCGGCTACGGCGGCGTCGGCGATGTCGACTTTGAGCAAGCGTCGCTTCTGAGGATCCATGGTGGTTTCGTAGAGCTGCTTCGGATTCATTTCACCCAGACCTTTATAGCGCTGGATGCTGAGGCCGCGGCGACCGATCGCACGGATGTTTTCGACGAGTTCGATGATCGAGTGGAGCTCGATGATGTTCTCCTTCTTTTCGTCGCCCTTGTTTTCGATGACACGATAGCGGGGTTCATCGCTCTTTGAGAATTGTTTGATGTCCATGCCAAGGCTGGCGACCTCGCGGACGAGTTTGGCCATCTCAGTGGATTCGAAGATCTCGTGGAGCGAGATGCGTTGCTGGATCTTAATGCCTTCTTCGTTGATGATTTCACGGACGACTGTGTCGTGGCCATCTTCGTCGGTGAGGTCGAACTCACTGTGGAAGGCGATGCGGTCGTCGTCGTTTTTCAGGAAGCGGAACTCTTCTTCGTTGCCGGTGCGAATACGAACGATGTAGCGGGGGAGCACGTAGTCTTCGCCATCGTGCTGGTCGAGATATTGTGAGAATTCGCAACCGTAGCGTGTGACGCCGCGGCCGATCATTTCGAGGCGCGACATGCACTCGACGAGTTGATCGATGGTTTCGCCGGAGAGTTCAGTGTTGTCTCGCAGGCGGACGAGGGTGACGTCCTCGGAGCCGAGCTCGAGGAGGATGCGGTTGAGCTGCGGATCGTTGTCGACGTATTGCTCCCGGCGTTTGCGCTTAATTTTATAAAGCGGGGGCTGAGCGATGTAAACGTAGCCGGCTTCGATCAAGCCTTTCATTTGGCGGAAGATGAAGGTGAGCAGGAGAGTGCGGATGTGCGCGCCGTCCACGTCGGCATCGGTCATGAGAATGATCTTGTGGTAGCGTGCCTTGGAAGCGTCGAAGGCGCCGTCGCCCTCGTGGTCGCCGATGCCGGTGCCGACTGCGGTGATCAGGGTGCGGATTTCGTTATTTCCGAGCACCTTGTCGAGGCGGGCTTTTTCCACGTTGAGGAGCTTACCACGGATCGGGAGGATGGCTTGAGTGGCGCGGTCACGGCCTTGCTTGGCCGAACCACCGGCGGAGTCACCCTCCACGATGTAGAGTTCGGAGACAGCGGGGTCTTTCGAAGAGCAGTCGGCGAGCTTGCCGGGGAGGCCGCCTGAGGAGAGGGCGCCCTTACGGACAGTCTCGCGTGCCTTACGAGCGGCTTCGCGAGCACGGGCAGCGTTGAGGCACTTGTCGATGAGCTTCTTGGCGACCTGCGGATTTGTCTCGAAGTAGTATTTGAGCTCTTCACCAGTGATCTTTTGCACGATGCCGTCGACTTCGCCGTTGGAGAGCTTGGTCTTGGTCTGGCCTTCGAAGCGGGGCTCGGGGACTTTAACCGAAACGATGGCGGTGAGGCCTTCGCGGGCGTCTTCGCCGGAGAGATTGGGCTCCTTGTCCTTGATCAGATTGTTCGCCTTGCCGTAGGCATTGATCACGCGGGTCAGTGCGGTGCGGAAGCCAGAGAGGTGAGTGCCGCCCTCGATGTTGTGGATCGAGTTGGCGTAGGCGTAGATCTGGTCGTTGTAGCTGTCGTTGTATTGGAAAGCGATATCGACGACGATGTTCGCATCAAGATCGGGATTCGGCGTGGGGGCTTCGCCGTGGAAGCTGATCGGATCGGGGTGGAGAACGTTTTTGTTCTCGTTCAGGTAGGTGACGTATTCGGCGATACCGTCCTTGAAGATGAAAGACTCCGTTTTGTTAACACGCTCATCGACGAAGATGATCTTGATCCCGGGGTTGAGGAAGGCGAGTTCGCGGAGGCGCTTACCGAGGAGCTCGAATTTGAAATCGCGGGTGGTCAGGAAGATCTCCGGGTCAGGCGAGAAGGCGATCCGTGTGCCCGTGCGCTTGGTGTCGCCGATGATTTTCATCTTTGAGGTGGTTTTGCCGCGGGAAAATTCCATCTTATGGACTTTACCGTCGCGGCGGACTTCGACCTCGAACCATTCGGAGACGGCGTTGACACACTTGGCGCCGACACCGTGGAGACCGCCGGATACTTGGTAGGCTCCCTTGCCGAACTTACCGCCGGCGTGTAGATTGGTCATGACCAACTCGAGTGAGGGGATGTTATACTTCGGGTGGATGTCGACAGGGATACCACGACCATCATCCTCGACTGAGCAGGAGCCGTCGTTGTGGATGCTGACGGTGATTTCCGAGCAATGGCCGGCGAGGGCTTCGTCGATCGAGTTGTCGACGATCTCAAACACACAGTGGTGGAGGCCGCGCTCGTTGGTGTCACCGATATACATATCGGGGCGCTTGCGCACACCTTCGAGGCCTTCGAGCTTCTGGATTTTAGAGGAGTCGTAGACGTCTTTTGAGGCCGCATCGGAGGCGACTTTGGCATCTAAATTTTCGGGCGTTGTATCTTCTGACATAAGCCGTGAATTTATATGGACACGGTGGGGTGCTGGCTACTAAAAAATATGCGTTTTGGGCGTTTTTTTAGTGTTCCTTAAGTGGCTTATAAACAGTAGTTTGCGCTCCTGGAAAAGGTGTGTTTTTTCGCCACATAGAATCGGCCTTAAATACCTGCTCAAATGTGGGGGATATTCGGCTTTTAGAGGCTGTTTTTCAGTGTATTTGGTTTGGGGGTGCGTGAATTTAGGTTTTAAGTTTACTTCTTGAGTCATGAGCCTAACTTAACTGGCGTGAAGCTCTCCCATAAACTTGAATATGCCTGCCGCGTTTTGGCGCAACTGGGTCGTACGCACGGAGCGGATAAGCTCGCTCACATTGAGACGTTGGCGACGGCTGAGGCGATACCAGCCAACTACTTGGTGCAGATTCTTAACGAACTGCGTAATGCTGGGCTGATTGTGAGTAAGCGAGGCAAGCAGGGGGGCTATGCGCTTGCGCGGGTACCGAAGAAAATTGCCCTCATCGAGATCGTTGAGGCAGTGGACGGTGAGCTGCTTGAGCGGAATTTTGAAGACTTAGGTCATTCGGGGGAGCGCGTCGCTGGAATCTGGAGCGAAATTGGCGAAAGCTTCGAAGCGAAGCTGCGTGAGTACACGCTCGACGATTTTATCGTGAAAGACGCCGACGCGGAGATGTATTATATTTGAGCGCTCTTAGCCTGTATTCATACTCGTAATCGTCATCTTAATCCTAATCAGCCCCGGCGTGAAGGAATATGGGATTATGATTATGTAGAGGCTCCCGTTGAATTACTTGCCGGGTAATGCAAAGTCCCAGAACATCGGCACGACTGTGACGGTCACGGCGAAGCAGATGAGGTTGAGCGGTAGGCCGACCTTTGTGAAGTCGAAGAAGCGGTAGCCACCGACGCCATAGACGTAGGTATTGGTTTGATAACCGATCGGTGTGGCAAAACTCGCGGATGCGGCGATACAGCTCGCGACGACGAAGGGGCGCGGATCTACGCCGAGTGTGGCCGCAATGCCGAGTGCAATGGGCACCATTAGGGCGACGGCTGCATTGTTCGAGAGGAACTCCGTAAAGGTCGAAGTGATCAGGTAGATCAGTGCGAGCATGATGACGTTCTGATAATGCTCGGGTGCGAAGTGCCCGACGAGTCCGGTCATTTTTCCTGCGATCAAGAGGCTGGCTCCTGTGGAGTCCATGGCCTGGCCGAGGGCGAGCATGCCGAAGATGATAATCAGGATACTCCACTCGACGGAGGCGTAGGCGTCTTTCGCCTTCATGCATCCGGTGAGAAGTATGACTGCGACCCCCAGGCAAACCGCGGCGACAATCGGCACGATATTGAGCGTGGCCATGGTCACGATGCCGATGGTGGTGCCGATCACGATGGGCATTTTAACACGCAGGCTGCGTGCGGGCACGCGGGGACGGTCTAGGATTATGATCTCATCGCTGTTCGCCAAGGAATCGATGGCATCGGTCGAGCCCATCATGAGCAAGGTATCGCCGGGCTGGAGTCTTAAGCTGGAGAGGCGTTCGCGCTGGTTGGTGCCTTTGCGGTGTACGGCGACGACGACCATACGGAAGCGTTGGCGGAAGTTGATTTCACCGAGGGTGAGCCCGGCGACAGAGGCATGTGGTGCGACGACGCCTTCGACCAGAGCACCTTCATCAGTGGCGATGGTTTCGAGACCTTCTGCCAACTCGGATTGCATCGTGATACCTTTCATCGAATGCGCCTCAGCGACACCGGAGGGGCGGCAGGCCAAAACCAGGCGGTCACCATATTGTAGTATTTGCTCTTTGGGGTCGCCGTGTACGGCAATACCGTGACGGACGATTTCCAGTAGGCGAATGCCGCGCCCTTTGAGCAGGTTGCCCTCTTTGGCTGTGCGCCCGTGTAGATCCGAGCCGGCGCGCACGAAGGCTTCCGTGATGAACTCTTTGCGTTCTTCGTCGCTTAGAATCGAGGTCAAAGTTTCGCGATGGGGCAGTAACTTGTTGCCAAAGAGCACGAGGTAGAGCGTGCCGACAACTAAGATCGGCAGGCCGACGGAGGCTAACTCGAACATGCCGATGGGGGCGTGCCCGGCATCCAGTAGAATACCGCTGGCCAGCAAGTTGGTGCTGGTGCCGAGTAGGGTGCACGTGCCGCCAAAGATCGAAGCGTAGGAAAGCGGAATGAGTAGCTTGGACGAGGCGACGCCCATCTCTCGCGAAAGCGAGAGGATGACGGGCATGAGCACGATGACGACGGGCGTGTTGTTGACGAAGGCCGAGACGGCGGCCACACCGAGAATCATGATAAACATGAAGCCGCGGTAGGGGAATTTCACCAGTTTACGCAAATATGCGGTGATCAGATCAATCGCGCCCGTGCGTTCGAGCGCGGCACTGACGATAAACATGCCCGCGATGGTGAGCGGTGCTGAGTTGCCAAAGACCCCCAAGGTGGCTTCGAGCGATGGCAGCTCTGCACTCTTCGTGATCATGCTGACAAAAAGCAAGACGCCGAACACCGTTAACGCAGTGAGGTCGGCAGAGATGCGCTCCCACACGAAGCTGGCAATCGCGAAGATTAGAAGGGCGAAAACGAATAGAATTTCCCAAGTCATTCAAATAAGGTTCGGTATAAGTAGCGGGGTAGCTAAACGTTCTGTGGATCGTCGCCTTCCTCACTTTTCGCCCAATGATAGAAGGATATTCCTAGAATTGTAAGCGAAAATCCCATATTCACGACTTTCATGATAATACCGCCTAGAATCTGGTCATTGAGCGGATCGAGGTCGATGATGCGGGGTGCCCAGGCATAGGTCGGATAAATGGCCTCGCCGGCAAAGGTGAGAAAGGCAAATACGGGTAGCTGTCCGACCATCAACAAAAAGATCGCTAGCATACGGATGCCATAACTGCGGCGCGGTACGCGGGTTGAGTTGGTCAGATAGGGCCAGAGCATGATGAGTCCGAGGGAAAACATCGTCCAGTGCTCTAGAATATGGATACGCTTATCATGGAGCGCGGCTTCGTAGAGCGCCGGCACGTGCCAAACGGTATAGACGAAAGTGAAGAGCAAGCCGCCACAGGCCGGGTGGGTGAGTAGGCTCATCACTTTGCGTAGACACTCCGGTTTGAGCAGCCAGTCGATCAGCCACGCGGGTGTGCCGTAGATGAAGAGCGTGGACGCAAAATAGATGAGCAACATATGCTGCAGCATGTGTGCGCAGAAAAGAAATTGCTCGCCCAGCTGATCGAGCGGGGAGCCGACCGCTAGATAGGTGAGTGCCAGTGCCGTATAGAAGAGAATGCACTGTCGCAGTGGAAAGGACTCTTCCAGGGCGATCCGCTTACGCAAGGGACCAATCGCGAGGGCATACAGCCAGCCCACACCCAGCAGGGTGATCAGGAGAAGTGGTTCGGTGTGCCAGTGGAGCTGCATGAGTCAAATAGTAGGGGCTTCACTTGTGAAGCCCGCCGCATGTCCGCCGTAGCTCGTAGAGCGTAGGAGGAAGCCCTAGTCGAGCAACGCTGCGGTCTTCACAAGTGAAGCCCCTACAATTAAGAATGAGACGTCAACTAGAATCCGGTGATCGCTTCCAGATCCACATTCCCGCGCGACATAAGGAAACCCAGTGCGATGAAGGTGCCAGTGGCAATGGACAAGCCTGTGCCGAAGGCCAGCGTTAGGATCAGTTTGTCGTAAATCAGGTGCATGAACCAGGCGACCACTGCGACGAATTTAAAGAGCGAAAGCGTGAGCAGCACAGTAAAGATGAAGACCGCGTTAAAGGGTAGGTAAACGAGCACAAGCTCGATGCCTGTAATAGCGGCTAGCCCTAGCGCGAGATTCACAAAGGCGTGATACTTTTCCGTTTCGCTGTCTTTGTGCGATTCGGGGGCGACGGGGAGCGGGTTGTAGTCGGCTTCAGACATGATGTTTTGAAATGCTGAGATTCTGAAAATTGAGAAAAGCTGAAATGCGGATAAAACGTGACCGCGTGGTTAGATAAACTCGATGAGATAGACTGCTGTGAAAATCACGATCCAGACGATATCGACGAAGTGCCAGTATAGACCGGCCACCTCGACGTCGACCGCGCTTTCGTGGGCGTCCATCTTGCCGGTGTGCGAGTAGAAATACATGCAAATCAACCAGAAGACACCGATCGCCACGTGGACACCGTGCGTGCCGGTCATCATGTAGAAGGTGGATCCGAAGGTATTGGTGGAGAGCGTGAGGCCTTCGTGTACGAAGTGAGCAAATTCATAGACTTGGCAACCGAGGAAGATAAGGCCGAAGAAAATGACGCCGATCACATTGCGGCGGAAGCTCCTGAGCTCGCCCTTGTGCATGGCCGATACGGCCAGCGCCATGAGGAAGGAACTCATCAGCAGGATGAAGGTCGAGAACGAGGTGAGCTCGAGACTGAAGAGCGTGGTCGGATCGAACGACTCGGGGTAGAGCTTACGATAGATCAGGTGCGTGGAAATGAGCGTGCCGAAAAACATGCAGTCCGACCCGAGGAAGAGCCACATGAGTAGCTTCTTGTTGTCGATGATCAGACTGGCGTGGCCGTCTTCGTGGTGGGCTTCTGCGGAGGACATGGAGTGAAAGTGAGAGTGAAAGTGAAAGTGTCAGCTACTTGATTGGAGTAGCCGAATTCGTAAGAATTTGGAATAGACTGCTAGTTTCAGTAAAATCGTCCAAAGTCTGACGACTTCGGCTACATAAAAGATAGTATCAAAAATTAAACGGCGTCTTCTTCGGGGTGTAGGTGGTAGCCGCCGGGGCCTTCGATCGCCCAGAGGGCAACGCCCATGCCGGTCATGGCGAGACCGAAGATGGCGAAGTAACCCATGTAGGGAATCCCAGCCTGCATCAGAGACATGCCCAGGCCGAGCGGGACGAAGCCGAGCGATGCGATAAAGGGCATCCAAGATTGGCTAGGCATGTGGATACCGTGGCCGTGGTCGTCTTCGTATGTGATGCGGCGGTTTTCGGGGCCGTATTTATGTTCCCAGAGCGCGTCGCGTGCGGGGATGACAGGAGTCTTGCCAAAATTATAAACCTGAGGGGGCGAAGTTGTCGTCCACTCCAGTGTGCGGGCATCCCATGGGTCGTTGCCGGCAGGTTCACCGCTGCGGAAGCAGCGAATGATGTCGACGAGGAGCAGGAAGATACCGAAGGCGAGGATGTACGCGCCGATCGTGCAAACCAGATTGTAGGTCTCCCAGCCGAAGCCTTCGAGGTAGGTGTGCGTGCGGCGTGGCATGCCGAGCAGACCGAGGAAGTGCATGGGGAAGAAGGTGACGTTGAGCCCGACGGTCGAGAAAATCGCCACCCATGTGCTCAGGTTGCCCTTCCACATTTTACCGATCATCTTGGGCAGCCAGAAATAGATGCCTGCCACGACTGCGAGGAAGATGCCGCCAATGGCGACGTAGTGGAAGTGGGCGATCACGAAGTAGCTGTCCTGCTGCTGCGCATCGGCCGGAGCGGAGGAGTGCATGATGCCGGAGAAACCGCCCATCATAAACATCCAGACGAAACCGAGTGAGAAGATCATCGGCGCGCTGAAGCGCACGCGGCCACCCCAGAGAGTGCCGACCCAGTTGAAAATCTTAACCCCGGTCGGCACGGCGATGGCCATGGTCAAAAGAGAGAAGGCGGCGGTGGCGACTTTGCCCAGTCCGGTGGTAAACATGTGGTGCGACCAAACGGCGAACCCGAGGAAACCAATCACGGCACCGGAGAAGACCACGATCGAGTAACCGAAGAGCGGCTTCTTCGAGAAAGTGGGGAGCACTTCTGAGATGATGCCCATGGCGGGTAGTACGAGAATGTAAACTTCCGGGTGACCGAAGATCCAGAATAGGTGCTGCCAGAGAATGGGCTGACCGCCACCGGCGACGACGAAGAAGTTGGTACCGAAGCAGCGGTCAAACATCAGCTGGCCGAGCGCAATCGTGATCGCTGGGAAAGCGAACACGATGAGCAGCGAGACGACGAGCGTCATCCAAGTGAAGACGGGCATACGCATCATCTTCATGCCGGGCGCACGCATGTTGACGATGGTGACCACAAAGTTCATTGCCGCGGAGAGCGAGGCGATACCGAGGATCTGCAAGCCCATGATCCAGAAGTCGGTGCCAGCTCCGGTGAAGTTCAGGCCGGTGATCGGCGCATAGCCGAACCAACCCATCGAGGGCACGAAGTCGTTCATCCCGGCAGTGGGACCGCTGGCGGAGAAGAGCCCCATCACTTCGAGCGCTTGGAGCACCCAGCCAAAGTTGAGCACAATCGCACCTGCGACGAATGCCCAGAGGCTGAAGCTATTGATCCGGGGGAAGGCCACATCACGCGCGCCGATCTGCAGGGGCACGAGGAAGTTGAAGAAGGCGGCGTTGAGCGGCATGATCGCGAGGAAAATCATCGTCGTGCCGTGCATGGTGAAGAGTTGATTGTAGCGCTGGGCGGAGATCAGGTCGTTCTCAGGAAAGGCCAACTGTGTGCGGATGATGAGCGCCTCGACCCCGCCGACGAGTAGGAAGAAGAGGGCGATCGCGCCATACATGAGGCCGATCTTTTTATGATCCACGGTGGTGAGCCAATCGATGATCACGCTCTTGCCGTGATCCGGGCGCATGAGTCCGAGACGGCTGCGCTCCGGTTTGAGCACGTGCGGCTCGTGAGCGTGGGTGGTTTCTGGTGTGGGTGTTGCGGTATCCGTATGACTCATCTGAAAGGCCTACTTGAGAGATTGAAGGTAAAGGGAAAGTTTTTCGACTTCGTCGTCGGTGAGCAGCATCAGCTTTTCGGGGTCGTTCGGATCTTTAAGCTCGCCGATGCCGCCGCCGTTGGCTTCCCACATCAGGTTACCGGGCTTCACGACATCGGTTTCTTTGATCCACTTGTAAAAGTTGTCGTATTGTTGCTCGGTATCGATGCTGCCGTCTTCGGCGCGGTGGTTGAGCCAGCCAGCAGCGATTGACATGCGCGAGCCGACATTGGTCAGGTTCGGTCCGGCCACGCCGAGAGCACGGGGGTTGCCTTGCACTTGGTGGCAAGTCGCACACTTCGCGCGCCCCATGAAGAGCTTGAGTCCTTCGTTCAAGTCGCCGGTCAGTTGCTCGGGGTTCTTGTCGAAGGCAGCGTACCATTCCTCCCAACTTTGTCCATCGGGCGTGCCGTGTCCGGCCTTTTCGTCCGCGACCCAAGCGGCAAACTCGTCGTCGCTCACCGCGTGGGCGCGGAAGAGCATGCGCGCGTGCGAGTCGCCGCAGTATTCGGCGCATTGCCCGTAGTAGTAATCGTGAATTTCGTCTTCGAGATAGGTCGCGTAGTCGGCGCGGAGCGTTTCGCTATCACCTTCGACGCCTTGTTTTTCTCGCCACTTGATAAAATTATCGCCGGCCTGAATCCACATCGCATTGGTGCGACCGGGGATGAGGTCGACCTTACCTGCGATCTTGGGCAGCCAGAAAGAGTGGATGACGTCGACCGAGCGAAGCTCCAAGTGGACGACTTTGCCCGCAGGGATGACCATCTCATTTGCAGTCGTGATGCCGAGCTGAGGATATTCGAACGCCCACCACCATTGGTAGCCGACGACTTTGATGATCAGCGGGTTCTCCGCTTCCTCCTCAGCCAGTTCCTCGCCGCTATACCAAGCGCCCATCTGGCTCTCAGGATCGTTCGGCGTGTCGTGGGTGAACCAGATCGCTTGCAGCGTGGGCACTGCGATGATGACGAGTAGCAGGATCGAAGCACCTATCAGCCCGATCTCGACCAGCGGATTGCCGTGGCCTTGAGAGGGCATCGGACGGTCGTCATTCGGACGCTCGCGGAACTTGATGACGGCAAAGACGTAAACACCGCCAACGATTAAAAAGATGAACCCAGTCACCCACACCGTCAGCATGAACAGACTCAGCTGTTCTTCCGCGATGGGTCCTTTGGGCTTAAAGGTGGACATCCGCGTGTCCAGATTACAGCCGCCTAAGAAGGCGATCAGGGTGATTGCGCTAAGAAACTGTAGGATACGAAAGAATCCCTTTGAAATGGTCTTCACGAGTGAGGTGAGTTCGGTAGTGGTTAGTTGCTGCACACAACCTATAAGGGGTGCGAAAGGTATGAATTAAGGATCGTAATACTCGCTGACAAGGATATCTTCACTAATCCGTAACCATCAGGAAAGCTTAAGCCTAAGATAAGTATAGTTAATCGTAAGGGGGGCGGTCTTTTTTGCTGCGCCGAAACTGGACGTGAGCGTGATGCATGCTATGTTCCAGCGTATGAAATACGCCTACTTATACCTGCTCTCGCCCCTTCTTTTCACTGCCTGTGGTGATTCTTCGTCGGATTCGCATGCGCATCATTCTGCGGAGTTCGAGGAATCGAGCAGCGTGGAGCCCACGAATCCAGTCACCGTGGTTGATGGTGTCACCATCGTCGAAATGACGGGCAACGACCGTATGAAGTTCAATTTGGAAGCCTTCACCGTGCCCGCCGGCGGTGAAGTGAAGCTGACTTTTCGCAATGTGGGCAAAATGCCCAAGGCCGCGATGGGGCACAACGCGGTTTTCTTGTCCGCGGATGCGGACGCCGGTCGCTTTGCTACGGCGGCTGCCTCTGCACGCGATAACGATTACCTCCCTGCTGACATGGCCGATCAAATCCTCGTCGCCACCAAGCTGCTCGGCCCCGGCGAGAGCGATACGATCGAGTTCACCGCACCGATCGAGCCCGGCGACTACGTATTTCTCTGCTCGTTCCCAGCCCACATGTATGCCGGTATGCGTGGGGTGATGACGGTGGAGTGAGAGAATCTACCACCAAACGTAGAGAAAGCAGTAGATCAACACGCCGGTCACAGACACGTAATACCAGATCGGAAACGTCCAGCGTGCCCACGCTTTGTGCGCATCTCGCTTCCCGCGAATCGCTAGGGTCAGCGTGGTCAGCACCAACGGCACAATGAGCATGGCCAATGCGATATGCGTGGCCAGCATCGCGTAGTAGACACTGCGCCAGGCGCCTTCGCCCTCGAATGGGGTGTGCACGCCTTGCACCAGCCATTTATGTAGGACGTAGAAAAATAAAAAGAAGACGGATACGGTAAAGGCCGACACCATGCAGCGGCGGTGCGCTTTCTCCCGGCCGGTCTTGATACAGATGAAGCCCGCGGTGAGGAGTACCGTCGCTGTGCCATTGAGGCAGGCATTCAGTGTGGGCAGTGATTCGGTAAAAGACATATTCGACTAGATGAGCCACAGATCCAGCACGAGCGGAATGAGCAGTGCGGGCAAATAAAAGATCGAAGCGATGAAAAGTCTCCGCGCGGATGTATCCCTATGCGCGGGATCAAGAAACTTCCAAGCGGGGCGCAGAATATAGCAACCTGCGATCACCGCGACTGCACCGAAACCCCAACTGGCAAATCCGAGAGCAGTCGGTAAGAGCGTGCTTATGACTAGAGCGCAGGCGAAGGCGAACGACTGACGTGCGACTTTATCGCCCGTTTCGTCCGAGCTCGACAGCATTACGAAGCCACCTTTCTGGTAATCTTTACGATACGTCCAGGCGATGGCGAAGAAGTGCGGCATTTGCCAGAGGAAGAGGATCGCGAACAAAATCCAACCGAGTGTAGAGATGCGTCCTTCCGCCGCCGCCCAACCGATGAGCGGGGGCAGCGCTCCGGGTACGGCACCGATCAGCGTATTCCATGTGGTTAACTTTTTGAGCGGCGTGTAGAGTAATACATAGGAGGCGATCGTCGCCGCGGTCAGCAGACCCGCTAGCGGATTGGCGCCGGCATAGAGCAAGTAGGTGCCGAAGACGCTCAGCCCCATGCCAAACATGAGTGCGTTATAGGGCGCGATTTGCCCCGATGGGATTGGGCGGTCTTGAGTCCGTACCATTTTCGCGTCGGCCTCGCGCTCCAGCCACTGGTTGAGGACCGCGGCGCCTCCGGCGGCCAGCGATGTGCCGATGACCAAACTGGCCAACACCCCGAAGTCGCGACTTGGATCCGCGGAAAGATAGCCGATGATCGCCGTCACCACAGACATGAAACTGAGGCGGGGCTTGGTCAGCTCATAGTAGCCATTGACCCGGGCACGCAAAGAGAAGGCCGATTCGGTTGAATCGGAGACGGTCTCTGTGGTCTCGGTATTGGGTAGGCTCAAGGTGGTAGTGGCGCTAACTGATCGACGACTCTGAAGTCGTGCGGGTAGAATGGTGTGCTAGGAAAGTTAGCCCCCACGTGCTGGCAAGTAGAAAAGCGCCAATCAAATGGTGGGTCGTGGCCACGTAGGGGTTTTTCACCGTCCAGATCGTCAAAGCGCCGAGGTAAATTTGTAGTCCGAGCAGAAGGGCGACGAATAATGCGCCGTAGCCGAGGGCACGTTTTGCGGTGGCCGAGCCCCAGACTTTGCCGAGGAAGCCGAGGAGCACGATGGTCACGATGACTGCGCCCACCCGGTGCGCGAAGTGGATGCCCACGTCGAAATTCCAGTAGGCGGGCAACAGGCTGCCTTTGGACGCGAGGGGAAACTTGGCGATAGCCAGCCCCGCATCCGCGTGTCGCATGATCGCGCCGATCAGGATTTGCAGAAAGATCGCCGAGGTGGCGAGGATGCCCCAGCGCTTGACTCCTGTGGGCAAATGCACGTCGAGCCCCGCACGGCCTTCGATCCAGCGGCGGGTGTTGGCCAATGTCAGCGCGACGAGCAGACCGAGGACTATCATGGCACCGCAGGCGTGCATCACGGCAAAGCTTTGTGCCAGCAGATTGTTCTCGCTCATGATGTTGAGCTGATCGAAGCGCACGCGCGCGCCGCCGATTACGCCTTGTAAGACGACGATTAGCACCAGCACGCGGGCGAGCGTACGCACCCACTTGCGGGATTCGCGCAGAAACGTCCACAAGAAGATGCCGATCGAGAGCAGGCCGATCTTCATGCCGAGCAGGCGGTGGCTGTGCTCGGCCATTTTATCTGATTCCGTGAGCCAACCGTCGGGGTTAACCGAGCCATTGGATAGAGGCCAGTCGAGAAAGGCCATGCCCGCTTTGATACTCGTCGTGAAGCCACCGGCAAAAAGCAGCACCGTGATCCAGCAGAGCGCAAAGACGCAAAAAAGAAAGAGCAGAGGCTTATAGTCGTCGGTGCGTTTTTGAGTGAGGGCGGACATGAGTAGCGTGAAGCTTTAGCGAACGTGTGTCATCATAGAGCGTAGTACAAGGGGCAACGCTCGATTGTGAAGCGTCGTGCTGCCTAAAAAAGCCCTTGAGGTGTCGGGACTTGAAAATTGAAGATGGCTTGCCCGGGCGTAGTCCATCCCGAACTCGTGACGTCCGGCTATATTTCATTACGCCGGGACAGGCTTCGTTCGCCGGAACAAGTTCCGGACGAAGCCTGGTACCCAGAGTGGGGGTCGAACCCACACTCCCGAAGGAACCAGATTTTGAGTCTAGCGCGTCTGCCAATTCCGCCATCTGGGCACAGTCAAAGTTGTGGAAGAAAGCACCTTATCCCGTGAATGCAAGTATTCGTTTTGAAGAATTCGAAGCGACAGTAGTGGGGTGATTCTACCTGCCGTGAGCCTGTCGAACGATCGCCCCATCGCAGCTGAGCCACTTTAGACATCATTGTCGGAGGGTAGAACCCGTCCGACTACTGTTCACCTTCTACGCTAAACCGGAAAATCGTGGTCGACTTGAAGGTCTCGCCTGGCTTGAGGATCGCTCCGCCCATTTCGGGATAGTTGATCGAGTTGGCGTAGTCTTGAGTCTCCATGCAGAGGCCGTGCATGGCATCGTGGATCGCGCCACCTTTGCCGATTTCGGGGGCGTCTTCAGAGAGGGAGAGGCCTGCGTAAAACTGCACGCCGGGCTCAGTGGTGAGCACTTTCATGATGCGGCCGGTCGTCGGCTCTTTCACTGTGGCGGCAGGCTTGGGCTGTTTCGTTCGGCCTTCGTTGAGGAAGAAGTGGATGTCGGCGTTGCCCTCGTCGAGCGTCTCAAGATCGCTAAGCCGGACGGGCTGTTGGTAGTCGTTGTAGCCTTTTTTCACCGGATCACGTCGGCCGATTAGCGTGGTGCCTCCCTCTGTCGTGGCGACGCTATCGGAAAAAATTTGCACCTTATGCCCGAGCACATCCCCGCTGCCTTTCAAGTTGAAATAGCTGTGGTTGGTGAGATTCAGCGGGGTGGTTTGATCCGTCTGCGCTTCGTAGTGGATCTGCAGCGAGTCGTCGTCCAACAGCGCGTAGGTGACGGTGCAATGCACGGTGCCGGGAAAGCCGTTGTGCCCGTCGGCATCGATGAGTTTCAGCTCGAGTGTCTCGACGCCGGAATTGTTGATGACCTTCGCTTCCCAGAGCATTAGATGGAAACCTTCGGCACCGCCATGTAGCGTATTACCATCTTGCCTCTCGGTGGGTTCTAGCTGGTAGGCTTTGCCGTCGATTTCAAAGCGGGCGTTGCTGATGCGACCCGCCACGCGGCCGCAAGTGGAACCGAAGCAGGGGTGACCGGCCAGATAGCCATCGAGCGAGTCTTTGCCGAGGACGACGTCGCCCAATGTGCCTTCGCGGTCGGGGACATGGAGCGAAACGAGGATCGCCCCGTAGTTCATCACCTCGGCGCTCAGGCCGTTTGCGTTGGTTAGGGTGAAGAGGGTGACCTCTTCGCCGTTGGGGAGTGTGCCGTAAGGTTTGGATGTAATGCTCATATTGCAGAGCAAAACAAAGTCTCCCTAGCGAAAGAGCAATACAGGAATCTTGACTGTGCGGATCATCGCGGAGGTAGTGCTGCCGACGATGAGCTGGCGGATCGTGGAGTGCCCGTAGGCACCCATCACGAGGAGGTCGATGTGGTCTTGTGCCACGACTTCGCCGATGATTTTTTCCGGTTCGCCGTCGCGTTGTTCGATGGTCACCTCGTAGCCGGCTTTGCGCAGCGTGGCTTCGGCTTCGGCGAGAGCGGCTTCGACCTTGGCATTGCCCGAGCCGACGTAGAGTAGGTAGCAGTGCATGCCACGGAGCAGGGGCTCGCGGGCGACGTATTCGACGGCCTTTTGAGCGCTTGCGCCGCCGTCGAAGGCGAGCACGAAATGCTCCATTTTGTCGAAGGCGCGGGAGGCCACGAGCACGGGATGCTGGCAGCTGCGTGCGACGCGCTCTAAGTTACTGCCTAAATGGCCTTTTTCAAAGTTGGCGTTGTTGCCACGCTTGCCGATCACGACGAGGTCGGCGTCGCGCTCGTAATTGGCGATCTCATCGCTTAGCTTGCCGTGCCATTGATCGGCGACGACGTTTTGCACGCCAGCTGTATTCAGGTGAGTCGTCGCGTCTTCGAGGATGGCCTGGCCGCGCTTTTGGGCGATTTTGGCCTTGGCAGCTTCGAGCTCGACCAGCTCGTTGAGCAGAGCGGTGCGCGCGCCCACGCCCATGCTGCCGCTGTAGTTTGCCTTAGCCGGTTCCTCATGGTGCGGGTTGAGCATGTGGAGCACATGGACGTCTGCGTCCCCCATCTGGCGGGAGGCCCATGCGGCGTGATCGTAAACACTGGTGGAGTAGAGGGAACCGTCGGTGCAAGCTAGGATGTTCATGATAAATGGTGAATGAGTGATGCCGAATAGCGAATGCTAGAACTATTGAAGTAAGTGTTTTAAACGTAGCCGAAGTCGTGAGACTTTGGTCGATGTGGCTGGGGTGTGTTGAGCGTCCAAATTCTCACGAATTCGGCTACAATATTCGAATGTATGGCTGAAATTTTAGTGCCCGCCGAGTTCCGCGTCGGGCTTGTCAAACTTGGCGACTTCGAGGACGAGAGTTTTGCTGGCGTCATTCATGCCGTAGAGTTCAACTTCAGTGCCTTCACGGCGGAATTTCAAGACTACGCGGTCGAGCGCATTGATCGAGGATAAATCCCAGAAGTGCGCGTGTGATACGTCGATAGTGACTTTTTCCAATACCTCGCGGAAGTCGAAGGCCTCGGCAAAGGTGCTCGCCGAGACGAAGAAGAGTTGCCCGCGCACCACGTAGGTGCGTTCTTTTTTATCCACCTCGAAGGCGGAGGTGATGTCCAACTGGCCGGATACCTTGTAAGCGAAGAAGAGCGCGCTGAGTAGCACACCGGCGCCCACACCGTAGGCAAGATTGTGGCTAAGCACCGTCGTTAAGACCGTCACGATCATCACGATGCTGGAGGTACGGTGGTGGATGCGTAGGTTTTTGATCGAGTCCCAGCTAAAGGTACCGATCGAAACCATGATCATCACGGCGACGAGCGCCGCCATCGGGATCTGGCTCACGAGACCGCCCATGACGACGATCAGGATGAGCAGGATGATGCCCGCCGAAAAAGTGGAGAGGCGGCCACGGCCACCGGATTGCACATTGATCACCGATTGGCCGATCATGGCACAACCTGCCATGCCGCCAAAGCAACCGGCTATGATGTTGGCCACGCCTTGTCCGGCGCACTCTTGGTTTTTATCGCTGGGTGTATCGGTGAAGTCATCCACGATGGTCGCCGTCATTAGCGATTCCAGTAGGCCGACGATGGCCAGCGAGATCGCGTAGGGCAGAATGATCATGAACGTCTCCCAATTGAGCAGCACTTTGAAGTATTCGAGTTTTGGAAGGGTGGAGGGCAGTTCGCCCATGTCACCGACCGTGCGAAGGGTGTCGCTCCAACCGAGCGACATCGAGACGGCGGTCAGTACGACGATGCAGACCAGCGGCGAAGGCACTGCCGTGGTGATGCGTGGCAAGCCATAGATAATCGCCAGCCCCGCCGCGACCATCGCATACATGAGCCAGCCTTGCTCCTCGAACTGCGGCAACTGCGCCATAAAGATGATAATCGCCAACGCGTTAACAAAGCCCGTGACGACGGATCGCGAGACGAAACGCATGAGGTTGCCCAGCTTCAATTTACCTGCGATGATTTGGAAAATACCTGTCAGGATTGTGGCAGGAAGCAGGTATTCGACCCCATGGTCGCGCACTAGGGAAACTAGGAGCACAGCCATCGCACCCGTCGCCGCCGAGATCATGCCCGCCCGGCCGCCGATGAAAGCGATGACCACCGCAATGCAAAACGAGGCGTAGAGCCCCACCTTAGGATCGACTCCAGCGATGATGGAGAAGGCAATCGCCTCTGGGATGAGCGCGAGCGCCACCACCGTACCGGCAATCACATCGCGTCGCGGGTTCGAGAACCACTCTTGAAAATACTTAGTCTGCGTCATTAGTAGTAAAAATAGAAAAGCCAACAGGGATCTGTTGGCTAGGGCGTCTCCGCCGATTGCGGATGAATGTTTGGCTATATATAAAATGGCGGAGAAGGCGGGATTCGAACCCGCGGAACCCTTTTGAGGTTCACTTCTTTAGCAAAGAAGCGCTTTCGGCCACTCAGCCACTTCTCCTTACCATCTAAAATTGTAAATTGTGTCGTGTTGTTAAACTCAACCTTTTTCGAAAGAAATCGTGGCCTTATTTCGACCATTGTTCACTTGCTGCCCGGAGGGCACCCGCTCGTTTATCCCTTCGGGACAAATTCACGTTGTGAATTTACCATCTCCACGCTGTCGCGCTTCGTCAGCCACTTCTCCTTATCAAGATGACGGAGAAAATCTCACCCCACGTGAAGATCAACCTTAAACTGAAAGAAATTTCTGCTGCGTGCTGCATGCGCTCTCGTCCGGTTCTGGCGATCTGTGTGCAGATAATCGAGAGGAAGCGCTGAGTGCAGGCGTGTGACTGATTTCACTACAGTCTCTGTCTGAGCATGTGGGTGTTTTGGTTTGGGCTGACGGCTGTTCGTTGGGCAACTTTCTATGATATGGGAATAATACATGAATCCTGAGCTCTGTTTATTTCTAATAGCGGTTTAAATCAGATAAATTTGAATTCAAACAAATGTTTCAAATAATCATTTGATTTTCTGGAAAAACTGTTGCTACATAGGCGCATGTCGAATGATACCAAAGAGCGGATCCTCAAGAGCGCGGTCAATGTGTTCGGAGAGCATCCATTTCACGACGCGACCGTAGCGATGATTTGCGAGGCGGCCGGCGCCAATGTCGCTGCAGTCAATTATCACTTCAACTCTAAGGAAGCGCTCTTCTTCGAAGTGTTTCGCGCTGCGTTCGAAATCGCCAACTCCGTATATCCTCTCGATGGTCAGCTAGCGGACGATGCACCTGCTGAGCTGAAGCTTCGTTGCTTTATGGCGGCACTCATTCAGCGAAGTCTGGATCGAGGGGCAGCAGGTCATTTTAACCGGATCATCACTCATGAGGCGCGTTTAGCACATTCCGATCGTCGTGAACAATTGATGCAGGAGGTGCGTATGCTTGAGCTGGATTACTTGGAGGCGATTATCGTGCAACTATTTCCGAATTTCGACGATGGGCAAGTGGCGCAGGCGCGAATGAACATCATCTCCCTCTCTGCGACCTTCTCAATCTTGCCAATGGCGAGCGCGAGTTTCTTCCCGAAGCCTCCTACTGAGGAAGTGGTCGAAGCTTACATTGAGCGGCAACATGCTTTCGCTCTCAGTGGCCTCTGCGCATTGGATCAAGCTTCCACCTAATTTTCGATGAAATCTATTAACTACTTATTGATCAGCACTGTCGTCTTGAGCGGCTGTATCAGCCTACCCGAGAAGCAAACGCCGCTCGCCGAATCCGCAGTGTCGATTCCGGAGGCCTATGCTGCAGACACGAAATCGGATCTAGAAATCGTCGACTCCTTGCTCGGCCTTTTTAACGATCCGCAGCTCACCTCACTAACTGAACGAGCACTTGCTAACAATCCGGATCTTCTCGCGACCTATGCACAAATGGAAGAAGCGGGCTTTAATTTTCAGAAAGCCAAAGGCGGGCTCTGGCCGTCGCTCGGTGCGAGTGCTAGCGGCGCGCGCTCGGGAGCGGCCGGTATTCAGGCCAGCAATACGTATTCCGCCAGCCTCGATGCGCAGTGGGAAGTCGATGTCTGGGGGGAACTGCGCAACTCTGCGCGGGCGTCCGGATTTGAACTCGCGTTCCGCGAAGCTACTTACGAGGCGAGTCGCCAGTCACTGGCCGCGCAAACCATGCAGAGCTGGTTCAGCCTCATCGCCGCCTCGAAGCAACTCGAGCTGGCCGAACGTGAGCGCGACAGCTTTGCCTCGACCCACCAGCTTGTCGAACGACGCTACGAACGGGGCACCGCCACCCGCACTGAGCTGGAACTCGCTCACACCGATGCGGCCAACGCCCGCGCGGATTACCAGGCGAGCGTGAACCAGCGCGATCAGGCTGCCCGCGATTTGCAGACTCTCCTCGGCAGCTATCCCGACGCTCAACTCGACGCCGGACTCGTGTGGCCGGAACTCAGCCGCACGGTGCCAAGCGGCCTGCCTTCAGAACTCTTGCTGACACGTCCCGATATCGTCGCTGCCTACCAATCGATTCAAGCGGCGGATGCGCGTAGCAAGGTCGCCTACGCCGACCTCTTTCCCTCTTTCACGCTGACCGCGTCTGGCGGTCGCAGCTCCGACACGCTCGCCGATCTGGGGCGCAGCGCCTTTGATGTTTGGTCACTTGCTGCACAGGTGGCTGCTCCGGTCTTCGAGGGCGGGCAACGTCGCGCCGAAGTCAACGCCGCGGGCAAACGTGCCGAGCAAGCTTACCAAAACTATCGCAGCGTCGTGATCAATGCATTCACCGAGGTCGAAACCGCCCTCAACTCCGAGATCTATCTTGCCCGCGAAGAGGCCGCCCGCCTCGAAGCACTCGCCGCTTCGCAACGCGCCGTGGCCAAGAGTCAACGTGACTACGAATCCGGCCTCATCGACATACTCGACCTGCTCGACGCGCAACGCCGTGTCTTCACCACAGAGGCGCAGACCATCGCAATCCGCGCCGAGCGCCTGTCCAATCGCGTCAGCCTCGCACTCGCTTTGGGCCAAGGCGTCTAGCTGGTATCATTTTTCAAATTCAAACTTCTCCCATTCCAAATCGCATGACCGCATTCCAACGCACTCTTAATATTATCCTCCTGCCGCTCACTCTGTTAGGAGCTGTCCTTATCGTCGGGGTCATGATCAGAAACAAGCCGGAGCGTGTCGTCGTCACACCACGCGAGGTGATTCCGAGTGTGCGCTACATTGAGGTCAGCGCCCAGGATGAAACTCCGGTTATCAGCACATACGGTAATGTGCAGAGCTACTTCGAAGCGCAGCTCTCCGCTCAGGTCAGCGGTGAGATCAAACGGATCAGCCCTCAATTTAATGCCGGTAAATTCGTTAAGTCCGGCGACCTCCTCCTCGAAATTGACTCGGCAGATTATCTCTCTGTCATCGCTCAACAGGATGCCAACCTCGCAAGTATGCAACAAGCCTTGGCTGAGGAGACGATCCGATCCAACCTCGCCGCTGAAGACTGGACTGAGTCCGGCCGTTCCCTCGAAAGCGCGACCGATCTCACTCTGCGTAAACCGCAACTTGCCGCGGCCCAGGCCAGCGTCGCCTCGGCTGAAGCCAGCCTGCAAAAGGCGAAGCTCGATCTGGATCGCACCCAGATACGCGCCCCCTTCGACGCCATCGTGCAAAGCCGCAGCGCCAGTCCGGGAAATATCGTCAACAGTGGCAGCAGCCTCGGCACCTTAATCGCCACCGAAAAGGCCGAAGTTCGCCTGCCTTTGACATCGACACAGGTGCAACGCCTCAAACTTAATGGCGCGTCCGATGGGCACGGCACCAGCGAGTCGATTGTCGCTACGCTCAAGACCTCGACACAGCCCAATGCACGATGGTCGGCCACGATCACCCGCACCGAGCCTAGCGTCGATCTGGACAACCAAGTCATCTATGTCGTCGGCGAAATCGCCGAGCCTTTTAAAGACCCGCAAGCCTTCCTGCCGATCGGCTCGTTTGTCGATGCCAGCATTCCCGCTCGCACGATTGAAGACGCTTTCCGTATCCCCAACACCGCTTTAGTGGAAGATCACTACATCTGGATCATCGATGAAAGCGTCACCCTGCAGAAACTGCCTGTCACGCGCTTAGTCGCCGATGGCGACGAGCTGCTTCTTCACATCGAATCCATTGAGCCAGACACCCCACTACAAGTCGCCACGCGCCCGCTGAATTCATTTCGCGCCGGCCAAAAAGTGAAACCTCTCGCCCAAGCACAGTAAATGAATCCGATCAAAAAACATCCGATCATCGCGTGGTTTTGCGACAACACTGTCGTCGCCAATATCCTGATGATGATCATCCTGGTGATGGGCGTGTATACGGGCATCAATGTGCGTAAGGAAGCCTTCCCATCCTTCGATGCAGAGAGTGTCACCGTCAGTGTTCCCTTTCGGGGTGGCACACCGGAAGACGTCGAGCGCGGTGTCTCCGTAAAAATCGAAGAGTCCCTCGAGGGCATTCAGGGCATCGACCACATTAGCAGTACCTCTACTGAGTCGAGTGCCAAGGTCACGGTCAACGCCGTCGAAGATTACCCGATCACTAAGCTGCTCGACGATGTTAAGATTCAGGTCGATGCCATCTCCAGCTTTCCGGAGCAGGCGGAAAAGCCCATTATCACTGAGAATCAGCGCACTCACGATGTCCTACGCGTGAACCTCTATGGCGATGTCTCCGAGAGCTTGCTCAAGGAAACCGCCCGCACCTTGCGCGACGATTTGCTCAAGCTGGAGAACGTCACACTCGTCGAGACCAGCGGCGCACGCGACTATGAAGTCTCCGTCGAAGTATCCGAAAATCAACTACGCGCCTACAACCTCACTTTCAACGAAGTCGCCCAAGCGATTTCCAGTAACTCCATCGACCTCTCCGGTGGCGTCGTCCGCAGTGATAGCGGCGACATCTCGGTGCGCACGCGCGACCAAGCCTACGTCGCCGACGACTTTGCCAAAATTCCCTTGCGCACCAAGGCCGACGGCACTCGCATCTTGCTGGGCGATATCGCGCAGATCCGCGATGGCTTTGTCGACCAGGAGTATCTGAGCCGCTTCAATGGGCAACCTTCCGTTGGCCTCGCGATCACCTCCGAGGGCGATAACGACATAATCAAAGCGGCCAAAGAAGCCGCTGCCTTTATCGAAAGCTATGCCGATACCCACGGCCTGCCCGAAGGGATCAGTGTCAGCACTTGGCAGGACGGTTCCGAGTCGATCCGCTCACGCCTCAAGTTGCTCACCAATAACGGTATCCTCGGTGTATGCCTTGTTTTGATATCGCTCGCGCTCTTTCTCAACCTGCGCCTCGCTTTCTGGGTCGCGATTGGCATCCCCATCTCCATCGCCGGTGCGCTCGCCTGTTTCCCCTTAGTCGGCGTCTCGCTCAACCAATTGACGGCCTTTGCCTTCATTATCGTGCTCGGTATTATCGTCGACGATGCCATTGTCATCGGAGAGTCCATCTACAGCACTAAGGAGGAAGACGAAGCCAAGGGTGATCACCATAACGACCTTCATTCCACCGTCCGTGGTGTATCCAAAGTGGTCACGCCCGCCACGTTCGGTGTGCTCACGACCATCGCCGCGTTTTATCCGCTCACGCAAGTGTCGGGGCGCATGGGTAATGTCTTCGGCCAGATCGCCACGGGCGTCATCCTTTGTCTGATTTTCTCGCTAGTCGAGTCCAAGCTCATCCTGCCTTCTCACCTCAATCACATCCGGATCAAGCATAAGAAGCCGACCAACTTTATCAGTCGTCGTTGGGCTCGTTTTCAGGGCGGTATCGCCAGTGGTTTGAAGTATTTCGTGCAGCGAATCTATCAGCCCTCATTGCGTGCGATTGTGCCGTATCGTTACGTCACACTCGGTGCCTTTATTGCCGTGTTGATTCTAGTCATCGGCTTACTGCCCTCGGGTAATCTGCGTTTCGTATTCTTCCCTGATATCTATCGAGATTCGATTTCGGCCAACCTCGAACTGGAGCAAGGTCTCCCCGTCGATTACCTGCATGAGAATGCCTATATGATCGCTGATGCGCTTCAATCGACTATTCGCGAGATGGAAGAAGAATCCGGCGAAACTCTGATTCGACACATTTCGATCAACGCGTCTTCCAACACCGCCGCATCGATCGCAGCCGAACTCACCACATCGGAAACCCGCACCGTCACCACGGGTGACATTGTCAAACGCTGGCGCTCCAGAATCCCCCCGATTTCCGGCGTAAAGGCATTGAGCATTTCCGGCACTCGCGGTCCCCCGCAAGGGCTGGAGCTGCAGCTGGCCAGCCAGTCGCTCGAAGATCTGGAGACCGCCGCAGAAGCAATGAAAGCTCAGATGGCAACGTATCCGGGAATCCATGACATTCAGGACACCTTCGACTCCGGGCGCCCTGAGATCCAGGTGCAGCTCACGCCCGCCGGGCAAGCCGCCGGTTTCGACAAGAGCGACCTCGCCAATAACGTCCGCAGCGCCTTCTTCGGTTCGGAAGCCCAGCGCGTGCAGCGCGGCCGCGACGAGGTCAAAGTCATGGTGCGCTACCCCATCGAGGAACGCAGCGAATTGGAAACCCTCCGCGACATGCGCATACGCACGGGCGATGGCAGCGTTGTGCCGTTTTCAGTCGTCGCCGATACGCAATACGGTGACTCGCTGGCCTCGATCGAACGCTTTGATAATAATCGCATCGTTTCGGTCAAAGCCGACGTCGACAAGGCACTCACTTCAAGCGAGGAAATCCTCGCGCAGCTCGCAGAAGATTACTTTCCGACCTTCCTGGTGGAGCATCCCAACGTCAGCATCAATCTCTACGGAGAGGCCGAGCAACGCGCCAAATCGGTGCAATCCTTGATCCGTGGCTTCGGACTATCGATCATCCTGATCTACATTCTGATTGCCGTGCCTCTCAAATCCTACACCAAGCCCTTGTTCATCATGTCGGTCATTCCCTTCGGTATCATTGGCGCACTGCTTGGGCACTACATCATCGGCATTCCCATCAGCATCCTTTCGGTCTTCGGTATCCTCGCGCTCAGTGGTATCGTGGTGAACGACTCGCTCGTACTCATGGCTCGGCTCGATGATTTGCAAAAGGTGTGCCCCGAAGTTTCCTTGCCCGAGCGCATCATACGCGCCGGTGGTGAGCGCTTTCGAGCGATCTTGCTGACCACTTTGACCACCTTCGTCGGACTCGTGCCTCTGCTTTCCGAGACCTCCACTCAAGCTCAGTTTCTCAAGCCCATGGCCATCTCCGTCGGCTTCGGCGTCGTTTTCGCCACCGGGATCACGCTCGTCATCCTGCCCATCATGATCCTGATCGCCAACGATATGCGTCTCGGCCTGCGCAACTCCCGCGACTACTGGCTCAAGACATTGTTTGGTTCCCGAGATGAGCCAGAAACGATCGAGACTCAAGCATCGTGAAAGTAACAAGAGACAACGTATTATTTGATATCAACGAGACTGTGCTCGACCTCAGTCCCTTGCGAGGGAGGTTTGCCGAAGTTTTCGGCGATGCCTCAATTGCGCCGACGTGGTTTTCTATGTTGCTCCACGCATCTACTGTGTGCGCCGTCACAGAAACGCAATCAGACTTTGCCAGTTTGGCCGGTCATATGCTCGATTCGGTTGCGTCGCGAGCCGGAGTCAAATTATCAGATGACAACCGTCAGCGAATTCTCAGCAGCTTCGCAAGTTTGTCGCCGCATGCGGATGTGATTCCAGCCCTGAGCCAATTACGAAGCGCGGGCTACCGAACCGTCGCATTCTCGAATTCTTCGCTCAAGTTGATCCAAGCCCAAATAGAAAACGCAGGGCTTTCGAAGTATTTTGACCAGGTGATTTCTGTCGAAACAACGGGTAGTTTCAAACCTGATCCGAAGGTGTATCGATTCGCTGCCGAACAAGTCGGGCGACCGATCGAGGCACTACGCCTTGTCGCCACCCACGATTGGGACACTCACGGCGCTCTCTGCGCCGGCATGCAAGCGGCTCATATCGACCGCTCCGGCTCTCCGTATCTTCCTGTTTATCAGAAGCCGGAGATTCGCGCTTCATCCATGGAAGCGATTGTCGAAGCAATCATTAAGGCAGACTGCTAAGGCCTTGCGCCAAAAAACGTAAGTGCCTTGTGAGAATGAACCATTATGTAAACGTAGTGCCACCGCTTCCGGCAAGGCTCTTGTTCCCGTAGCGTGATGGCGAGAGCCATTGCGAGGCCGTGAGCGGCGTTCCAATCTTTATGCCGCGCTCTTCACGCCGCCTTGGCGGTCTTTCGCGATCAGCATGTAGATGCTGGGCAGGAAGAGTAGGGTGAAGATCGTGCCGATCGCCATGCCGCCGACGAGGACGAGGCCGATCGAATTACGCGCTTCGGCGCCGGCACCCGTAACGAGGGTGAGGGGAAAGTGGCCAGCGACGGTCGCGACCGTTGTCATCAGAATCGGGCGTAGACGCACTTCGGCGGCTTCTTGCACGGCATCGAGCTTCGACCGACCCTCGCGTTGTAGATCGTTGGCGAATTCAACGATCAAAATGCCATTCTTCGCCACGAGGCCGACAAGGGTGACGAGCCCGACTTGTGAGTAGATGTTGAGCGTGGTCGTCCAACCGTCTGTCCAGAATGGCATGTTGGGGTTCATCATCTTCAGAAAGGTGAAAATGAGCGCGCCAAACATCGCCAGCGGCACCGAGCCGAGCAGGATGATAAAGGGATCACGGAAGCTGTTAAACTGAGCAGCCAGCACCATGAAGATTAAGACCACGGCGAGCATGAAGGCGGGCAAGAATTTGTTGCCCTCAGTGCGGAGTTGGCGCGATTCGCCGACGTAGTCGACGCGGTAGCCATCGGGCAGCACTTCGGCCGCGGCTTGTTCGAGCAGTTTCAAGCCTTCATCGAGTGGCCCCATGAAGACGCCGCTCATTTTAACTGCGTTGAACTGTTGGAAGCGGTTGAGCGAGCGTGGCTCGACGCTGTCCTGTATGGTCGCGATTGTGCTCAACTGGATCAATTTGCCCTCGGGGCCTTTGACGTAGATGTCTTGCAGTTGGTCGGCATTCAGTCGTCCGACGCGCTCGATCTGTGGAATCACTTTGTAACTGCGGCCGTCGATGTTGAAGCGGTTGACGAAGCCGCCGCCAACGAGTGCGCCGAGGTCGGCACCGACATCGCGTTGATCGAGGCCGAGGCTGCTCACCATATCGCGGTCGATTTGAAACTCTGACTGCGGCTGGTCGATCTTCGTGTCAATGATCGGAGGGAAGGCGAAGCGACCACTCTCGATCGCTTTGGCCTTAATCTGGTCGACATACTTGAGAATCTGCTCCGGTTCTGCAGTCGAGGCGATCACGAACTCTACAGGGAAGTCGCTACCGCCGGGCAGGGCGGGTGGGGTCGCGGGGAACACGCTAATGCCGCTGATTTGGCCGAACTCCTGTTGCACGAGTGGCTTGATGTCTTGCGCCGTGCGCTCGCGCTGGCTCCACGGTTTTAGGATCATACCGCTGAATCCAAAATTCGGGAAAGTGAGCTGGAAGGTGTAGTTGGTCTCAGGGAAGCTGAAGAAGGCACCGTTGACGCTCTCAGTGTAGCGGGAGGTTTCTTCGAGTGCGAGGTTGGCGGGGGCATCGACGATGCCGAAGATCACGCCTTGGTCTTCTTCGGGGGCGAGTTCCTTGGGCGAGAGCAGAAACATCGGCACACACATGATCGTGAGCAGAATCCAGCAAGCGTAGATCACCGGGCGTGTGCTCAGGGCTAAGCGCAAAATCTTGCCATAGCGGATGCGTAGTTTGGCAAAGCCGTCGTTGATCAGTTTAGCTAAGCCTTTGTGCTCACCAGACTTGAGCACTTTGGAAGAGAGCATCGGGCTGAGTGTCAGCGCCACGACAGTCGATACGATGACTGCGCCGGAAAGGGTGAGGGCAAACTCACGGAAGAGCGACCCGGTCAGGCCTCCTTGAAAACCGATTGGCAGATAGACCGCGACCAGCGTTAAGGTCGTCGCAATGACGGGGCCGATCAGTTCGCGCACGCCAGTGAGCGCTGCTTCCATGCCGCCCATACCTTCTTCGAGGTGGCGCTCGATGTTTTCCACCACGATAATGGCGTCGTCCACCACGATACCAACGGAGAGCACGATGGCGAGGAGGGTGAGCAAGTTGATCGTAAAGCCGAGCAGCTGCATGAGGAAGATCGCGCCGATCAGGGAGATCGGGATCGCGATGACGGGCACGAGCACGGTGCGGACACGCCCCATGAACATGAAAATGACGAACATTACAATGGCCAGCGTCTCGATGAGCGTGGTGGTGACCTCGGTGATGGCTTCTTCAATATATACAGTGGAGTCGTAGCCGACGTTGGCTTCGATGCCTTTGGGGAGCTCTTGCTTGATCTGTTCGAGTTCGTCCCGAACGGCGCGGATCACGTCGACCGTATTGGCATTGGGCAGCACATACATACCCATGAAGACGGCCTTGCTGCCGGAAAAGCGGACTTCGGCATCGTAGTTCTCGCCACCGAGTTCGACCGTGGCGATGTCTTCGATCCGCACAATCGTGTCGCCCTGGTTGAGGATCGCGAGCTGCTTAAATTCTTCGACCGAGTTCAGGTCGGTGTCTGCTGTGAGATTGACGGAGACGAGGTTGCCCTTGGTCTGGCCGATCGCGGAGAGATAGTTGTTGGATGCGAGCGCTTCACGCACTTGAGCCGGGTAGATGCCCAGTGAGGCCATCCGCGCGGGGTCGAGCCAGATGCGCATGGCGAAGGTGCGCCCACCGAGGATTTCGGCCTCCTGGACGCCAGGGATCGCAGTCAGGCGCGGCTGGATGACGCGCACCAAGTAGTCGGTGATTTCGTTGGCTTGTAGAATGTTCGAAGCGAACGAGAGGTAGGCGGCGGCACGCTCACTATCGGCCGACTCTACCGTAATGATGGGGACTTCCGCCTCCGGGGGCAGGTCACCGCGCACCTGATCGACCTTCGAGCTGATTTCGGCTAGCGCTTTGGTCGAATCATAATTGAGCTCTAAACGCACCGTGATGGTGGAGATGCCCAGCTTACTCTCGGAGGAGATGTAGTCGATGCCATCGGCCGTTGCCACCGCCTGTTCCAGCGGGGTGGTGATGAAGCCCCGCACCAGCTCGGCATCGGCGCCCACATAGATGGTGCTGATGATGACCTTGGCGTTCTCATTGCGTGGGTATTGCCGTACGGTGAGCGAGGAGATCGCCTGCAAGCCGGCAATCACGATCACCATACTGACCACAATGGCCAGCACGGGACGTTTAATAAAGATATCGGTAAATGCGGTCGGCATAAAAAGTCGTCTCAGCTAAAGTGCTTAGGTGTTGTTCGGCTTCGGCTCCAGTTTGGGCTCTGGCGCGAGGTCGTTGTTGATGGTCACTGAGATGCCATTGCGCAGCTTGAAGGCACCACCGGAGACGATGACGTCGCCGACTTCGGCACCTTTGACGATACTGACAAAGTCGCCTTTTCGTTGGCCGATGCTGATGAAATGCTGACGAGCGATTTTCCCGTTCTCGCCGTCTTCAATCTTATAGACGGAGTTGCCGTAGGGCGCGTAGAGGATGGCGGTGGCGGGCACCACGGTCACAGTGGATTTGGTGGGCAGGCTAACTTCGACACGAACAAAGAGTCCCGCGCGGAGGAGGCCGTCCGGGTTCTCGAAAGTGCCTTGCAGCGCGACGGATCGTGTCTTGGCATCGATCTCCGGGCTGATCGCGGTCAAGCGGCCCTCGAAAGTGCGCCCCGGATACACATCGCTGGTCAGTTTCACCGAGTAGCCGCTTTCTATCTTGCCGAGCGCCTGTTGTGGCAGAGTGAAGTTTACATAGACGGTTTCGTTGGCTTGCAGCGCGACGATGGGTGCTCCACTTGGCACGAATTGCCCGAGATTGATTTGGCGGATGCCGACCTTGCCCGAGAAGGGCGCACGGATCGTCTTTCGGTCGATGCGAGCCTGAATGTTTTCGACTTCGGCCTGACTGCGGGATTCCTCGGCCACGGCACGATCCAGATCCGATTGGGGCACGTTGCCGCTCTCACGCAGGCGTTTGGCGCGCTCTAATTCGACCTCGGCGAGTCGTGCCAGTGCTTGTGCTGCCTTCAGTTCAGCGTGCTCTACGTCGACATCGAGCTGCACCAGTAGGTCGCCCGCTTCCACTTTCTGGCCATTATCAAAGTTGATCGATTCCACTACGCCACCGATCTCGGTTTCGAGGAGGATACCTTGAATCGGCTCGACCGAGCCGATCGCACGCAGACTCTGTGTCCACGTTTGTTGCTCGACTTCAAAGGTGGATACCGTTTCGGGGGGCGGCATCATGCCCTCTGCGGCCGCGCCCATCGCTTTAAACTGGAGTACCTTTGTGCCAAAGACCGTGGCCAATACCACGATCAAGGCGACTATAAGGAGAAGACTGAAGATGACTTTTTTCATACCTGAACAAGTAATAGGTTTCGCAGATGCTTACTTACTGCGCGCTGATAGAGGGGACATAGGCAGAGGTCTGATAAAAGACAAACAGTTGTTTGAAAAATAATTAAAAGAGTCGGAGAAAGCATTTATTCGGGCGATGTGAAAAAAAGTAAAAAACTCAGTTGACGCGTGGAAACCGCGTTATCTTAATGCCGCCTTTCTCAAGAGTGGCCAGATAGCTCAGTCGGTAGAGCAGAGGACTGAAAATCCTTGTGTCCCCAGTTCGATTCTGGGTCTGGCCACCATTTGAGATATAGGGTCGCCTCGCGAAAGTGCGGCGACTTTTGTTTTTTTAGATTTTTCATTACGGTTCGATTGAAACCGCATAAATCGGATTTCCATCTGCTCGGGTGGTGTTCCGAGATCCGCTTGCGGATCGACAATCCTCAATTGGTTTACCAATTTTACCATCCGAAAGAAAAGACATCACGGTTCGTTTGAAACCGCACATATCAAAATTTCCATCTGCTCGGGTGGTGAAATTGGCAGACACGCCAGATTTAGGTTCTGGTGCCGTAAGGCGTGGGGGTTCAAGTCCCCCCCCGAGTACTTTTTAAGCGCTTCGATTTTTCGGAGCGCTTTTTTGTTTAGTAGCGCACGCTTCCAGCGTGCTTTTATGTGGCTCGAATCACGCTGAAAGCGTGATCTGATTTGGCTAAATATCGATCTGCTCGACGATCTCGAGATCGTAGCCGTCGATGCCGACGACTTTGCGTTGGGTGCTGGACATGAGGCGGATTTGCTTGAGGCCGAGTTCGACGAGGATTTGGGCGCCGATGCCGTAGTCGCGGAAGTCCATCTTGGTGGGGCCGACGTCTTTGAGGGCGGTCTTGTCGTTGCCTTCAATCACGCGGATGCCGCCTTGCGGTTGCTCGATGTAGAGGAGCACGCCGTGACCGGCCTCGGCGATGTGCTTCATGGCGGTGTTGAGCGAGTTGTAGCCGCCGAGCGCTTTGGAGCGGAAAATGTCGCCGAGCAGGTTTTCGCTCTGCACGCGGACGAGGGTGGGGGCTTCGTTGAGCTCGCCCATGCTCAGGGCGAGGTGCTGACGGTTGTCGAGGATGCTGCGGAATATGTGGAGGTCGAAAGTGCCAAACTCGGACTCGAAGGGCTTTGTTAGCACGTGCTCGATCAACTTATCGCGCGTGTGGCGGTACTCGATGAGGTCGGCGATGCTGATCAACTTGAGATCGTGCTTCGCTTTGAATTTGATCAGGTCTGGCAGGCGGGCGAGGGTGCCGTCTTCGTTGAGGATCTCGCAAATCACGCCACTGGGGTTGAGTCCTGCGAGCTGGGCGAGATCGACTGCGGCTTCGGTATGGCCTGCGCGTTGCAGGACACCGCCCGGTTTGGCGCGGAGCGGGAATACGTGGCCCGGCTGCACGAGCATGTCAGATTCAGACTTCGAGTCGCTGAGGATGCGGATTGTTTCGGCGCGGTCGTAGGCGCTGATACCGGTGGTGATACCTTCGGCGGCATCGACGGAGATGGTAAAGTCGGTTTGGTGCGACTCGCGGTTTTCCGAAGCCATCGGGTTGATGCCGAGACGGCGCAGCTGGTGCGACATCATGGGCACGCAGATGAGTCCGCGCGCATGAAGAATCATTTGATTGACCGCTTGGGGCGTGACCTTGGAGGCCGCCATGATGAGATCGCCCTCGTTTTCGCGAGACTCGTCGTCGGTTACGATGACCATTTTACCCGCAGCGATATCGGCGATGGCGGCTTCAATGCTGTCAAAAGGGCTGTCTGTGTTGGATTCGGCTGTGGCTTCTGTGCTCATTCTATAAAGTGTGTTTCGGTGGCGATACTGTCGCGCATCTTGTTTTGTGATTTCGAATGAGCCGTAGTTGGGCGGATTCTATCCCCCAACCCGATAGGACTAAGGGCACCGTCGGCAAGTTGCGGTCGAAGGATAGAATCCATCGACTACAGCCATGCGTCGACACTTTCACAAAACATGATGCAGGCGTTATAAAGCAGCCGTTCTGGGAGAAAGCAAGGATCGGCTGCCGTGCGCGGAGTGGATTGGGCAGATACTCCGCCGAACTGTCAAATAATACTTGGCTAGCGTCGGGTTCTGGCTGAGCATATTGAAGACATGTCTGACTTTGATCCCCATAAGAAAGTTTATAAAGCGCAAGGTGGCACTTTTAGTATAATTGATTTGCTCCGTAGTTTTGCAGATCCCGAGCTTGAAATCGACGGGATCTCCCGCATTTCGGATTTGCACATGAAAGTTGGTGAGCCAGTACGCTATCGTTATGATGGTGATTTAGAAACGATTGAGGCGGGCGAACCGTTGACCGAAGAAGTCCTACGTGAGCTGGTCTTTCCTCTGCTTTCGGAACAGCAACGCCAGAGCTTGGCTGAGAACCCTCAGCTCGATGTCGATTCCGGCTACTCTTGGGAGGAAGAGAAAATTAACTTCCGCCTGAATGTCTTTCACGATCGTGATGGCACGGCCTGCGTCATGCGTATGTTGCCGAAGCACATTCCCGAGATCGATGAGATCGGTTTCATGAATGCGCAAGTGTGGCAGGAACTGACGGAACTGAACCAAGGCCTTGTCCTCGTGACGGGTGTCACGGGGAGTGGTAAATCCACAACGATTGCTAGTATTATCGATTATATTAACAAGAGTCGCAAAGCTCGCATCATTACCCTCGAAGACCCGATAGAGTATGTGTTTCAAAGTGAGCAATGCCTGATTTCACAGCGTGAACTAGGCAAGCATCTCAGCGATTTTCCGAACGGACTACGGAGTGCGCTACGCGAAAACCCGGACATCATTTACGTCGGGGAGATCCGCGATGCTGTCACCGCGCAGCTCGCTTTGACAGCTGCCGAGACCGGGCACCTCGTGCTCTCGACGCTGCACACTAAAGATGTCAAAGGCACCTTTAGCCGTATCGTTGATATGTTCCCCTCCGATCGTTCCAACGAGATCGCGGCGCAGCTTTCCTTTTCGCTCGCTTACGCCATCAGCCAAAAGCTCCTAGCGCGCAAGTCCGGTAGTGGGCGTGTGCCCGTCTTCGAAGTGCTCAAAAACAACGCCGGTGTGGCAAACCTGGTGCGCACTTCTAAGCTTCACCAAGTCTATAGTAAGATGGAAACAGGGCTGAGCGAAGGTATGAACACCTTGGAGCAGCACCTCATTACGCTGGTGGAGAAGGGGGTCGTGTCCAAAGAGGAGGCGATCTCTCACGCCAACGATGCGAATATCGTGACTCGGCTGGATTAGATTTGCCAAAGCGGGCAGGGGGCAAAATCCTCTCAGCTATGGCAGATGGAAAAAAGCAAGCGACTTGGGGTGGACGGTTCTCCGAAGGCCCCGCAGAATTGATGCTCCGCATCGGTGAGTCCGTATCCTTTGATCAACGGCTCGCGCCGTTTGATATTCAAGGCAGCAAAGCGCAGGCTGCGATGCTTGCCCATGTCGGTATTATTACAGCTGAGGAGCGCGACGCGATTCAAGCGGGGCTCGATGCGATTCTCGTCAAAGTCGAAGCCGGCGAGTTCGATTGGGATCCCGCCCTCGAAGATGTGCACATGAACATCGAGCAAGCGCTCACTCAAGACGTGCCTGCCGCGGCTAAGCTGCACACCGCCCGTAGTCGTAACGACCAAGTCGCTACCGATATGCGGCTTTGGTTCAAATTCGCCTGCGACGAGCTCGATGCATCGCTCGCTGCGGTCATCGCCGCACTGGTCGATCTCGCAGATCAAACGCAGAGCGTGATTATTCCCGGCTACACGCACTTGCAACGCGCGCAGCCCGTATCGATGGCGCACCATTTGCTCGCCTACGTGGAGATGTTTGCCCGCGACTGCACACGCGTCGCTGCGGTCAAAGAGCAATCCAATGTCTGCCCACTCGGCTCCGGCGCGATCGCCGGCACGACGCTCCCCATCGACCGTGAGTTTGTGGCCAGAGAACTCGACTTCGTCGATGCGCAGGGCAATCCACAAGTCACGCAAAACAGCATGGATGCCGTCAGTGACCGCGACAGTTTTATCCAATTCGCCTCCGCCTGCGCGGCGATCGGTGTGCACCTTTCCCGCCTTTCGGAAGACTTCATTCTCTGGAGTAGCGCCGAGTTCG
>PPCM01000398.1_pt1 | contig 43263 bp, 34 predicted proteins | sample 1555541 | NCBI WGS metagenome assembly PPCM01 (sample SAMN05284479, study PRJNA326546) | Marine sediment metagenome, whole genome shotgun sequencing project. | isolation source: marine sediment | place: Germany: Wadden Sea | collected 2012-09-05
GCCAGCAAGGGAACGACCTGATTCGGGTTATGATCGCAAAATTCCGGTGTATTCAGAACCTTGATGATCTGATCCTTTTCCGATTCGTTAAGCTTGTTCGCTGGGGCCGCACGGGAGCCTTTCCGGCGATCCACAAGGCCGTCAAGTTCCCAGCGCTGCACCGTACGCAGGGTTAATCCTAATTCCTCACAAGCCTTGGATTTACGAGCGCCGGCATCACAAGCCTCACGGATCAGACCCAACGCCTGTTTGCGATTGTCCTCGCTGTTCAATCGTCCTCGGGCTCCCCCCAGATTGATTGGGCTTTTTTTTTAAGGACAAGCAGGGCCGCTGTCTCAGCAAGGGCCTTCTCTTTGCGGGTCAGCTCTTTTTTCAATTGTTTGATTTCCTGGCGAAGGAGCCGCTCCTCGTCACGTTTTTTATCCTTTGGTTTCGGTGAAGTGCCCGTAACTGCATCCTTTTTCCACTGTTCGAGATGGTGGGTATGAAGACCGTTTTTACGGCACCAGGCAGCCTTTTCTTCATCCGCCATCTGGCAGGTTTCCATCAAGGCTGCAAAACGTTCTTCAGCTGTCCAATCCCGGGGGCGTTTTTCTTTTTTGGGCACGTTCGTAACTCCGGATTCACGATGTAATCGCAACCAACGTTGTATCGATGAGAGACCGACACCGGTCTCTTCGGCAATCTCCCGTCGGGTTTTGTTTGATGTTAATACCATCTGTACGATAGCCTCTGCCTTCTCAGACGAGTAGCCCATATATGTCACCTCAGGCCCCCTTATTCAACGTAATTGTTGGAGGCGACATCTATCCTGACACAGGGGGCAACACCGTCACGAACTGGCGCTATTCGGAAATTGTCGCCTCCCCCCTTAACGCGGATGACTTTAAGAAGGGGAAACACGCGATCCATGCGAGAGCCCGGGCCGCCAACGACACATAGCCCGACTAGGCAAAAGGAACGTTCATCGCCCCCTATGTCGGGATACATGTCACCTCCAACAGTGAGTTTTAAAAAAAAGGGGCCTAATGTGCTATACTTTTTTTTACTCATGTATTATATTTTCCTAAAACAGGAGTAAATGCATGAAAAAAATCTGGGTTACATATTGCATTTTTTTAGCATGTTTCCAAACAGCATCTTTCGTGCTTCTTTATAAACTCGGAATGTATGATTATTCAGTCGCCGATTCATTTAACATCCTTTGGTTTATCGGCTTAATTGGTCTTGCATTTCGCATTCGCATTCGCATATTTTTCAAGAAATTATGGCGTTTCCTTTTTGCTGTCGCATTAATAGTTTACACCCACACATGGATAGTATTGCCTGCTATATTGATATTTATCAAAAATATCCCCACCAACAAAATGATAATCATAATGCTTTTCAACATTCCTCTACTGCCGCTTCCTTATGCATTATACTTATACGCATGGTCCTCGGAACAACTATGGAATCCTAACTTATGATGAATAGATGATATTCACCAAAATAAAAAACCCCTTTCCCTCTCTTCGGGATATTCGAAGCAAGGGGAAAGGGGTTTTATATGAAACACGGTAGCGCCGCAGGGGCGCCCAATTTAGAATTTCAGAAGGCCAAGTCCATTAAGGAATACAAGGGCAATGGCCACAGGCGCGATAAATCTTGCCGCGAACATGAACCAGGGGAAGAATTTCACCTTGAGCGCGCCGCCGTTGGACAGCTCGTCCTTAGCCGCATCCTCCTTGAGGACCCAGCAGACGAAAAGAACGATCATAAGCCCGCCGATGGGCATGAGCACGCTGGAGGAGGTGAAGTCCAGAAGGTCGAAAAAGTTCTTGCCGAAGATCTTCACATCCGCCATCACCCCGTTGGACAGGGAGCAGGGAACTCCCACGAGGGTGGCCACCACGGTGGAGGCGATCGTTGCCTTTTTCCTTGAGATATTAAGGTCCTCGGCAAAATAGGCCACCATTACCTCCAGCATGGAGATGGAGGAGGTCAGGGCCGCCACCGCCAGGAGCACGAAGAAGAGGACCGAAAAGATCCAGCCACCGGGCATCTGGAGGAACACGTTGGGGAGGGTCACGAAGACCAGACCGGGACCGGCGCTGGGCTCGATGTTGAAGGCGAACACGGCGGGGAAGATGGCGATGCCCGCCATGAGGGCGATCAGGGTATCGGCCACGGTCACCTGCACGGCCGTGGTTGCCAGATCCTGTTTTTTATCGAAATAGGAGCTGTAGGTGATCATGGTTCCGATTCCGAGGCTCAGGGAGAAGAAGGCATGGCCCAGGGCGGCCAGGAATCCTTCGGCCGTGATGCTGGAAAAATCGGGTTTGAAGAGAAAGGCCAGGCCGTCGCCCGCCCCCGCAAGGGTGATGGCGCGCACATCCAGCACAACAAGGATCACCAGGAGAAGGGGCATGAGGATCTTGGAATATTTCTCGATGCCGTCCTTGATGCCCGCGTACACGATTCCCCCCGTGAGGACCATGAACACCACCTGCCAGAATACGGGCCGAACCGGCGAGCCGATAAAGTCACCGAACTCCTTTCCGATGGCGGCAGGGTCCATTCCGGCAAAGCTGCCCGTCAGGGATTTGAAAATATACTCGAGGGTCCAGCCGGCCACCACCCCGTAAAAGGAGAGGATCATAAAGGCCGCAGCGATCCCCATCCACCCCACGATGAACCAGGGTTTTCCCGGTGCAAGGCGCCTGAAGGAGGCGATGGCGTTCTTCTTGGCCCTTCTTCCGATAACAAACTCCGAGAGCATCACGGGAAGGCCGATCAGGGCGATACAGAGGATATAGAGGATGATAAAGGCCGCGCCGCCGTTTTTTCCCGCCATGTAGGGGAAGCGCCAGATATTGCCCAGGCCGATGGCGGAACCCGCCGCCGCCGCGATAATTCCGAGTTTTCCGGAAAACTGTTCTCTCTTTGATATTTCCTGACTCATGGATATCCTTTTTCGGGTTCCCGTCGGCTTTGGAGGCACCCGTTGTTTCTGGGTTTAAACTCAAAACCCCGCGTCCTTTTCAGGTGCGGGGGGTACATTGCCGCCACGGCGGCCGGGCAGGTATCTACACAATTCGGGAGCAATGATCAACCCAAATAAAACGGTTTTGGAAAAAGCCTCGACTCGATTATCAAAGGCCTTTTTTCCGGCACTTACCAGAGAGGCATAACCAATTGATAATTAAGTTCATACCCGACATCAAAACAAAGAATGCACAGTCGTCGCTGGATTGATTTTTTTCCCCGAAAAAGAGATCGAAGACGCCTTTACGCCACATGCAACCCGAGCCCCCAAAAAACACGCCCCGCCACACAGCTGAATACCCCCGGTATTCATTCTCCATGCAGTTATCTTCTCCCGCTTTTGAAACTCTCGTGTTCAACCGGGACAACGCATTCATGATACACGGCCATGGATCATGATCAGGGGTGCCGTCGTTCAAAGCGGAGATACGCAGGCTGAAAATACAGGATTCATGAAAGCGAAACGGACAAGATTTACTAAATTTCCCATGCACCTCATGGCAAAAACTGATATATTCCCGATTGTCGGGGCAAAACAACCGATACACCGGTATCGACGGCAATGTCGACCTGAATGCCCCATACCGAAAGATCAGGGCTCCCTTTCACCGGTTTTTTTATCCGGAATCGTATGGGAATACTTGAAATCCAATGAGAGGAGTACGCGATGAAACCGAGGTTGCGCCCGTGGGGCTGCCTTTTACTTGTTTTTTTCCTATTTTTTTCAGGAGTCGCTATTGCCGAAGCGAAAGATAAAAAGGGAAAAAAAACCGGGCGCACGAAAACCGTCACCAACCGCCTTGGGATGCAGTTCGTGCTGATCCATCCGGGCAAGTTCATCATGGGAGATGCCCCCAGGAGCGAGTGCGAGACCTGTTCCGCGGCGGCGGATGAAACACCGCGTCACCCCGTTTCCATCACAAAACCCTATTATATCGGAAAATACGAGGTCACCCAGGCCCAGTGGCTCAAGCTGATGAAACACAATCCCAGCCGCTTCAAGGGGAAAAACAGGCCCGTCGAGTATGTTTCCTGGAACAACGTGCAGCTCTTTATCCTGGCCCTGAACAGGCGGGAAAAAACGGACAGCTATCGCCTTCCCACCGAAGCCGAATGGGAATTCGCCGCAAGGGGAGGCACCACCACCTCCTATCCCTTTGGGGACGATCCCCGAAAACTCGGGAAATATGCATGGTACTCGGTAAACGCCGGGGCAAAGACACACCCGGTGGGAAAACGCAAGCCCAATACCAGGGGCCTTTACGACATGTTCGGCAATGTCTTCGAGTGGTGCGACGACTGGTATGCCAGGGATTATTATTCGAAATGGGTCGACAAGGACCCCAAAGGCCCCAGGGAGGGTTCCGTAAAGGTGCGGCGCGGGGGATTCTGGGGCAGCCATGCAAGGTTCTGCCGTTCCTCGGCCCGGAGCTGGTTTTCCCCGGACAACCGCAGCAGCAATATCGGGTTCCGCCTTGTCAAGGAATACCGCAAATAGCGATACGCCGGAATATGGGATCAACAGACTTGATAAACCGGTTAAAAAGTCCGAAGCCGTTATCCCGGCCGGATAATATTGATGCGAACTTGATTGACGGTACCAATGTGTTGCGATCGATTTTTCGAGAGACGACTTTTTAAATGGCTGTTATACTTGAAATTGGACGGGGAAATCCATTTTTATTCCGCTCCCCGGCACATCACGTTGATTGCTCCGACAATCGGTAACGGCAGCCTTCAAAAAGCCTCGTTTTCATCCAAACGGATAGGTCAGGTTCCGATTGATACGCAGTTACCATTGTCGACCAAAGCCGCCCGACACGGCAAAAAAGATATCGAATTGAAGAAAACGCCATGATTCCTGATTTTTTTGAAATCCCAAATTATCGAAACAGTTGCGCGGTCATCGCTTGTTACAGCTTGACCATCGGCGCATAACGCATATTGCAAGATCACGACAACCCAACGAGCAAATAAAAATTCTGCATTAACGGAGATATCATGAATAAAAGAAACCGCACTCCACTTATCAAGGTCCTTACGGCCACCGTCTGCGGCCTCCTCCTGTTGACCGGGGCGGCATGGGCCGAAACCTTTGTTCCCATCGACAGGGACGCGGTCATGGCCGCCCTTCCCTCGGTAAACGCCGCAAAATATCCCGACGCGGACGTGGTGCCCGTGGAGCAGTACCAGTTTATCACCTACAACACCGACGGCACCCACCGCCTCTGGTACGAGAGTTACACCAAGGTGCTCACGGAAAAGGGCCGGCGGAGGATGAGCACCCTCACCTCCACGTTCACCATTCCCTACAACACGACGCGGTTTACCTCGGCAGAGTTGATCAAGGGGGACGGCACCGTCATTCCCCTGGACATCGAGGGCGGCAGCCGGGTCATGATCGACAAATCCCAGATGGATTCCAACATCTACAATCCCAATGCGCGGAAGCTCCAACTGTCGGTGCCGGGCATCGAGATCGGCGACACGGTCCATTACACCCTCGTGGACGACTTCGAAAAGGTCCGACTGCCGGACTCCTTCAGCGATTTCGTGAACTTCGAGGGGGGCGCACCCATTGTCCGCTACACCTACCGGGTGGTGGCCCCCAGGGCGCTGCCCCTGGCCCGCATCGCCCTCAAGTCCGAGATTCCGGGAACCATCGAGCATAGCAGGGAGGAGAAGGAGGACACCATCGTCTACACCTGGACGGCAAGGGATGTTCCCCAGGCCTTTGCCGAGCCCAATATGCCGGCCATGTACACCCAGACCCAGCGCCTCCTCGTCAGCACCATCTCCGACTGGAAGGAGATCTCCAGGTGGTACTGGAACCTGAGCCGCCCCCATATCGAGGACACCACCCCCGGGATGATCGAAACCGTGAAACGGATCACGGCCGGCATCGAAGCCCCGGCGGAAAAGATCCGCGCCCTGTTCAGGTGGGTCTCCCAGGACGTGCGCTACCTCGGCCTCACCGTTGAAAAGGACTCGCCGGGATACGAGCCCCACCCCGTGAGCATGACCTTCAACGACAGGGCGGGCGTCTGCCGGGACAAGGCCGCCCTTCTCGTTTCCATGCTGAGGATCGCCGGTTTCGAGGCCTATCCCGTGCTCCATATGAACGGCCCCAAAAAGGATCCCGAGGTGCCCCAGCCCTTTTTCAACCATGCGGTGAGCGCCGTTCGCAACCCCGACGGCTCCTACCTCCTCATGGATTCCACCGACGAGAGCACCAAGGAGATCTTCCCCGAATACCTCAACAACCAGAGTTACCTGGTGGCCCATCCCGAGGGGGAAACCCTTCGGACAAGCCCGGTCCAGTCCGCCGAAAACAACCTGATGAAGATCCACACAAAAGGAGCCCTCGACAAGGACGGCAACCTGACGGCGGAAACCGAGCTTGCCTTCGAGGGAATCAACGACAATGTGTACAGGGGCTATTTCGCACAGGTCTCGGCGGAAAAGATCCGGGTCTTTTTCGAAAGCGTGGTGAAACGGATCGCCCCGGGGGCCGAGCTGACCTCCTATGCCGTCGAACCCGAAAACATGCAGGACACCTCCCGCCCCCTCGTGGTGAAGCTTGGATTTTCAGCCCGACGAATCCCCATCCGGGGAGAGGATGTGATGATGCTCCCCCTGATCGGCGTGGGAAAAAGGGTCGGCATGGTCAACTTCCTGCTGGACAAGATGAGCCTCGAACAGCGCAAGTATACCCTGCTGACCAATTACGCCTGCGGCTTCCGGGAGACCTTCGAGATCGATCCCGGAGAATCCCTGGGAAAGATCATCAGCCTTCCGGACTTCCACTCCATCGACTCGGGAGGTGTTCTCTGGACCCGTTCCCTCTCCATGAAGGACGGCATCTGGCACGGCAGCAACCGCTTCGAGCTCCAGCAGCCCGAGTATTCACCGGACGAATACCGAATGCTCAAGGAGGCCCTGAAAAAGATCGAGACGAACAACCGCAGGATGATGGTCCTTGAAAACCCCGCCGGGATCGACGCCGCAAAATGGTATTCCGCCCTATCCGCCGATGCCGTTGTCCTGAGGGAAAATTCCGAGGTCCACGTGATCGATGCCCACAACTGGAACGAAACCGGCGAAAAGGAGATCAAGGTGCTCACCTATGCCGGCATGAAACGATACGGCGAACTCTACATCCCCTTCAACCCCGTGTGGGAAGAGGTGGAGGTGGAATACGCGAAGGTAGTATCCCCCAAGGGCGATGTTTCCCTTATCCAGGAAAAGGAGATCAACCTCATGGATGCCGGGTGGGTGGGAAAGGCCCCCCGCTATCCGGCGGCCAGGATCATGGTGCTGAGCCTGCCGGGGGTCACCGTGGGCAGCACCATCTCCTACAAGATCACCCGAAAGAAAAGGAATCGCCCGTTCTTCGCCCTGAACGGACACCTCACGGACAACCGGACCATGGGCCATTCCAAGCCCATCTTCACCGTTGACGGCGCCTTCAGGACCTTTGATCCCATCCTCGAAAAGACCCTGACCATCTCCCTTCCCCGAGATCTCCACGTGAACCCGGCCTCGGCGGACAACGGCCTGGGGCTTGAAGGCACCGGCGATTACGGCGGAAACACCCGTATCCATAAAACCGTGGAAACGGACGGCAACAGGGTCCGCCATACCTTCACGGCCTCGCGGATCGCCCAGGTCCGCTTCGAGGACAACCTGCCCCCCTGGTACAGCTTCAACCCCTTTGTGTTCGCATCCTCGGGAAACTGGAAGGCGTATGGAAAGGCCGTTTCCAAGGCCCTTGAGGGGGCCGCGAAAGATCAGCCCGAAGCAGTGAAGGCGGCGCTTGCATTAAAGAGCGCGGCGGGGGACGGCGAAAAGCTCCTCGGGGCCATCCGGGACTTTGCGGCAACCCGCGTGCACAAGGTGGAGATCCCCCTTTCCGCCCTGCCCCTTACCCAGATCACACCGTCGGACAAGACCCTTGCCGACGGCTACGGAAACCCGGCCGACCGGGCCGTGCTCCTGTTCGCCATGCTCGGGGCCGCCGGTTTCCAGCCGGAATTTGTCTTGGCCGCAAAGGGTCCCCACGTGGAAAGCCTGGCCCGCCCCCTTGAGCGATTTCCAACGGCGGAGTGGTTCAGCACCGTGCTGGTTCGGGTAAAAACGGAGGCGGGGTACATCTATCTGAACGACACGGACCAGTACGCGGCCCTGGGCACCACGGCCCACGACGGCGCTCCCGGCCTCCTCGCCGCATCGGGCGAGCCCGTCACCATCGCGGCTTTGTCCCCCGAGTTCAGGGACCGCACAGATGTTTCCATCTCCATGGAGCTGTCGGCCGACGGCGGGGTAACGGCCCGTTTCACGAAAAAGATTTACGGAACGTATTTTGCGAAGTTCAAGAAGCGTTATTCCGAGATGCCCCCTGAAAAGCGCCGCAGGAAACATCTTGCCCTGGTGGCCGACATCAGCCGGGCGGCGATTCCCACGGGTGATTTTAAAACCGATTACACGGGCTATCCCGGCATCCGGGAGTTCAGCGTGAAAATACCGGAGTTCGCCATCCGCCAGGGGGACTTTCTCTATATGCGGCTACCCGGGATTCAGGGGGGGCTTTCGGGGGTCTCCAGGGACAGGCGGAATTATCCCCTGCATCGGAAAAATACCACGCGCTATCGCGTGACAGAGGAGATCACGCTGCCGGCCGGCACCAATGAAATACCGGTAACGCCGCCCGAAAACGCCCTGTTCACCATACCGGGTGCGGGCAACATCGCCATGAAAACCGTCCTTCTGGCTCCCCTGCCCGGAACGGAAAACGACAATCGCAAACGCCTCGTCGTCACACAGGAGATCGACCTCGAACCCGTTGTGGTCCCGAGGGACGCTTACGGAAGGCTCCTCGAGATCCACGGAGAACTGTCCCATCCCGCAGCAAGGACCCTGATGGTGAAACCGGCCCCTTAATCCCTGCTAATACCGATCCCGCCCCGGCCCGAAACGGACGCAAAATCCCCGGGCCCGGGGCAGCAAGCGCATGCCCCAAGCCCCGCCGCCGGATTGTATTTCATGAAAGCGGCGGGAAGCCCGATCCTCCCGGCAGCATCCCCTTCCCTTCCGAAATATCCGATCTTAAAAAAGATTTTTCCCTATTTACAGATTTTCTGTTAGAATTAAAGTCAGATCAGGAGGGACCTTTCCCTGAAAGGAGGACCTTATGGCCGAGATCATCAAATTCGATTCTTCCAGGAAAAAATCCAAGGAAAAATCCGGCAAAACCGGCGACTGCCTCCATAAAAACGTCACCGTATACGAAAACTACCGAACCGTCAGGTGCTCGTTCTGCGGCACCCTGCTCGATCCCTTTGATGTGCTGCTGAGCATGGTACAGGGGTACATACCGGCGGATCCCTTTCACAGAGAAGAGACACTGATGACACGGGAACTGCTGAAAAGAGAGGAAAAAGCCAGGAAGAGAGAGGAAAAAACCTGGGACTAACCATTTCCGGCGCTATCCCCCATTGAATTTCCGGAACAGTGATTTGTCGATTTTTTGCCTTGGCGGCATTGGGATTTTTGCGCGCCTGGGGACGGGACCGCCTCTTTTACATGTAGGTTTTGGCGCCAACGAGGTGTTTCTTGAAATATTTATTGGAAAGACGGGCGACCTTCACCCTTTTTCCCCGGCCCGGGGCATGGATAAACTTACCGTTGCCGATATAGAGTCCCACATGGGAGATCCTGCCGGTTCGGCGGGCCGAACCGGTTGAAAAGAAAACAAGATCCCCCTTTGATAGCTTCCTGACGGAGACCTTTCTGCCTTTCCGGTACTGCTGGGCTGCGGTTCTGGGAAGGCTGAGGCCGTTTTGTCGGTAAACGGTCATGGTGAGGCCGCTGCAGTCAAAGCCCTTTTTGGCGGAGGTTCCGCCCCACCTGTAATACACGCCCAGGTAACGTTTTGCGGTTTGTACCAGCTCGCCCCTCAGGTAGCCGCCGCCTTTTTTAGGGGCCTTGGACGCTGAATAGGAGGAGGGTTCAAAGATGAAAAAGGAGCCTATGATTCCGCGACTTTGGAGGTATTCGGCCTTTGCTCGGGCTTCCACCCTGGAGTGGAAATTGCCGATTCTCACCTTGAACAGGCCGTCCTTGTCTTTGAAGCAGTAGGCGTCGGCATCGGCGGCCAGCCTGTTGCGGTAGTTTACGGCATTTTTAAAATTTCGGAAGGCGCCTGCCTGGATTGAGAATTTCAGGCGTTTGCTGTCCAGGGTTTTTACCGTTTTTTTGGGGGGCGGAACAGATACTTTTACGCTTTTTTGTGAACACGCCGAAATAATCATAACGAGCAGCAGGAGAGGAAGGACCCGAACCATTCCTGCAATCATTTTCAGCATATTACAATCCTCTTTGCAGCCAGATAAAAGCAGGTATAACCACTTACTGGCCAGTCATAATCTAACCGTTCCCACGGAAGCAACCGTCGGTAAGCTCAAGATACAACCAGATACCCACACCTTTGTTGCTTAAACAACAGCTGTCTCAACATGAAATCGCCTACACACCATAACTATCTTTTTTTATAAGCAAAGCAGCATACGAATTTCCGGTTCCAAACCGATTTTCATGATGCTTCCGGTAACGGTTACCTATTCCGCTTCAAAATGCATTCCTCATCTTTTTTTTGATAAACTTTTCGCCAAATAATGTCAAGACTACGTACGGCGCTGCACTCCCTTCGATAACACTCGAACTCCCCCCTTCAAAAAATTTTTTAAAACAAATGCAGTGACGGGAAATAGGCTGATTCAGCTCATTGTTAGGTAGTAGCCACTTTACAGCTACTACAGAATGGTGTTTATGCGTTATCAGGCTCACGCTAAAAGGCCAGATAGCTTATCTGCGCCAAACACGCCTTTACAAGGTCTATATATATTTGGTACTCATTTCAAACCATTGGAGATTCAGGGGTTATATTTAATCCTTGTCAATCATTCCGTTGTATCGCACTGAGTTATGAAATGTTAACGACAGATGTCACTCTAAACTCATGCGGGACAGTGGAGAATAGCCAGCCCCCTCAATAAAGGAGTGCCAGGCTATTGGAAACATGAAGCTACGTGAGATTGGCTAAGTTAAATACCAGAAAAACCGAAGCTGCCGGTTTCAACCGCCCCAAGAAAAGCGCGCGGTTGAAACTTAGCATTCTAAAGAAGAATAAAATGACACGACCTCGAAAGATAACTGAAATACAATTAAAACGAGTTCACCAACTCGAAAAACGTCTTGACGATATGTCAAGGGTTGGCAATCTCAATAAAGCAAAAATTATTTTAAATGAACTACGCCCAATTCTTGAAAGATACGATCATAATGCCAGAGTCCTTCAGGCATATCTGAAACTATATGAGGCAGCATTGGAATCTAGGAATTTTGATACCGCTAAACGTGGATTTCAATTTGTTCGAAAGAAAGCGAATAATAAAACTCGGCTTCATTTGGAAGCTACAACCCTACTATCCATAGCACATTTGAGATGCCATGATTTGTTCTCAGCAGAACCCTTAATGGCAGAAGTTCTAAGGAATGACACAGTTATTACCTCTCAGAAAAAACGACGCCAGTTTAGAAAAGAAATCATCGATAGATTTGACCAAGAAGGTGCATTGGCAGCGATGGCGAAAGTTCACCCTCAATTTAAATCTGAGGCAGAGATCCATTCTGAAGCTATAAAAATGCTTCGAGATGGGATGAACGAAGAGGATATTGCTGAGGAAATTGGAGCAAGTGTTCCGCTACAAGTTAAAGATTTCATATTGAAGGTTGACCAATTATCCAGGAATCTTCTACCGCACGAGGAACGACTTCTACTACCAAGCCCAACTAACTATATTGATAACAAAAACACTGGAAAAATAATATTTGGAGGGTTGAAACGCCGCCTTTATAGCTCGCTCTGTGATTCGGAATCGAAAACATATAAAACTTGGATAGATGGCGGCCTTGATGCGATAGTTAGTAAAAATTATATTGCAGGGGCTGTCGTTGCTGCACTTGCGGATTACAAGATTGCAATTGGTGCCGTTGCTGTTGGTACTACAGCCATGGTAATTAAAATGGGAATAGGTAATTTTTGTGAGCGTAATCGTCCAAATTCTCTCATGAGTCTCAGAGGGAAATAGGAAAAAAATGAGCGGGATGAAAATAGTAATTTTTAATCGCTATAACTATAGCAAACAGCGAGAAGATATAATGAATACATTCTTAAATTTTGTCGGTTTCGCATTGTTAATTGTATGTGTATTTGTTTTTGGGTTCAAGGGAATGCCCACAGAAATGGCAATAGCTGTCGCAGCAAGCGGCCTTTTTTTGGCGTTTGCAAATTTGGATAAGTTCTCAGAATTCAAAGGAGCTGGCTTTCAGGCAAAGTTAAGGGAAGCAGTCGCTGAAGCCAATACTACTATTGAAAATTTAAAGGAGGTGGCAAAGCCTTTAATCGAAACTAACTTACATATTTTGGCAAAGGTTGGCAGGGCCTCAGAAGGGCCTTTTGAAAAAAGGCATGATGTTTATGAGCGACTGGCATATTTGCAAGAAAAGATTGGTATAGATGGCAAAGAGCTAGAAAAAGTAAAATCTACCTACCTAAATATTAATGCATGGGACATGGTGTTGGAATTATCTAACGACATTGAACAAGCAGGAAATGAAGGGTTTTCAGCAACTGCCCAAAAAACCTTAGGCACTCAGAGATATGAGGTAGCGCCAAATTTGGACCTATTTAGCAAGTTAGTTGCAGACATACAGCTCCCTCCTTCATGTCAACAGCAGTACGGCTTCTTAAAAAGTTACTATTCTAAGTACAAGCTTTAAACACGGCAAGGCAACATACATCACAACTATCGTCTTTTCAGGAGCAACTAACTTCAAATAGACCATTTTAAGGTAATCACAAAGAATATTCAGAGACATTCTATAGAGACAAACTGGAATAGACAATGGAACAATTTATTAACTGGGTTATGACAAATCCGAAAGTCAACATTCCAATTGCCAGTGCGTTTTTTGGATTATTTGGAGTAATACTTGGCGGGTTTCTCACAATTATTTTTTGGCCTTTTGTAAAGTCTGCATTGGAATATATTTGGGATAAATTTACAACAAAGATATCAAGAAAAAATTTTGAAAATCGGTATCTTGACTGGTTAATTGAAGATCATCGGTATATTCCAATGTTACCAACAACACTTGTACCAGTAACTGACAGTAAGATTCATGAACTAGACCAGCTCTATGTTTCCCTATCAGTAAGAAACGATAAGGGAAAATCGAATAGTATTAGTCTCAGTGAAAGCCTTAATAATAATCATTCAATAATGATATTAGGTGACCCTGGATCTGGGAAAACAACAATGTTGCGTTTTCTAACTTTAACTTTTGCAAGAGCTCGGCGCAAAAGATTTATATTTATGATATCAAACAAACGAAATGTTGACAAATTAAAATATAAGGAAGCTAAAAGAAAAGTATCAAAAGAATTTGGCTACAATGGTTGCCCATTGCCAATTTTTGTCGACTTGAATCAATTAAGAGGTATAACGGAATGGTCAAGTGGGTATAGCTTGCTTGATTCACTAAGATCAAAATTGAAGTCTGTAGACATACTTCGTGACTTTCCAAAAGACTTTTTCTTCAAAAAACTAAAACATGGAGAATGTGTATTCCTGTTTGATGCTTTTGACGAACTTGGCACGCAAGAAGACAGGAATGCAGCAGCAAAACTTATTGGTGAGTTAGCAACATCTTCTCCGAAGGGAAATCGTTTCATTGTGACCAGCAGAATCGTCGGTTATAATGGGCAGCTTAGTTGCTATGGTTTTCATATTTTCAATATAAAACCTCTCTCTTGGAATTCGGTTAACAAGTTAGTCAAGAAGTGGTATGAGTCACTAAATGAAAATGCTCTTGCAGAACAGCTTCTGAATACCCTTAAGGCAAATCCAAGAATATATGAACTTGCAATTAATCCTATGCTATTATCCCTCATTGTTCTTGTACAATACACCAGAAGGCTAATCCCTGACAAACGTCATATCCTATATGATGAGTGTGTCAACATATTGATTGAACGTAGATATGCCCATCCTAATGTTCAAGATGAATACAATTCTGTATTGCCCGCTGATGAGGCAGTACGTCTACTTCAAGGCCTGGCATTAGCCTTTCATAAAGCGCGAATTCGAGAAATATCAAGAATTGATCTCGAGAAAAAATATATCCCTAATGTCTCAAATTCCATGTTCAATAGCAAGGCAGTAACTTTGTCTGCAATAGAAATATTAGAAAACATTGAAAAGCGCAGTCAGCTTTTAGTAGAACGTGGTTTTAACAATGAAGCAGAACCCGTTATGGCCTTTTCACATTTAACATTCCAAGAATATCTCGTCTCTATTGCTTTAAAAGAGCTTACTGGAAAAAGAGGGGAAACAGTTGTGAGTTCACAGTTGATAAACTACTACGAGAATGATCCCGAATGGTGGAAAGAAGTGACATTACTGTATACAGCTCAATTAGATGGGGAATCAAAAAAGTCTTTCCTTGATCGCCTTTATCCTGCACAAGAAATGAATCGATAATGGACATATCTGAGTTACAAATTAAAAAGCTACGCTTAGCTGCAACAATCCTTGCAGAATGCAGAACTCCTTCCTCTTCAATTGAATTCCAACGAATCTTAAAAGACTTATTAACATTTCATCAGAATGCTATGTCCTGGGGGTTACTTTATAACAGCCCCATATTTAAAGTAGATAGCGAAGATATAATATTTTGGTATCTATCTGAGACCATAGAAAAAGATCTATCAAGACACTTAAACAGTTTTCGTGAAGACCCAATTTTTCGCCGTTTGAATTCCAAAATAATTGCAAGACAATTCCCTGATAAAAACATTTATAAAAAAGAAATATTCAACTATTTATTAAGCAAGTTGAATTTTGCAATGGGGCAAAGATATATAAGCCCGAAGAACATAGTAAAACACTACCGAAATCTGATAGACTATAGTGCGGACGATAATTTCAGCTTTGATAAAAACATCCTTGCCTACAACGATTTTCTAAACTTCAAAATAACCCATGAAGTCGCTACTTTCGTCAAAGAATACACTACCATCAATACCAGCCATAGAGTTTGGATTAATGGCCCAACGCGAGCTTTAGTTTGGGATACAATTTTGAGTTCAATTAACAGCGAAGACACTGCAACTATAGAAAGCGGAATAGAAGCTTTTTTTTCAATCATATTAGAAGCTGATTTGTCGTTACAGAAAGAAAAAATTGAGTCACTTTTTAATAAAGTAACAGTCAAAACAAAGGCAATACAAAAAATCACCAAACTGGTTGAGAATATATCCCAGATTACTCTACTCAACTTCTTTGCTTTTCTTAGCGCACTCTCTATATATTTCAAACACCACCAAAGGGAAGAGATTCCTTTCCAACTATTAACAAGTGATTTACCAGAGCCATTAATACCTTTAATTATAGGAATAGGGCTTTTAATAGCGTCACAAATTTTAAAAACATTCATAAACAAACAGAGTATGGAAGATACTACCAGCAAGTTCGTTTCTTTGTTAAAAACATACTCTTTTTCTGAAAAAATAGAGCATTTGTATCTAAAAAAGTTCTACAATTATGTTGCACAGGGTTTTAGAGCTAACTTAGGAAATATTTACCGGAGAGACAGCCGGTATTTTGTCTCAACAATGAAATGCAGGTCAGAACTTTGGAGAGCTATCTTTTTTAAAGACAACCATAAAACCGAAGCAGAAAGTGCTATCATCGCACTCAAAGCCCTTAAAACCCCTGAATTAAATGAAGAAGTACGCGTCAAGATTTTTCATTGGCTATGCACAACCAACATTTTATAACCCCGAGGATCATGATGCCTTTATCAAGGCAAGCTATTATAAGCTTGAATTTCATGAAAAGGTCTGCATACTCCCCATAATTTTGATAACTTCAATTCGATTTTTTAACACATCAAAAATAGGTGAGGTGATTATGAGAAAAACATTGCTTTCCCCAAAAACGATAACAATTAAGAAACTAAAAGCCCAGCAGTATCATTCTGAGGCCAGACAAGACTCAGATACTCGTCTTAAGCAAAGATAGTTAAATAAATTCAAACGGTACATTATAAATTGATATGATACATTCTCAGCTACAACGTTTTGGCAGTTGTGTTTTAACCTCACCATCCAACTGTGTTTCTCAAAAGCGACATGGCAACAGACTGTGCAGATTCAGGCGAAGATATGGAGACGATAAAAAAATGAAGCTGGATATCATTCCATGACCCTTTTCGAAACCACCTCTTCTATTACCGCGCTGATATACGGCGGCATCATCGGATTCTCATCCCTGATCCACGGAACCATCGGCATCGGTTTTCCCATGGTTGCCACCCCTCTTCTGGCCATGCTCACCGATGTCCGCACCGCCATCCTGCTGCTGGTGCTCCCCACGGTGGTGCTCAACATCGCCAATATCATCAAGGGCGGCCGCTGGCACCGCAGCATCGCGCTGTACTGGCCCCTGGCCGTTTACGGCATGATCGGAAGCTTTGCGGGCAGCCGCCTTCTCGTTACCGTCTCTCCCGAGCTTTTCCGGCCGTTTTTGGCGGCCATGCTCATCCTTTATCTAAACGCGGAACGCCTCGGCATGGGATTTTCCTTTATCGGGCGATATCCAAGACTCTCGACGGCGCTATTCGGGTTGGCGGCGGGTTTTCTGGGCGGCACGGTCAACGTGATGCTCCCGGCCCTGATCATTTACGCGCTCGAAATGAAGATGCCCAAGGACGTAATGATCCAGGTGTTCAATTTCTGCTTTCTTTTTGGGAAGTTGACCCAGGGTGCCGTGTTTGTCCATGCGGGCTTGATGACCGGTGAGATCCTTCGACAATCCATTCCTCTTGCCGTATTGGCCCTGATCGTCATGTTCGGCGGGATGCGGATCCGCGACCGCATCAAGGCTGAAACCTATCGCCGTTGGCTTCGGATACTGCTCGTGGTGCTGGCCGTGGTACTCATGGTGCAGTTTTTCCGATAATCCGCCCCGGACAGATCCGACATGCGGGATTTCCGAATCATCCCGTCGCCGATCATTCAATGATCGAACTGATCCCGATACCTCCTCCCGCCTTTCGGTGGACAGCAGCTCCGGAATAAGCAGGGAACAGGATTGCGACAGCCGGCGGCGCGGGGCACCGCCGGCTTGTGATTGGATTACTCTACAGAGGAGGTACAACGGTCAACAAGGTAAAGGATCGAGCTGTAGGGAATACCGGAATGGAGTGAGAGGCCGATCTCGCAGCCCCGGCTCGTGGAATAGCCGGATTCGCAGCCGCAGGTCTTTTCCCGCAACCCCTCGAGGGCGGCCTTATTCAGCTCCGGCACGGAGAAACCGCGATCCCCCGCAAACCCGCAGCAGAAGATATCATCGGGCACCACCACCTTCTTGCAACAGGCCTCCGCCAGCTCTTTCAGGGGAACTTCAAGCCCCATCTTCCTTGCCGTGCAGGTGGTGTGAATCGTCACCGGCCCCGGCGTTTTCAGGAACCTGAGCCGCTCCATAAGGAACTCGTGCACAAAGACCACGGGCTCGTAAAGCTTGAGGCGCTTGTCCATTCCCTGTTGCATCCGATAGAGACAGGGGCTGGTATCGCAGAGAATGGGAATCTCTCCATCGTTGCTTGCGGCCAGCAAAGCCGCCTCCAGCTCCTTCAGCTTCCTGTCGGCATGCTCCATAAACCCCTTGCTCTCAAATGGCTGACCACAGCAGAGGGCCTCCATGTTCTCCACGAATGAAACCCGGCACCCCGCCTTTTCCAGCACCGAAAGGGTCACGGCGGGAAGGGGACGGGTCTCGGGATCATCCTTTGAAGTCCCCATGGTCCGGCTGATGCAGCTCGGGAAATAGACCACCTGGAGCCCCCCTTCCCTCCCCTGGGGGGTGGGATCGACCTTGGGGGCCGAAGTCGGCATCTCCCGGTTCCAGAGAGGCACCTTGCCCCGGGTGACCTTGTGCAACGCCCCCGTTGCCGATTCCATGGCATGGGTGCCCAACACCTTGTGGGTCGCGCTCGCGGCCTTGAGGGTGCCCCGAAGGCCCATGGAAACGCCCTTGAAGTTGTCCGCGATCTTTTCCGCCGTGTAATCGGTGATGGGGGTGACGGTCTCGCTTCTCAGGAACTTGGTGAGCTTTGCCGTGTCGATGGAGACCGGGCAGCGGGTGGCGCAGAGGCCGTCGGCGGCGCAGGTCTGGTTTCCGGGGTAATCGTATGCCTTTTTGAGGGCCTTTGTCCGTTTTTCATCGTCGCCGGATGCGGAAAGGCGGCAGATCTCACGGTAGGAGGTGATCCGCTGCCTCGGGGTGAAAGTGATGTCCTTGGAGGGGCAGACGGGCTCGCAGAAACCGCACTCGATGCATTTGTCCACTTCCGGGTTGGCGGGCGGCAGGGGTTTGAGGTCCTTGAGATGGGCCTCGGGGTCGGGATTGATGATCACCCCGGGGTTGAGGATGCCCGTGGGATCAAAGATCTTCTTGATCTCCTTCATCAGCTGGTATGCATCCTTGCCCCACTCCTTTTCCACGAAGGGGGCCATGTTTCTGCCGGTGCCGTGCTCGGCCTTGAGGGAGCCGTCGTAGCGGTCCACCACCATCTCCACCACCTCGTCCATGAAGCGCCGGTACCGGTCCACCTCCTCGCCCCGATTGAAATCCTGGGTAAACACGAAGTGGAGGTTGCCCTCCAGGGCATGACCGAAGATGATGGCCTCGTTGTAGCGGTACTTGTCGAGGAGGGACTGGAGCTCCAGGGTGGCCCGGTCCAGCCCCTCGATGGGAAAGGCCACGTCCTCGATTATCACGGTGGTGCCGGTTTCCCGCACGGCCCCCACCGCCGGGAAGAGGCCCTTGCGGATGTTCCAGAGCTTTGTGAACTCCTCGGGCAGATGGGTAAAGGAGAGGTCCCTCACAACGGGAATGGAACCCACCGATTCGATGGTGCTCCCCACCTGCTCCTGAAGAAGCGCGGCCGTCTGCGCCCTTGTCTCCACCAGAAGAGCGGACGCCGTGGGCGAAAGGGAGGAAAGGTAATCGGGCATGCCCGGTTTTCCCTCCACCGAACGGAGGGAGGCCCGGTCCATCATCTCCACCGCCGCCACCGGCTGGGGTTTCAGGGCCTGGACCGCCTCGCAGGCGCTCTTCATATCGGGAAAGAGCATCAGGGAACTGGCCTTGTGGGGATCCTCGGTAACGGTATCGAAGATGACCTCGGCGATAAACCCCAGGGTTCCCTCGGAGCCCACCATAAGATGCTGGATGATCTCGAAGGGGTCCGTAAAATCCACGAGGGCGTTGAGGCTGTACCCGGTGGTGTTCTTGATGCGGAACTTCTCCCTGATCCGATCGGTCAGCGCCTTGTCCGCCGCCACCCGGTCCCGCAGCTCCGTTATGCGGCCCAGGATATCCGGCCGCTTGACGGCAAAGGCGCTGCGGCTTTCGGGGTCCCCCGTGTCCAGGAGAGTTCCGTCCGCGAACACGATCCGCATGGCGGAAAGGGTCTGGTAGCTGTTCTGGGCCACGCCGCAGCACATGCCGCTGGCGTTGTTGGCCACGATCCCGCCGATCATGCAGGAATCGATGGATGCCGGGTCCGGGCCGATCTTCTTTCCAAAGGGGAGCAGGCTTCGGTTGGCGACGCTCCCGATAATTCCCGGTTGGAGGCGGATCTTTTCGGCGTTTTCCAGTATCCGGTACTCCTTCCACTGTGGCCCCAGGCGCACGAGGATGGAATCGGTGATGGCCTGCCCCGAGAGGCTGGTCCCCGCCGCCCTGAAGGTCAGGGGAAGGCCGAGGCTCTCCGCCTGCCGGATCACCTCGACGATATCGGGCTCGTCTCGCACGGTAACGGCAATCTCGGGCACGAGGCGGTAGAAGCTCGCATCCGTGCCGTATGCCAGGAGGCGCAGGGGATCGGTCTCCACGGGGATATCCGACCTGAAACGCGATAGTTCCTTCAGAAAAGACCTGTATCGATGATCCTTTGATCCATGCATGGTGAGTTCTCCTATATGTCGGGACAACACTGCTCGTTTGCATCAATAACGACGGGACCGAAAACGGCTTCGGGCGATGCCCCGGCAGGGCTCCGCCTCTGTTCTGGCGCCTGTAAAAAAACCGGAAAGCATCCGGCACAGGGCATTCCCCGGGAGACGGGGATAAGGTAAACGTTGCATAAAAATGTACTTCAACAGGGTTGTTGTGTCAAGAAAAGCCGCCGGCACACCATGTGGTGGCAGCCCCGTTCTTTTACCCTTGCCGACGGGGGTTTGCACGCGCCTCCAGTCCCCCCGGAGCCCTCCCGCCGTTATCCTTATCCAGCGAGGAAGATGAGTATTTAGTGAGATATTTGTCGAACCGGCCAAGGTCGGGACAACCGAAAGCCGCGCCGATGTTGTTGAAGGAAACAGTTTTTCTTGATTGCCGGCTAACCGGCCATGCCCTGATCCCGTGAGCGTTGGAGCGCGAACACGGGGTCATTTTTTAAGAACCGGACTTATCGTATGACCACGCCGGCAACCAATGGATGGAATCCGATGTTGGCAGCCCCGCAAGCCATGTGCTATTTTACCGGCAACGGAATGTTTACCGCCATTTTAAACCGGCCGAGAAATCGTCGGGTAAACATCCCGCGGGGCCGGGACTCAAAATGTTCCCCCCTTCAAACGCCGGACCGCCGAAGCGCGGGCGGCCAAGCTCATTCAATCGCAAAGCGAAACCCTGCCGATATTTCGCAGGTCGTCCTGAAACAACAGGCAGCCCAACGTATCAAGGAGAAGAGACAATGAAATTCAAATTTGCCCACAACAACATCAACGTTTTCGACCTGGAAAAGAGCCTTGAATTTTACAAGGAGGCCCTGGGCCTCACCGAAAGCAGGAGGTTCCAGGCACCGGACGACAGCTTCACCCTGGTTTACCTGGGGGACGAAGCAACCCCGCACCTTCTGGAACTCACATGGCTCAAGGAGTGGGACAAGCCTTACAACCTGGGGGACAACGAGTTCCATCTGGCCTTCACCGTGGACGATTTCGACAAGGCCCATGAGCTCCACGCGAAGATGGGCTGCATCTGCTGGGAGAACGAGGAGATGGGAATCTATTTCATCAACGACCCGGACGGGTATTGGCTGGAAATCGTTCCCGAGAATAAATAGGGACGCACGAAAAGGGGGACAGATTTATTTTTTTTGTGGGTTTTATTGTTTCCAAGTCCCTTATTTCCGATAACGGGGAGATGCCGGCTGTCCGAAAGGATACCGGCACTTCCCTCACAGTCGGGCTTCTAAAATAACTGTACGCCTATATATACATCCACCTTTCTGGGGCATCCCCACAAACAAAACCGTCACCCCTTGATTGAGCACCTCGACTCAGAACCACGATCAACTCTGCCCTTTTCAAAGCCGGGGTTCCGGTCTCAATTACCGTTCTGGGGAGAAACCGTCGGCATCCATGAACCGCGCCGGACGGAAGACGGCCATCCATGAGCCGTCCCCCCCCCTCCCCCGAGCCAAAAGATCCGGGGTTTCGGCATGAGGTCGATAATGCCGAAACAAGGCCTGTTTTAAAGGATCTTGTCATTCCGCCCAGATTGCGATATTAAAGCTCTTTTGTGATTTCATATCATGATGCCATACCACAGTTACAAACGAGGGAAAAAATGATCACACTACTGGATTACGGCGCGGGAAATGTTCGAAGCGTCATCAATGCAATCGAAAGCCTCGGCGAAAAGGTCAAGGTTGTCTCCAGCGCGGATGATATCGTATCCGCCGAAAAACTCGTTTTTCCCGGAGTGGGAAGTTTCGGAAACATGATCCGAATCCTGAACCGGAAAAACTACCTCGCCCCCCTGAACGATTACCTCCATTCCGACAGGCCCTTCCTGGGGATCTGCCTGGGACTCCAGGCCCTGTTCGAGGGTAGTCACGAGGCGCCGGACATGAAGGGCCTCGGATTTATCAAGGGCCAGGTGAACAGGTTCGAAATCGATCTTGCGGTCCCTCATATCGGATGGAACGGCATCCATGCGCATAAACCCTCCCGACTCTTCCACGACCTTTCCGGCAGGGAAAAATTCTACTTTGTTCACTCATACTACGTGGAGCCCGAGGAGGAAGGGGTGGCCCTCACCACCACCACCTACGGCAAGACCTTTGTGAGCGCCATCCAGAAGGGCAACGTCACGGCCACCCAGTTCCATCCGGAAAAGAGCGGCAAGGCGGGGCTCACCGTGCTCAGAAACTTCGTGGATACCGGCAGGGACAAGACCCGGCTCCCCGAGATCTCGGGCGACAACGGACTTGCAAAGCGCGTTATCGCATGCCTTGACGTGCGCGCCAACGACAACGGGGACCTTGTGGTCACCAAGGGCGACCAGTACGATGTCCGCGAGGAGGGCGACGTGCGCAACCTGGGCAAGCCCGTCGAGCTTGCGGAAAGGTATTATAAGGAGGGGGCGGACGAGATCACCTTCCTGAACATCACCGGGTTCAGGGATTTTCCCCTGGAAGACATGCCCATGATCGAGGTACTGAAAAAGACCTCCCGGAACGTATTCGTTCCCCTGACCATCGGCGGCGGCATCCGGGATTTCACCGACAAGAACGGAAAAACCTACTCCTCCCTTGAGGTTGCGGCCGAGTATTTCAGGTCCGGGGCGGACAAGATCTCCATCGGCAGCGATGCCGTGCTCATCGTCGAGGAGTATCTCAAGACCGGGGTAAAAACGGGAGAGACCTCCATCGAACAGATCGCCGAGGTTTACGGCAACCAGGCGGTGGTGATCTCCGTCGACCCGAGAAGGGTCTACGTTGCAAGCCCGAACGACGTGAAACACCACGTCATAGAGACAAGCACCCCCGGCCCCAACGGGGAGAAATACTGCTGGTACCAGTGCACCATCAAGGGCGGACGGGAAGGCAGGGAACTGGATGCCGTTACCCTGTCCCACTCCTGCGAGCAATTGGGCGCCGGCGAAATCCTCCTCAACTGCATCGACAAGGACGGAACCAACTCCGGTTTCGACCTTGAGCTGATCAATGCGGTCAAAGGGGCCGTCACCATTCCCGTGATCGCGTCCAGCGGCGCCGGAAGCGCGGCCCATTTCCTCGAGGTCTTCCAGGAGACCGAAGCGGAATCGGCATTGGCCGCCGGCATCTTCCACCGCCGGGAGGTTCCCATTTCCGAGGTTAAGGATCTTCTCGATCAAAAAGTTGAAGTCAGGACTTCAGACGCCGTATAGGTTTCAATTTCAGACGCCGGTACCGGTTTCAGTTTCAGACGCCCGCACTGGTTTCAGATTCAGACGCCCGCACTGGTTTCAGATTCAGACGCCGGTACCGGTTTCAGATTCAGACGCCGATACCGGTTTCAGCTTCAGACGCCCGCACAGGTTTCAGATTCAGACGCCGATACCGGTTTCAGTTTCAAACGCCCGCACAGGTTCAGCTTCAGACGCCCACACAGGCCTCAAGGGACCCCGGACAACCGGGCTCCCAAAAGAAAAGATCACGCCTTCAATTTTCGCGAAATTCCGAGAATAAAGGTGATGAAACTGATCGTTTCATTTTGATTCAGGTAGGAAGTAGAAAAAACGGGGAGCCCATTCGTCGGGCTCCCCGGAATCCATCAGGCCTCAACGGCCACCAGCGATATCCCCAGCTTCTTTTCAAGGGCCTTTATGCGGTCCAGCTCATTGTCGGAGACCTTCGCGGCCCCCACATCACTGCAGGAAAATGCCAGAAGGGTTTTGCCAAGGTCCTTTTCGAGCTTGGCGATATCGCCTACGTCTTTTTCATTGAGGGTGGAAAGACTACACATCATGGCAACGTTCTCCTTATTCTTTAAACGAAAACTTCCATGGACTCCCGGTTTCAATCGGAACATTCCGTTGAATGATATTAAATTAACTAGCCGAATCCATTTTACAAGTGTGGGCCGGGAAGCTTTTTCAACCGGCACGAATAAGGACTGGATACGGGTTTCAGGCAAATCCTTTTTCCCATATTTTACTTTACTTGCGAATTTATGTCGGTTATTTTTTTTTAAGATATATTTTCATTCGCGTTGTCACCGAATCCGCCAACACCCACCCATCCATCCATACAGGACAGGAGGCGCCATGGGAAAAACCGAGGGAAACGAAAAAAAGATCCTGTTCGAGGCCCCCCTGATCAAGGCACTGCTGCACAACCGCAAGTCACGATCGCGAAGGGTCGTCCTGCCGCAGCCGAAACGAGTCCAAAGGCATATTTTCAGCAATGATTACAGCAAATTCACGGACGGTGGAAGGGAGTACAAATGCCCATACGGCGGTCCCGGGGATCTTGTCTGGGTGCCCGAACCCTGGCAGGTGGCATACGGTCAAAGGGGGGCGGCCCTTATTTACGGCATCGATATGACCGTCCGGCATATTGATCCGGCCCTGGTGCCCGTGGGCATTTCACACGACGTTGAAACCATCAAGTCGGGGAACGGACCGTGGCGCTCACCCGCGCGCATGCCCCGCTCCTGTACACGCCTGTTGTTTTCCCTTGCGGGGGTCCGCGTGCTGCGGGTACAGCAGCTTTCGGACGAAGCCGCCGTTGAAGGGGGGATCTGGAAGGAGCCCGGCGCCCACCCGAAACCTTGGGCGTGCTGGTATGCCCAGCCCGAAATATCCTCCCGGCACGGCATGATCCTGCCGCGCCCGGGATTCGCGAAACTCTGGAACGACCTATATGGAAAACCCAGGCCGGTAAAGCGAAATCCCTTTACCAACCAGAAAGAGGACTGCTGGGTTTCCTTCCCCTGGCAGGAGGAGCAAGGCACCGAAACGTACGAAAACCTGCCCCATTATATCATCGGCAATCCTTATGTGTGGGACCTGGAACTTGCCAGGGTGAAGGAGGAAGCGCCGCAATTTTCCTGAGCCCGATCAGATGTTCGTCATATCCCGCCTGATCGAAGTTCCCGGATCTTTTGTTCATGAAACCGTGAAGATATCCGGTTTTAATGCAGTGAACCCGCTCCTTTCCGGCAAGCTTTTCCAGGAGGCGCTCCACATCGAAATGTGCTTCATATGCCGGAAATACCACCCTTGTTTCACAAAGGGGCGTAAGTTCCGTCATACTTCGAATTTGAGAGCCGTAGTAGCAAACCGCGCGCGCGATCTTTCCCGCCGATGAACGGCCGGCCACCTTCCACACAGCCGAGGCCCCCACGCTGAATCCCACCAGGATCACCGGCTCATCGGATTTATCCATTACCCTTTGCAGGTTTTCCACCAGTCCCTCCAGGCCGCAATTCTCCTGAAAGTAACCGTAAGCCTCCTCTTCTCCGGCAAACTCGATAAACCTGCCCCCATAGGGATCCACGATTTCACCGGCTTCATGGGGGGCGGAAATCTCGGCAACCAGCTTTTCGAATTCAGGTGTTTTCCCATATATCTCGGTAACGGCGATCAATCTCATGCTTCAGTAAATCTCCATTTCAAATGTATTCAAACGCCCTTCAAGAAACGTCATCCGTATGTCCATGCGATCATTCCCCGGAACTCCCGGGGAGGTGCAGGTCAATCCCATGTGGATTTTCAGTCCAATGAATTCATGCCGATTTAAGGGACACGGAACATAATAAATGTACAACAAATTCCGATGGACACGCGTAGCATGTCCATCTTGCGTGACCAATGTGTAATTTAATATTTCCATGCACCTAAGTTGACGGCCCTTTAATTTCAACGACCTGAGCCGCGAGCGACGGGCATACCGAAGTTACTTTCAATTACCCCACGGGAGGGGCGCCCCGATTGACTTAGCACCAATAATGCAAAAAAGTTTCAACCACCACAATTAAATCATTTAATCAAGGAATTACAAAACACCCTCCCGTTTTTTCCAAGGAAATTAAGGCGAACGGATCATTCATTTCTTGTTGTTTCGTGTTATTTGCAGTATCAGCGACTTCCGGCAAATTGAACTCTTATGTTTCTTTGCATTAAACAAAGGCCGGCACGGTTACCCGGTACTCCGGACAGGAAACGCCGTGTTCAACGGTGCCCCGTGATAAAGCGGTGACGCACCGACGCCTTGCAACCGGGACAGACCCGGGAAAATGATACGAAAAACGGGCGGCACCGGATGGATCGCCCAAAAAACAGTCGAAATCGGGCAAAACCGTTTCGGCACAAGGGATATGGAATGACGGAAGGCGAAGCGAAGAACGGCGGTATTTCGAAACGGGATTACCGTAAATTCATGCGGGTGGTGATACTGGCCCAATGCACGGGGATGATGGGGAGCCTGATTTTTAAAAACGGTTTTCTCCTCTCGTACCTTTCAAGGCTGGGGATCTCCAGCAGCGACATCATCTTTTACCTTTCGCTGCCGCAATTCATCACCTTTCTGCTGACCCTGTTCCTTGCCCATACGTCGGATCGCCTGGGTAAAAAAAGGCTGGGTATCTTCGGTCTTTCCGCGACCGTGGCGGGCCATTGCCTCTTGTCCGCCGCTCCCTTTGCGGGGGACGGGATGAAATCGCTCCTCGTGGGGGGCGGCGTGGTCATGTTCGGCATCGGCATCGCGGGGTTTGCCTGCGGGTGGTTCGCCCTTCTGGCGCCCCTCGTGCCGGCCGAGGTGCGCGGGCGCTTTTTCGGAACCCTCAGGTTGTCCTGGCAGGTCGTGGGCATCTTCTTCACCATGGCCGTGACCGCCGTGCTGAAGTACAGCAACTCCCTTTCCACCTATCTTTCGATCATGGCGGTGATCATATTCCTCGGGTTGATCCGGATCTACTACTATATGAAAATTCCGGAGCTGGACCGGCCCGACCCCGAGGGGATCGGATTCAAGGCGGCGTTCCTGAACGTGCTGTCCATTCCCAATTACCTTCCGTTCTGCTCCTATACCTTTTTACTCACCCTGTTCACGGGCGCCTGCCCCTGGATTTTCGGGCTTCTTGAAAAGGATGTCCTGGGCTTCACGAGTTCCCGGATCGTACTCATGGGGAACCTCATTTTCGTGGGCGCCCTTCTCGGATATCATTTCGGGGGAAAGGTGGTGGACAGGTGGGGCGCAAGGGCGGTCTTTATCTTCTGTCACTTCTCCTTCGGCATCAGCCTGTTCCTCTTTGCCTGCCGGGATATCCTTCCCTTTCCGACCCTGATCACGGTGGGGATTCTCTCCACCTGTTTCGGAATGGTCCAGGCGGCTTCGGGCATCGCCATCACCACCGAGATGATGACCCTGATTCCCGAAACCGGGAAATCCCTTTCCACCTCCCTGAACTTCACCCTGCAGGCGGCGGGCACCACCTTTTCGGGGATGATCGCGGCAAAGATCATGGAGTACGGGATTCTCAGCCCGGAGTGGGTCTTCATGGGGCTTTCCATGAGCGCTTACGACACCCTGCTCTTGGGCTGCGCGCTCATGGTAACGCTGCTGGTGGTCACCCTCGGGCTTATCCCGTCCGTAACGCCGAAAAAATCGGTCTGGATTCCAACCGGCTCATAGGAGACTTTCGCCATCGGAGATTGTAAATCGATTCGTGGCCGGGCCGGGGCCGGTACACCGGGATTCGCAAAACAGGTTCGCAAGAAGGCGCGGGAATCGGAATTCGAAAGAAGATTCGAATCCTGGATTTGAATTTTTTTCACAGCCGTAACCCCACCCGGCGTGATGCCAAATCGCGTCACAATGCGATGATGTCGATGAGTTATAGCAACAGAACTACGATGAACTCGAAAACAATCAGAACCCATTTTATTTAAAACACACCATGAGCCATGCACATAACATGTAAAAATAGATCAGGTGGGGGGGCAAGCATGCGTCCGGCATTATATCGGGGCGCCCGCCCACCGGAATCCGAACCCATGGAATATCGGCAACACCATGCCAAATTACCCAGGTTCATCCGGTGGAGTGCGGGCACCCTTATAATCGATACAAATTGACGGAGCGGACAGGTATTCAATCTTCCGGAGCCTCCGTCTGAATATGAGCAATCAGCTCACGGGTCAAGCAGTGACCCCTGCGGGCATTACTCTTCGACCAACTCGAAGAACTCTTTTTCAGCACCGCAAACAGGACAGACCCACTCTTCGGGAACCTTGTCAAAGGGCGTTCCCGGCTCCACACCGTTATCGATGTCCCCCACCGCGGGGTCATAAACATAATCGCAAGGGCATTCGTACTTATCCATCTATTATTCCTCCAATGCTGTTAAAAATCCAACTTCGTCGGTATCTTCGATAAATCAAAACCGCCCTGTTTTCATATCACCATTTAATCAGTAAGGCAAAAGCGGAAATTCCTTACCGCCATATCCATTCATTTTTAACAGCAATTACTTCCCCACATGGACAAGCGTCCCCATGATTTGTTACCTATGGAGCATCTTACCTGAACTTCGTCCACGCGGATAAAGTGCTGGACAATCGCGGTGAAATATATTACCAAACACACAAATTACGTAACCACTTACGTAAGCACAAACACAAACAACTTTCATAATCGGGTTTGATATGGATTTAATGGCAAGTTTCGGCTCCCTCTCCCTGGGCAGCCGCTTGAAACGGTTGAGTGATCATCTGGTATCCGAGGTGGAAAAGGCATACAAGGCTCTGAATGTGGACCTTTCCCCCCGGTTTTTCCCCATGATCTATCTTTTGAAGCAGAGCGGCGCGGCAGGTGTTACGGAGATATCCGCTTCCCTCAAGGTGAGCCATCCCGCCGTCAGCCAGATGACCACGGCGCTGATAAAGCAGGGGCTCGTGGAAAAGCGCCCCGATCCCTCGGATGAACGCCGTCAGCTCGTTTCCCTTACCGCAAGGGGCAAGGCACTCACGGCTTCGGCCTCGCCCGTCTGGGATATCATCAGGGAATCCGTGGACGAGGTGATCGAGTCTTCCGGGGGGGATTTCATGGAATCCCTTACGCGCCTTGAAAAGGCGCTTGCCGAAAAGTGCCTTTCCGAAACCATCATCGGAAAACGCCTGGCAAGAAGGAGAAGGGATCGTCACGGCATACGCATCGTCGGCTGGGATCAACGCTACAGAGATGCGTTTTACCACCTCAACGCGGAGTGGATCTCCCGCTACTTCGAGTTCGAACAGAGGGACAAGGAAGACCTGAGCCAACCGGAAACCTGCTTCCTGGCCCGCGGAGGTCATATTTTCTTCGCGATAAAGGGAAGCGAAGTCGTGGGCACGTGCGCCCTTTCCAAGTTCGACCCCTCCACCTTCGAACTCTCGAAGATGGCGGTCACCGAGGAACACCAGAGAAAAGGGGCGGGTCAGGGACTCCTGGATTTCGCCCTGGAACAGGCACGGTTTCTCAGCGCGGAAAAGGTATTCCTCGAAACCAGCACAAAGCTGACGGCGGCACTAAACCTGTACGAAAGCTCCGGTTTTCCGGTGCTCCCCCATCCCAGGGGAGGTTCTCCGTACAAGCGGTCCGACATTTATATGGAACTAGAACTTTAACCCCATACGGGATTGCCCCCGTGTACGCGGCGCAGGGACACGAAACGACAAATTAGGCATGTGGAAATAAAGAGTTCAACACTTGTTCAGGCAACGATTACAGCCGTTGACATACCTTTTCCGCATCATTGTGGTTTTTATTCCGAGCCCCTGACGCACCGAGTACGGCATTCCCCCCCATGTACGCGGCGACGAGCCGGCAACAGCGCGGGGCTTGCTTACGGTGCGCGTAACGGTGAAAATCGCACCTCCCGTGCCCACGTGAAATTTCCTTCGAAGGGGGCAATTCCAATGAACAAAACAAGCGGAGACTGTCCTGAAATCTGAATCACTTCGTGATTAAAAGCGTCCCGAGCAATTTTTCCCTCGGATTCCCGTTTCCGGCACGGGCACACGGATTTTTAGGACAGACTCGAAAGGCAGGATCATGACCGGCACATCCATCGCGGTTGAAAAGAGCAACGCAACCTATTCCTCGGAATTTTTAGGGGGCGCAAAGGCCACGATTCCCTTAATCGTGGGGGCGATTCCCTTCGGCATCATCTTCGGCACCCTGGCTCCCGGCAGCGGATGCTCACCCGAAGCGGCAATGGCCATGTCCCTTATTGTGTTTGCCGGCTCGGCCCAGTTTATCGCCATCGGACTCATGGCGGCGGGCGCGGCGGTTCCGGTGATCGTGTTCACGACCCTCGTGGTGAACCTCAGGCACCTGCTCTATGCCGCCGCCCTTGTGCCCCATGTGCGCCACCTTTCCCAGAAATGGCGGGCAATCCTCGCGTTCGGGCTCACCGACGAGAGCTTTGCCGTGGTATCCAGCCGTTTCATGAAAGAGGGCTCCACCGACCGCAGCCACTGGTACTACCTCGGTTCCATCACGGCCATGTACTCCAACTGGGTCTTCTGCACCTTCGTTGGCCTGAACATCGGAACCCGCTTTCCCGATATGACCGAGTGGGGACTGGATTTCGCCATGTCCGTGACCTTTATCGGGATGATCGTCCCCTACCTTAAAAACAGACCCATGTGGGGGGCCGTTGTTGTCTCGGGCGCCGTTGCCCTGGCGGCCTTTTCCCTGCCCCACAAGCTCGGCCTGATACTCGCGGCCCTCTCCGGCGTTCTCGCCGGCATGGTACTGGAATTCATGAAGGAAAAAAGAGAAAAGGAGGAAGCATAGATGTCCGAATTCTATCTTATCGCAGGAATGTTCGCCGTAACCTTCGGCATACGCCACGTTCTTTACCTTATGGCGGGACGCTTCTCCTTTCCCCGGCCCGTTGAAAAGGCGTTGAACTATGTGCCCCCGGCCGTTCTTACCGCCATCGTGGTGCCGGCGGTGCTCATGCCCGACGGAAAAACCCTGGATATTTCTTTTGGAAATGCCTACCTGGCGGGCGCTTTGATAGCGGCCGGGGTTGCATTCTGGCGAAACAACCTGCTCCTTACCATCGTGATCGGCATGCTGGGGTTTGCCGGGTGGCACTGGATGGTCGGATAGCAATCTCTTGATCGATCACATTCATTCGAGGCGGATTATGAGCAACTCCTTGCCGAACGGTTTTACCGTGAGAAACAGCATGCCGTCGGCCCCCCCCGTATCATCGGCGTTATGAAGTAATTGCCCCCTTGATCCACGCCCCGGTTACCGATATGCTTTTCCGTGAACGTCAATGCAATGAAACGAGTGTTTTTTGCCAAGCCCACCGGAGGAAAAGATGAAATCCGAAAACAGCGTATTTGAACAAAACTATGAGTACTATCTGGAGCGGATCAGGAACGTTTCACTCGACACCGTCGCCGAAAGCCTCGGTGGGCGAAAAAAGGGAAACGCTCTGATCATCCCGTTTTTTGGAACGGACTTCGAGGTCTCGCACGAGGGGATACTGGATCCGTCCGGGAAAAGAGCCGGTTACGACATCTCCATTATCATCAGCAAGTACATTTTAATGTGCCCTAAGGGTCCCACCGGGAAAAAGGAGTGGGTCTCCTTCAGGGACCTGAAGGATTCCGGCCCCCTGCTCAACTATTTCGCCAAGGATGTGGAGAACCCGGCCGCCGCCCTCCTTTCCGGAAAAGACCCGGACGCCGTGCGCAAGGCTTCGGGCGGCCGTGCTCCCGATCTCGACGTGTCCTACGACCTCTCCCTTCGGTTCGACGCCCTCCCCAGGGTACCGCTGATCCTTCTGTTCAACGACGCGGACGAGGAGTTTCCGGCGACTTGCGGCGTGCTCTTTGAAAGCCGGGTGGAACAGTATATCGATGCGGAATGCATCGCCATGGTGGGCGCGCGGCTCGTTCGCATGCTGAAAAAAAGGCTCGAAAATCCTTGAGGCACTCGCCAACAGTCCGAACCCGATGTTTCGAGCTCAATAAAAAATGGCCTTGGACTTTTTTACCGGTTATCGCCTTTGATGATCCTGCAAAAGTCGCGTCTCGATAATCGGCGCCCGGGACAGGTGATGTCAATTTTGTTCAAGAAATATCCCCTCCCCCCTGGTACCGTTCCTCCAAAGAGATGCTCGTAACGCAAGCCAACCGTCCCGCAAACGGACGCCGGGTAATACGTGTCCCCCCGATTGACCACGGGCATGGACACGGCATATTCAACAACAAGGGGGAATAATGGCAAAAGAGACAAAACCGACGGTTTCCATGGACGACACCTTTGACAAACTCGACATCAGGGTGGGAAGGGTTATCGAGGTTCAGGAGGAGGCCGGTACCCATAAGCCGACCTATAAAATGGTGGTGGACTTTGGAAAATTCGGGGAAAGAACCAGTTACGGACGATTCACCAGCCACCCGCCCGAGGAACTGAAGGACCAACTGGTTCTGGGCGTGTTGAACTTCGGCCCCAGACGGATGGGAGACGTGGTTTCCGAGGTCTTGATCCTCGGGGTCCAGTATCCCAAGAAGGAGAGCGGCGAGGCCACGCCCGTCACCCCCATGGTGGGTGCCAAAATCGGCGGCAAACTGTTCTGATCAAATCCAACGTTCAACTTCCCACCCATCATTATCCGCCTTGCCGGAACCCGGCAAGGCGGTTTTTCGTTTTCATTGCCGGCCTCGCGCCGAAACGCCTTTCCAACATAAGGAATCAGGCAAAATCGCTCCATATCCACCCGAATCGAAACAATTGACGGGCGATGCGACCTGAAACGGTTTCCAGATGAAAAGCGGGGGAAACTTGGATTTTCATCGATTTTTTTTGCTTTTTGGCGCAATCAGTTATAATGCAACACCGGTTACGTTTTAAGTTTCACAAAACATCTGGTATAATCCGGTTGTCGATTTAATAATGATTCACCCGCTGTAAAAGAAAAGCTACGGAAATGATGCAAAGCACAGGAAACAAACAGCTCGATACCCTGCTCGGCGGCCTCAGGACCGGGGACAATGTGGTCTGGCACGACGAGTCGGGAAGCCTTGCCCCTGATTTTTTTTATAATTTCATGGGCTCCTCCTTTGGGGAGAAGACCCACGTGGTCTATGTGAGTTTCGACCGATCCCCAAAAAACCTCATCGCCACCCTCGGCTCCCTTGCGGACAACCCCATGCTCACCATCCTGGACTGCTTTACCCACGGCAAGGGCGAAAGCAGCGAGCTCTTCCTGAAATTTTACAAGGACGGCGGAAAAAAGGGCCGGGGCAAGGTGATCCCCATCAAGAAACCCGAGGACCCGGACACCCTTTCGGATACCCTTGAAACCGTTTACGGCATGTGCGGCGGAAAGGTGAATTACATCTTCGAGAGCCTCACCGGGATACAGGATCTCTGGGGGTGCGAGGAGAGCGTCCTGAAATTTTACACCAGGACCTGCCCGAAGCTTTACGAACTCAACACCATCGCCTACTGGGTCCTGGAGCACAACGCCCATTCCAAGCGGCTCAGGTCCGGCATCAGCCAGATCGCCCAGGTGGTGATGGAGCTCTCCGTTAAAAGGGGGAACTCCTTTCTCACCGTCACCAAGGCCGAAGGCAGGAAGGTGGAGAGCCTCAACAAGGCCCACGGCTATTGGATGAATGCAGGAGAGGCGGTTTTCGGCGGAAGAAAGGAGCAGGCCGGGGGAAAACACGACCTGGGCAGCCGCATCAAGGCCCACAGGACCGGCAGGGGCCTGTCCCAGACCGGCCTTGCAAAGCAGGTGGGGGTAACCCCCAGCACCATCTCCCAGGTGGAGAGCGGCCAGATCTACCCCTCCATTCCCGCGCTCCTGAAGATCAGCGAACTGCTGTCCGTGGACATGGCAACCTTTTTTTCAGCGAACGAAGGGGAATGCGACCGGATTTTCTTTCCCGCCGACGGCGCCATGGAGATCAACATCCCCGGCATCACCGGCAAGGGCATCGCCGTGAGGGAACTGATCCCGCGCGGCAGGACTGCGGGCTTCGAGCCCTTTTTCATCGAACTGGAACCCGGCGCGTCGGCCAAGTCCCATTTCTTCCCCAACAAGGGAGAGGAGTTCGGCTTTCTCCTGTCCGGGAAACTGAAACTCACCGTGGCGGACGCCGAAAAGGAAGTATCCGCCGGCACCTTTCTCAACCTGAGCTACGACATGCCCGCAAAGTGGAAAAACAGCGGTGACGAGACGGCTTCTCTCCTCTGGGTAAAACTGAAAAAATAAAGGCCCTTCAATAAAACAGCCTCCGAACAAACCCGCATGGGCTCGTTCGGAGGCGTACCGTTTTATCCTATACTACCCGATCAGAATCAGGAGTTGAGAATCTTCGTGGCGGACTCGTTGTTCACGTCCGTCATATAGGAAATGCCCGTTTCCTGGGCGGTTTCCCTGTTTCCGGAAATGATGTCGTGGCGGGAGATCTCGCTCAGGCAGAACTTTCTGGCGCCGGCCAGGAGCTGCTGGAGGCCGCATCCCAGTTTGTCGGCCATGGTCCAGAAGGCGATGGCGCCGTAGGGGATATCGTTCATCTCGCTCTTGCCCACGAGCTTCTCCACGTCGTGGTAACAGGCGAAGATCTCCTCGGCGGAGGAGCCGAGGCTGCTCACGGACTTGGGCAGGGTATCCCAGTTGCCGTTGACCTTTGCACGGTTTTCGGGCTTGAGAACACCCTCGATGTTGGAGCCAAGGAATCCGGGAACCATGATGCCCCGGCCCATGCAGATCAGCTTCGCATAGGGCGCGCCAAGTGCCAGGCCCTTGAAGATGCTGTCCTCGTAGGAGAAACCGCCGGCAAAGGAGAGATCCACCACCTTCTTGCCCTTTGCCGCCAGGATCGAGGCGTACTCGTAGGCCTTGGCATGGAGGTTCACCGAGGGGATGCCCCAGCTCTGCATCATGTTCCAGGGGCTCATGCCGGTTCCGCCGCCGGAGCCGTCAATGGTGAGAAGATCCAGCTCGGCGTCGGTGGCGAACTTGATGGCCATGGCCAGCTCTTCCATGCCGTAGGAGCCCGTTTTAAGGGAGATTCTCTTGAAACCGAGGCTTCTCAGGTAGTCGACGCTCTTCATGAAGTCTTCCTTCACGTCGTCCACGGTTGAGAGATGGGTTCCGCCCAGGCGGGAGTGACGGGCAAAGGACTTGATGGCGCCGGCCTTGAACGCTTCCTGCACTTCGGGGAGCTCGGGGTTGGGATCCACAACGTACCCGCGCTTCTTGAGGAACATGGCATAGTCGAGGCTGGTGACCTGGATTTCGCCGCCGATATCCTTGGCGCCCTGGCCCCATTTCAGCTCGATAATGCACTTGTTGCCGTATTTTTCGGCCACGTATTCGGCAACGCCGTTCCTTGTATCCTCAACGTTGAGCTGAACGATAATTGCGCCGTATCCGTTGTAGTAACGGAGGTAGGTGTCGATCCTGCGGTCCAGTTCGGGGGCCTTGGTGATCTTGCCGCCGCTCATCTCCGATTCCTTGTCCACGCCCACGACGTTTTCGCCGATGACAACGGGAACACCCACCAGGGAACAACCGATGGCAAAGGAATCCCAGTACTTGGCCGCGATAAAGGTGGAGCCCAGGGCGCCCGTCATAAGGGGCATTCTGCACTTGGTCTTCACCTCGTTACCGAACTCCGTTACGAGGTTCACGTTGGGGAAGATACAGTCGTCCGCGTTGTCGGTGAGGTCGCCGTTGAGGCCGTTGGAGCCGTATGCATAGCCCTGGACCCTGAGGGAGTTGTAGGAAACGCCCACGTGGGTGGTGTTGTTGGCGCCGGCGGTTACCAGGCCGAAATCCCTGGGATAGAGAAGCTTTCTGCCCACCATGCCGGAAAGCCAGGTTTCGCACTTGCCGTGACAGTCGGCCCGGCAAAGGGTACAGAGTCCTGATTCAGCCGCATTACCGCGGTTCACGGTTCCGAGAACATCATTGGCCTTTGAAAAACGCATATCCTAAATCCTCCTTGTTTTGCATCGTCACTAAAAGATTTGTGAGAGATAACCCGGACAACAGGGAGGCTGGAAAAAAACACGGGCGCCCCTTGCCGTAATCCGGATAGAGACGCCCTTGTCACTATAACTTAATTTCATGCACACGCCATTGTGCGCTCGGAAATTTTATTAGCCGAAATAGAATAGGGATATACTTATTAGTTTTACTGAATTTTTGTCAAGTATTTTTTAATGAAATGATCAATTTATCACAATGAAGTCCATTGAATTATCCCTCGTAATGGAATAAATAGCCTTAAATCATTCATCAATTGCGCTTCCACCCGCTTATCCGCTTTAGATATTCAGTTCAACTTAATTTATCCACAACAACACCACCCCAGCTAATACTTAATATTTCAGATACTCATATTTCAAGGAGATCTTCGGGAAGGGAGCAGATCCATCGCCCCATGGCGGGAACATTGTCCACCGGCTTCAATCTCCTCGAGACTCAGTTAGATGGTTTCATTAAAACGATAATTCGAGGGCGACACGATGTTGTCGGATCTGTTCAGACGACCAAATGTGGTGGTGGTGGAGGATTTGTGTTGCGGTGGGCTGCGGGGTGACAACCGAGAGGCAAACTACCCCGCCGGGAAGCCGCCAAGCCCGGAACGAGAGGTTGTTCCGGGCAATACGGGTCTACTGGGCCAGTTCCTCGGAGAGGATAACGGCTTCGGCGATCTCCCGCATGGACCTGCGGGAATCCATGCTTTTTTTCTGTATCCAGCGGAACGATTCGTCGGCCGTGATGTTTCGCCGGGTGGAGATGATCTCCTTTGCCCTTTCAACGAGCTTGCGTGTTTCGAGCTCCTCGCGGATGACGCGGGCATCCACCGCGAGCTTTGTGTTGTGAATGGCAAGGGCCGCCTGGTTCGCAACCGTGGTGATCAGGTTCACCTCGGATTCCGGAAAATCATGGGGCTTGTCCGTAAAACAGTTCAGGACACCGATAACATTGTCGGTTCCCACGGTCATGGGGACACCGGCCATGGAAACCAGGCCCAGTTTCCGGGCCATCTCCTTTTCCTTGAACATGGGCTCGTCCAGAACGTTTTTGATGATCAGGGGCTTTTGCTGCGTTGCAACATAACCCACAACCCCCTCGTCCATCTTCAGGGTCCTGTCCTGGACATAGTCCTGATCGATGGCCTGGGTCGATTTAAGGCGGATGATGGAATCGTTCTTCCCCTCCTCGATCATCCAGAGGGAACAGATCTCCACGCCGGTCACCCTTGCGGTTACCATGACGATGAGTTTGAGAATATCCTCCAGGTAATGATCGGAGATGATGACCCGGCTGATCTCCATCAGTGCCTTGAAGTATTCCTTGTATATTTCCGATGAATTCTCCTTCATCTGTCAAAAACCTTCAATCGTGATAGTGTTAATAATACAACATGAAACAGGGTCCATATTGTTGTTCCAACCATTCCTTATATAAAAAAAGCGTGGTTTAGTCCATTTTTAAATGTAAATTTCCCGGTTTGGGATTGAATTGGGCCGGGGGAAATGGGGCGCCGGATTCCGGAAGAAGACCTCCGAACCCCGCCCGGGGGCAGGGTCCATGGAGGCATGGCCACACGTATCGGTCGCCCCTTGCCGGGAGGGCGGGAAGCGTGAGGGCGATTCACCAATCTGTCGAACCTTGCAAAGGAGACTGGAACCGTTACGGCATATTCTTACCAACCGCTCCAACCCGGCAAAGGGGCGGAAAGCGCGGGGTAATTCATACCTTTCAGTCGATCCTCGCCAAACGGCAAGACCCGTGAACGCATTGGATCAATCGAAGAAGTCGAAAATTTCCTTGATGATATGCTTCTTTTTGTAGTGCTTATGCTTTTTATAGTGGTCCCCGCGGTACTTTCCGGAGTCCTTGTAATGCCTGTCGCCGGACCTGTGGTCATCCCTGTGCTCGCTCGGGGACGGGCGGTTGAAATCGGCCTGCATGGTGCGCTCGATGATCTTGTCGAGTTCTCCCTTGTCCAGCCAGACACCCCGGCACTCCGGACAGTAATCGATCTCGATGCCCTGGCGATCGGCGATTCTGAGGGGTTCAAAACATTTCGGACAGTTCATGATTCTTTTCCTTTCGCGGCTTCCTTATTATCGGACTTATGTCTATGTGGTTTACCCATGAGGTTTTCTTAAACAATACCGGGGCGACGCCCCACCTTCGTAAGGATCAGAAAAGCATAAATCCGAATAAATTTCCACATTTTTCCCAAAACCGCGAAAGCCGCTCGCATATCCCCCCCAAAAAAACGATGCACCGTGAAAAGTACGAACCCGGATTTTCAAGCACTGATTCAAGTGCCCTCAAAGCGTGCTGAACAGACCGGGCTGCGGCAGGGATTGATGCGTCCTAATCCGATTTTTTGAGCAAGATATAAAGCATGAACACAGCGTTTGACACAGATCCGAGCGTGATCCGTACTCCAGCCGCCGACTTCCAAGGCAGTATTGAGTCGACATGCCGATTTTTTAAGATCAGCCTCGAAGCTGGTGATGAACCGAGCAAGTAAAACAAGACCGGGCCCATTTCGAATATATGGACCCTTGTGGGCTGCGCGCTTTTTACAGGGCCGCCGGGATTGCGACCGCCGGTTTTTTACGCAACCGTCAAAAATACCTGAAAATCTCAAGGCGCAGGTAATCGTCTTCCTTTAAATCGTACAGGAGATCGTCACGGGCGACATCGAAAAAGAGCCCCGCTTCCAGCACCGCCTTCCACCGATCCCCGAAACGCCTGCTCGCCTCCAGGCTGAAGACCCCGCCGTCGCCTTCCAGGTCCTGTCCCATGCCGAGGAGGATCTCCGAGCTCTCCATATCGTTCAAGGCCAGGCGGAGCCCAAACATCAGATCGTTTTCAAAGGAGGTGGAAGCTTCGTCCCCCCGCTCGTCCCAGGCAAACTCGAGGATCAGGCCAAGGTCCGCGTAGGTCCCCCAAATCCCCGTGAACGTGTACTCGAAGCCCCCGGTTGCGGCGAAAAACCCGTCCTCCTTTCCCGTTCGGTAGAGGGCTTCGAGCTTCAGGAGCCACTCCCCCTCGGTGAGCTGGAGGTCCAGGCCCGTTTGTCCAATCTGCTCATAAAAGGGAATCAGCACCTCCCGCGCCGGATCGGGCACCAGGATCGGTTCCCGGCCGGTGCCCCAGAAATGATAGATGCCGAAATCCACGCTCCCCAGTGTATGGCTGTAACGAACGGCAAAATCCGTGTGAAACGCTTCGGCATCGCTTTCATATTCGGCACGGTCCGTGTCCACCGCCCACCTTGCCCGAAGGCGCCCCTCTTTTCCCGCAAAGGTCCGTTCCCGGAAAAAGGGCAGGACAAAGAGATCCACCACGCCCCAGTCCCTCGGCAGGGAGAGGTGGACCATGGGCTGGCCCAGCTTCTCCTCGCCGTCCGGGGACTCCACCCCGTCCGTCTGGTTCACGATATCCACCAGGTGAACGAACTCGGTCACCCCCCAGAACACCTTTCCCGCCCCCACCCGAAGCTCCCAGGTATCGCCGACAAAGAGGGCGTTCAGCTCCCTTATGTCGAAATGTGTTCTTTCCGAATCTCCGCTGTCGAACCTGGCAAAGGGAACAAAGGTCACGGAATGACCGCTGTCCCACTCATGGTAGAACTCCGGTTCCAGGGAGACCGAGGCGTTGTGCCGCCACTGCCCGGAGTGGGCGGCGGCGGCGGGAAAGAGCCGCGCCTCCGCCGAAACATACCCCGACATTTCGAGAGCCGGAGAAGAGGGGGCGCGGCAAAGCAAAAGAAACATGGTCGTCAGTAATATCGCGAGTTGTTTTCTCATTTTGCTCTTTTCAGACTGTTCTTGTTGAAGTCCCTGTCCGTAAGGCCCGTCCGGTAGACGTAATTTGACCAGATAAGCCTTGTGCTCTTGCCGTTCTGATGGTTGACCATCCGCATCTCATGGGGCCGCCAGAAACGCTCCAGGTAAAGCTTGAACTCCACGGCCTTATAAGTCTTCAGGAGGGAGTCCTTGCGGTCGTAATAATCGATCTTCAGGGGGCGGTACTCCGCCTTGTCCATCCAGACCGTCTGGCGGGTGTAGCCGGAGTTCTTTTTGTCCACGGGAACACGTTCCAGAACGAAACAGTCCTGTCCCTCGTAAACCTCGTCCCGGAGCCATTTGTAGGTATACTTTTCCACCTCCTGGCTGGAGATATCCTCGTAGGCGAATTCACTGCCCATGAAGGAGCCGGACTTGTTCCGGGAGCTGATCCGCTTCACCCTCTTGAGGGCCGGCAGGTAGAGCCACTGGTCGTCGTCCTTTACCTTGTGGGAGTAGGTCAGGAAGGCGGTTCCCTTCACATCCCTGGGATTGTCGAAGATGGATAGGCTCTTGTCGCCGTCCCCTTCCGTTTCCCTGGTGCGGATGCGGATGATCCGCTTACTCTCCTGGCCGTGCCGGTTCCTGAGGATCATCTTCATATCTGCGGTAAAATCCCCGAAACCGGACTCCCGCAGGTCCCCTTCCTTCGCCACGGCAAGTCCTTTTTCCTCAGGACTCAGTCCCCACGCCGTCATGGGAAAGAGACATAAAACCAGGAGCATACTCATCATTTTCCGTTTCATCATGTTTTTCCTCCACTTTCATTAAAAGGGTCGGCAAAAAGAAGAAGTCCAGGACAAGGGCCAGGGAGATGGTGATCGCCGTCATCAACCCCATGTCCGAGTTCACTTTGAAGCCCGAAAAGGAGAGCACCAGGAAACCCGAGACCAGGATCAGGGTTGTCACCCAGATGGCGTTTCCCACCGTGTTGAAGGCATACTTCACCGCCCCCCGGGGCCCCATGCCCCCTTCCCTTCTTCCCCTCAGGTATTTGCTCATGAAATGCACCGTATCGTCCACGACGATCCCCAGGGTCAGGGCCACCATCACCGAAAGGGCCAGCCCCACCCGCGACTCGATCATCCCCCAGATACCGAAGGCCATGATCGCCGGCATGAGGTTTGGAACAAGGCTCACCATGCCGAGCCTGAAACTCCTCAGGGCGACGATGATGATCCCAGAGATCAGCACAAGGGCGCCGAAGGAGGCCCCCAGCATGCTGTGGATATTTCTCTTGGAGATATGGGCGAAGATAACCGTAAGGCCCGTTCCGTAGGTGGACATGGAGGGATCGGCATGGGCCTTGAGCCACTTCCTTGCCCTTTGGTCCATCTCCATGACCTCCCGGGAGGTGCTTTGACTCATGGTCACCGTGAAGCGCGACGAGGATTTCTCCACGTTGATCCGGTTGTTCAGGTCCAGGCCGAAGGGCAGCGACATCTCGTATAACAGAAGGTACTGGGCCGCAAGCTCCCGGTTTTCCGGGATGCTGTAAAATGCGGGATCGTCCCCGTGCATGTTCCTGTTCAAGCGCTTCATGATGTCCGTCAAGGCGTTCACATGGACCACCTTGGGCTGCTTTGCGTACCAGGCCGCGAACTCCTCAAGGGTCTTCAGGTAGCGCGGATCGTTGATGCCGTTGGTCTCCCCCGAATCAAGGGAGTACTCGATGATCTGGAGCCCCGAAAGATTCTCTTCGAAGAAATCGCTGGCCGTTCGGAACTCGTACCGTTCATCGAAGTAATGGATGAAGTTGTCGTCCAGTTCGATATTGAAGATGCCCGCCACAAGAAGGCCCATGACCACGAACGTGCCGTAAAAGAGCGGTTTTCTCCGCCTGATGGTGAACCCGGCAATCCCGTCGCAGGATCTTGCCGTGTCGTCCGCCTTTTTCGGCTTAATGCGAAAGGGGACGACCGACATGAGCGCCGGCAGAAACAGGATGGAAAGATAGAATGCCGCCGCGATCCCAATGGCCACGATATTTCCCAGATCCCGGAACGGCGGGGCATCGGAAAAGTTCATGGTGAGAAAGCCGATCCCGGTTGTCAGGCTGGTGAGGAAAACCGGCTGGAGGTTGATTCTAAGGGATTCCCTTATGGCGGAATACTTGTCCTTCCCCCTTCGCATCTGCTGGATCATGGTGACCAGGATATGGATGCTGTCGGCGACGGCCAGGGTCATGATGATGATGGGGGCGTTGGCCGAGGGCCCCGTGAGGACAATCCCGAAAGTTCCGGCAAGGCCCAGTCCGCAGAACACGGAGAACACGATCACCACGAGGGTTCCGAGGGTTCCGCTTACAGTGCGCAGGGTCACCCCCATGATGACGATGAGGACAACATACATGAGGGGCACAAGGCGCGTCATGTCGTTTTTACTCGCCTCGCCGAACGCCATGTCGATCATGATCCCCCCCGTAAGGTGGACGTCGATCCCGGGGTTCTCCTCGGTAAAGCTCTTAACCAGTGCCCTGACATGGGCCGCCACCTTGTTCGACGTATCAGCGTTTCCCTCGATGGGTTTGATCACGTTCACGTTCACGGCCGTGACGTGCCCGGTCCCGGAGATCAGGCGGTTCACAAGAAGGGGTTCGGAAAGGGCGATCTTTCGAATTCCCTCGATCTCGTCATTGGAAAGGTCCGCAGCGTTTTCCACCAGGCTTTCCACCACAAGATCGTCGGCCTCGGCCCGGGTGTGCTGGAAGTTGGTGATGGAATCCACCCGGCTTGAATTGGGAATCTTCCAGCAGGCCTCCGTGAGCCGCTCCACCGCGGCCAGGGTCCTTGGGGTAAAGACGTTCCCGTCCCCGGGCGCAAGCACGATCAGCACGTTGTCGTCGCGGGTGTAGGTGTTTTCAAGGGCTTCCAGGGCCATGAGCTGGGGATTCTCATCGCTGAAAAACACCCTGGAATCGTTGCTGAAAGACAGGTTTCGCACCCCGGCTCCAAACAGGCCCACCAGCACAAGGGTCAAAAGGATGATCCACCACCTGCGGCGGATAACCCAGTTTCCGATTTTCTCTTCAAGAAAAGTCATTACCCATTCCTCGCTGTTGCGTTAAAAGACGTGAAAGCTATAAACATTTACCAGTGAATACCTTGTTAATTATTCACACAATGGGTCAAAAAAAAGCGCCGCCCTCGTAAGGATCATCCGCCTTCGTAATACCCACATATCAAGGGACGCGCCCCTGCTTACATCATTCCAACGACCACATCCCATTTTCCCGGTCATTGACCGTCATGACCAGCAACCGCTTCCCGCCAAATCACGAAAGCCCACATTATTAATCCGGCAACTGATAAAGCGAGCCTGAAGCGGAAGCATGCATTTGATTCCATGAATCATTTCGACATATCAGGCTACTGTTCATAATTCCCCGGTTACTAATGGAGACGTTAGTTACCCAACATTGGTCGGATA
>PPCM01000399.1_pt1 | contig 43205 bp, 39 predicted proteins | sample 1555541 | NCBI WGS metagenome assembly PPCM01 (sample SAMN05284479, study PRJNA326546) | Marine sediment metagenome, whole genome shotgun sequencing project. | isolation source: marine sediment | place: Germany: Wadden Sea | collected 2012-09-05
TATGCCAATTTTCTCATTTTCATATAGTTATAACGCTCAACATTATTTTTTTGAGTTATCAAGATAATATGTATTACAATTGTTGTTAAATCACTATTTTTCTTGATCATGATCCTTGCTATTGTCTTTAAGTTTACCGCTATTATTGTTAACTTTGATTGGATAGACACACTTTCTAGGCTATACCCTTGTGCTCGGTATAGTCCATGAAATCTTTTTAACTCTGAATTCTTACATTCTATACTGGACCTGTTTTTATACTTCTCTAACCACTCAGGGTCTTTTTGCTCTTGGGACAATTCGTAGAATTGGGCTGTGTATGATCCAACATTTAAAATTTTTCTTTTTGCATTACCTGTCACACATGATTCTCGGTCAGGGCAGTGTTCACACTGACTTTTTGGAAAATAATACTTATAGCCTTCTCTTTGTTTGCCCTTTTCTGTAGTCTTAAAGTGTTTTCTCTTCTCGCTGGTGTTTCCCCTGTGACAACTCCATTCATCAGAATCTTTGTTGTAGCTATACTTAGTTTCGTCCATCCGATACATCCCATGGTGGATTGGAATAAACGGTTTTCCACCATTAACTTTTATTTCCTCTAGTATCGGTTTTCTAAAATAAGCCTTATCAGCATAGAACTCACTAAGTACTATGTTTCCTTCCAATGTTTTATCAAGTAACTCTTTAGTATTGCTACCATCTGTATAAGAGCCACTCTCTGTACAGACAGCAGTTATTATATGCTCCTTGCTTGTCATTATAAACTCTGTCTTGTAGCCAAAAAATCGGTCGAACTTTGTTTTATGTCCTACGCGGGCATCTGTATCTATTAATGATCTGGCACCTTTATGAGCCAGGAACTTAGGATCAGCCATGATTTCCTGACCTTGCTCAATGGCTTCTGTTGTTTTATCACTTATTTCATCACCAGCTGCTGATTCAACTTCTTTGATAACATCATTCACGTATGCAACCATCACACGTTTTGCTTCGTGATGGTCCTTGATGGCTTCATAATCAGGTTCTTCGTATGCACTGGTAAAGTCTTTATCATCTTTTTGATGTGTTTTGATGACTTTTCGAGCAATCTTTTTCATTAGGCGTTCGGCGGTGTTATTAAAGGTATTGGCTACTATGTGGGTTGAATCGATGCTGACACTTCCACTATCTATAATATTCTTTTCAACACATTGTCTAACAATCTCTGTAATGATTTCATCGAGGGTAGTCTCATCTATTCTATGACGTCTGAACTTAGATAGTAAACTGTCATTGGGAAGTTCATCTTCCGGATTTAGATGCAGGAAGTATAAGTGTGCCAAATTAAGACTAGCTTCCTCAATAAGCCTTTTATCAGATAGATTGTACATGTGTTTAAGAAACAGGAGCTTGCACATGAGTATAGGTTCCTTACCAGGTCGTCCAAACCGCTTGCAGTATGTATCTTGAAGTAACTCATTGATGAAAGAGAAATCTACAGTCTCATCTACAATTCTTAGTATATGATTTTGAGGTATCTTATTGTATAATAGTGTATGAAAAGATGATTGTTTTGGTATTATCCTTAGCATTCTGGGCCTCCTTGGTATGGTCTTTGGTCGTACTTATATTATACCATTTATAGAGGCTCTTTTCATTACATTAGTGCTTTAATACGTTGATTTATTAAATGCTTTTTCAGTGGTCTCGGACCGTCCCTATTGGTCCATTTTTCATGCCTTAAAATAACTGCGAGATTTCTTGCAAAAACTATTGACCAAGGTGGTCGGTGGTGTTATACTATGGATATAGACCAAGGTGGTCAATGACCAGTGCGGTCGATGTATAGGAGGTGAGATATTGCCAGACATATTAGAGAAAATGGATCCAACAAAAAAACTGAATTTGATTAATGCGGCTTTTGTAGAATTTGGAGCTAATAGATTTGAGAAGGCATCAACCAACGTCATCGTTAAAAAAGCAGGCATTTCAAAAGGCTTGTTGTATCATTACTTTAAGACTAAGGATGAATTATTTGATTACCTAATCGATTTTTCAATGAAAGCAGTGGCTGTTCCGATTGCTGAGGAAATTGGTTTTAAGGAAAAAGATATCATCAAGCGTATTGAAAAAATATCTTTACTTAAGCTGGAGATCATGGCAGAGTATCCAGGGCTTGTCGCATTCTCAAAAGTTATGTATGCGGGTATGGACTATGAGCAGATAAAAGAACAGATCATGAAGTACAATCCAATACCAATTGATATGTACTACAGCCACAACGTAGATGAAACACTCTTTCGTGATGAGATTGATGTAAAAATGGCAGTAATGACCATTCAAAGTACCCTTGAAAAGATTGCGGATGGTTACTTAGCAAAAATCAACATGGGCATCGATGAAGGCATAGATGCCATTATTACTATATTCAACCAATATTTAAAGCACTTTAGGGTGACCTACTATAAGGAGGAATTTCAATGATCAAAGTAAGTGGATTAAATCATTCTTACAACAAGGATGGTAAGTACGCAGTAAAGGATGTTAACTTCGAAGTAGCTGAGGGCGAAGTGTTTGGTTTTCTTGGTCCATCAGGTGCAGGTAAATCAACAACTCAGAATATTTTGACCGGGTTATTGCAACTTCAAGAAGGTTCAGTCACCGTTGCAGGATACGATGTAAAACACATTAAGAACGAGATGTTCAATCAGATTGGTATGTCTTTTGAGCAATCAAATGTGTACAGTAAGATGAGTGCTAAAGAGAATCTTGATTTCTACAGAAAACTATTTGATGTACCAACACAAGAGCCTCAATACTTACTTGATCTAGTAGGACTAGGTGACAAAGGGGATATCAAAGCCGGTGAATTTTCTAAAGGTATGAAGCATAGATTGACATTTGCCAGATCTATGATTAACAACCCCAAATTATGGTTCCTTGATGAGCCTACAACTGGCCTTGACCCTTCAATTGCTGCTGATATTAAAGATATTATTAGGACAGAGAATGAAAAAGGTGTCACAGTATTTTTGACAACACATAATATGTATATTGCAGATGAACTTTGTGATAGAGTTGCTTTTATCGTAGATGGTGATATTAAGTTAATTGATTCACCAAAAAATCTTAAACTTCAATATGGTGATAAACTAGTTGAAGTTGAATACATCAAAGATGGTGAGACAGTGGTTGAATCCTTGTCTACTATAGATGACGGTGATAAGAAGAAACTTCAAGAAATTATCGGTCATTATGATGTACAGACTATGCATACGAAGGAGGCAACCCTTGAGGAGATCTTTATTAAGGTAACTGGAAGGGGGCTTGTATAGGATGAAACTATGGTATAGCTTTACCAAGGAGTTAAAACTTGCATCAAGCGGTTTTTACTTTTGGATAGAACTGATTATGGCGGCCCTAATCATATTTATATTGCTATTCATCATTCCTGAGAATTTCAGCAGTGTTGAAGACGAGTATTTAAGATTAGATATGCCGGATGTCGTTAAAGAGTATTATCTTGATACCATCATAGAAGAAGATCTTGATGGACAAGTTGAGAAAGCAGAATTGAAATTAGGTAAAGAAGAAGTCGAAGTAGATCTATACACAAGCGAATATCGTAATATGTATATCATAGAGGATCTTGATGATTTAGTAGAATTAGCAAAAGCAGATCGACCTCTAGCAGCTGCTGATATTGTGTTTGATGAAGATACAAACGCTATAAGGTACGAGTACTACATTCAAGGTTATGAGTCTGATCGACTACAGAATCTTTATAAAATACTTCATTCTAAAGACTTAGAATTGATTTTTGATAAAGTTGAGCTCTTAGAAGTTAGATCCCTTGAAGAAGCCAGCGAACCTCTTAATTCGAGGGAGATGGCAGTACCATCCTTACTTACTTTCAATGGTAGTTTGATGGGGATGTTCATTATAGCAGCCTATATCTTCCTTGATAAGCAGGAAGGAATTATTAAGGCTTATGCTGTAACTGCATCTAAAGTGTGGCAATATTTAATGTCTAAAGTTATGGTGATGACAACTGTGACAATTGTTACAACATTTGCAATTTCATTAGCAGTCATGGGATTCCAACCAAATTACTTTATGATGTTAGTATTATTGTTAACGTCTTCATTCTTCGGATCATCACTTGGACTTGTGGTTTCAAGTTTTTATGATAGCATGACAAAAGCTTTTGCAGCAATCTATACAGTTATGATGTTAATGATGATGCCAGCAATTGCATACTTTATTCCTAGTTGGGAACCACTTTGGATAAAATTCATTCCAACACATTATATTATTCAAGGATTCAAAGAAATTGTTCTTGAGAATGGTGACATGATGTTTGTCCTATATTCATCTATTGCATTCTTATTTACAGGCATTGTATTGTTCCTATTAGCTAACATGCGGTTTAAGAAAACCCTTGTATCATAGAAAGGAGGTTGAATAATGATTAAGAAAATATTTGTTCTATTTTTTAGAGATTTAAAGGTTAACACAAGAGATTTTTTATCCCTTTATATTATGGTAGTACCCTTAATATTTGCCATACTAATTAATCTATTCACACCTGGCATCAATGATACAACGGTGAATATTGCATTAGTAGAAGGTGAGAGTGATGAACTCGGTTCTTATCTTGAAGATTTTGCTAAGGTGGATTACTTCAATGACTTAGAAGCCGTTGAGGAAAGAGTCGGTCGTCGAGACGATGTATTTGGTATAATCGCTGATGGTGATAGCTATTATGTGATTCAACAAGGTGATGAACTTGAAGGGGTTACAGACTATGCTAAGGCACTATTAACCTTCTTTATGGAAGATGTTCGGATTGAAGATTCAACTGCAGTCATCCACAGCTTTGAAAGAACTGTACCACCTATGAAAAAATTACTTGTAAATGTAGCAATTATGTTCTCATCCATTATGGGTGGTATGCTTATTGCCATGAACATCATAGAAGAGAAAATCGATCGAACCATTAGAGCGATCCACTTATCGCCAATGTCTAGAAATGGCTATTTGATTGGTAAAAGTTTAATTGGTGCATTTTTACCCCTATATGGTGCAACAGTGATGGTCTTAATATGTGGGTTTGGTGATATCAATTGGGGCCAGATGATGATCATGGTATTGGTGTCTACAATTGTTAGTATATTGATTGGCTTCATTGAAGGTATCAACAATGAAACGGTTATGGATGCAGCAGGTTCAGTAAAAATGCTATTCATTCCTCTAGCCGGTGCGGTAGCTTTGGCTGAGATGGTTGGACCAAAATGGCAATGGGTTGCTTACTGGGCTCCATTCTACTGGACCTATAAAGGTACAGACGCCATCTTGAGTTATAACTCCGACTGGGGCACAACATTACTATATGCTGGGATAGTACTTCTTATAAGCGTTATCGTATACTTGGTATTAATGCCTAAGATTCGTAAGGGTCTTGAATAAAAGTTTAGAGTCAAAAGAACTCATATCTTCAGATGTGGGTTCTTTTTTTGTGGAATTCGTTTAGCCTTAATCAAAAGCAATAAAAGGTATTGACAAGAATGCTTGTCAGGTGTATGATATAAACATGACAAGGAAAGTTGTCAGTATGAAATATAAACTTGTCATTAAGATGTGAATACTTGTCAAAGGAGGACGACATGCCATTATACAATACATTGAAAGTACAAAGAGCAAAATTAGGAATCAATCAAGGTGAACTTGGCAAATTAGCTGGTGTATCTAGACAAACAATCAGTTCTATTGAGCGGGGAGAATACAACCCTTCAATTACACTAGTGCTGAAATTGGCTGAAATCTTTAAGGTTCCAGTTGAAGAAATGTTCGAATACGAGGAGGATCAAATAGATGAATAAGAAGACGATATTTAAGATGGCAGGGCTAATGTTGGTAGGTGGTGTGTTTGGCGCTATGATTTCATTAGGTCTTGTGGCAGGACAAGAGACAATCACAACAAGCTGGCTACCTAACGCATATAATAGATTCATAGATGCAAGTCTTTATATTATGATAGGTGTTGTCCTAGTATTTTTCATTCCTTCAGTTACCTTATTTATCAAAGGGAAGAAAATACTATTAAGTATAGAGAAGCTAGAGGATGAAGTAGTTGAGAAGATGGAAAAAGAAGCTAATCACTATATGAATCAATCTTTAGCTATTAACAACATCTTAATTGCATTAAATTTCATGATTTTTGGGATGACCTTTGATGTAGACGGTGATTTTTTCATAGTTAAAATTGGACTATTTATGGTTATAGCAATTATCTGTTCTTCACTTGAAATCATTGCTGTACGATTTATGCAGAAATATGATGAGCGACTTAAGGGGGACCCGACTTCTCTTAAGTTTCAAAAAGACTTCCTTGCTAGCTTAGATGAAGCAGAGAAACTGAAAATTTATGAGTCTGCATATAAGGCTTTCCAGTTTACTAAGAATGGAGCAATGGTCGTCTTAATAGCTACCGTACTACTTAGAATGACTGATTTTATTGGTGCCTTTCCTGTATTTGTAGCATCCGTGTTCTTCTTGATGATTCTTGGATCTTACAACTATTATGCAATTAAGGCAGATGGATATTAGAGACTAGTTAGCACAAAGCTTTTTAGAAAGGAGAATTACTATGTGGGTGAGATCACAGGATGAAAAGACATTACTCGATGTAAATAGTTTTAACATAGAAAGAAACTATGGAGGCAAAAGTAAAATGGCCATTGTAGGAATCTCAGGTACACTCAACTTTTTTCATTCAAATGCTAAAGTGTTAGGTCTATATAAGACTGATAAAGAGGCTATGTTGGAACTTAAAAATATTGAAGATCATTTAACAGACGGTTCAAATGCAGTTTATCAAGTTAAATAGGTTTTACTTGAGGAGGTTGTCTAGCTTATGATGGATAACCTTTCTTTTTTTGAAAAAAGATTGACTGACCGCTCGGTCAGATATATACTAAGACTAGATGGAGGTGACAATATGAAAGATAAACGGATTGTCAGAGGTGAAGAAACCTATAATAGAATTATTGATGCAGCCCTAAATATAATTTCAGAGGATGGTTTAAGTGGTATCTCTGCTGCGAAAATTTCAGCAAGGGCAGGTGTAAGTAAAAGTAATATCTTCCACCACTTTGAGTCAACAACGGATATACCTATGGTTGTTCTTGAGAGACTTTTGACAGATATGATTGTACCTGCTTATCAAATGGATGTTTCCACAATAGGTGAAATGCTAACGGAGCTTGAACATATTATTTTCAATACAGAAGATGGCAATGATATATATCATAGGGTATTTTTGTCATTCTATCATGGTGCGATGAATAATGAGACATATAGAGACATAATGGGTCGTTTTATAAATGATTCTGTAGAAATTGTATCAGAACGTTTAGTGAAAATGTCATCTAGGCAAATCTCTAAGGATCAAGCGGAAGGGTATGCTAAGTTAATATTAACAACGATGGACGGAATTGGCGTGCATATGATGGTGAGCCAAGACTATAGCAAGCAATATGATAGTTGGTTAGTACTTAAGAAGCTAATTATTAAGGAATTATCACGATAGGAAATAAGGAAGTCACGAGGAAAAGAAATGAGAAGAGTTGTCATTACAGGAGCGACTGGTTATCTTGGTCAATACCTGATAAGAGCCTTTAAGAAGTCAGAGTATGCAGTAGTTGTTCTAGTTAGAAACCCATCCAAACTAACCCATATAGCTAGATATATTGATGAAATTCATAAGGTTGATATTTTAAATCCATTAAGCCTTAGAAAAATCATAAGAGCAGATGATATGGTTGTGTCGACTGTTGGTATTACAAGGCAGAAAGACAATCTTACTTATATGGATGTTGACTATGGCGCCAATATGAATATTCTTGAAGCTGCTATTGAGGCAAAAGCTAGTAAGTTTATGTATATATCAGCCCTAAAAGGAGATCAACTCACACAGATCAAGATTTGTAGAGCCAAGGAAAAATTTGTCAGGGCCTTAGAATCTTCCTCGATAGACAGTTACGTTATTAGGCCAACAGGCTTTTTTGTAGACATTGAAGAAATATTTAAGATGGCCAAAAATAGAAGGGTCTATCAGTTTGCGAAAGGTGCATTTCAATCTAATCCTATACATGGACAAGACCTTGCTAATTTCTGTGTTGACGTTGGGCAAAATAGACCTGGTTCTTATGATGTAGGTGGACCTGAAGTATTCTCAGCTGATGAAATAGCAAGACTGGCCTTTAAAGTTCTTGATAAGAAGCCAAAGATTAGCAATATTCCCTTGTGGATAGCCAAAGTTGTAAAATGGTGTTTGTCCCACTTTACAAAACAAACATTCCATGGGCCATTAGAGTTTTTCTTGACGGTGATGTGTATGGATATGGTTGGACCAACCTACGGTGAACATAGATTAGAAGATCATTTTAAAGGACTGAAATAAGAATCCTTTGGAGTTATTTCAGTTAAGTGGAACGTCCCCATTTATAGTAAAATGAAACGTCCCCAAAAGGGCAAAAAATACAAGTACTTGCAAATTATTACCTGCCTGATATACTATCACTATTATGTTAACGCGAGGAGAAAATCATGCCCCAATTATTTGAAGCATTTATGGTGATCTGTTTTGGCATATCCTGGCCACTATCAATCATAAAATCTTATCAGTCCAGAACCGCCAAAGGTAAGAGTATACTGTTTATTAGCTTTATTCTACTAGGTTATGCATTTGGTATTACTAGTAAACTTGTAGCAGGTAATATAACCTATGTTTTTGTATTTTATGTCATAAACTTCATCATGGTATTTATTGATATATGTTTATATATTAGAAACACTAAGTTGGATCAGAGTATGAAAACAGACCCTGAAATTGTGTAATTTCAGTAAAGTGGAACGTCCCCATTTATACTAAAATGAAACGTCCCCAAAAGGGCAAAAACAAAAAAAGGAGTTAAGTTTATGAGACGCATTGGCTTAATCGGAGGCATCAGTTGGGAAGCCTCCAACGAATACTACAAACTCATCAACACAGAAGTTCGAAACCGACTCGGCGCTTCTCACTCAGCCGAATGCATCATGTACTCATTCAACTTTGGTGAAGTCGCTGACCTTCAACACAAGGGTGACTGGCAGACCCTCACAGATAAAATGGTTCTAGAGGCTAAGAGGCTTGAACAAGCCGGCTCTGAGTGTCTTGTAATATGCGCCAACACCATGCACAAAATGGTAGATGCCATTGAAGCTGAAACTGATTTTGAAATCATCCATATAGCGGATGTGACAGGTAAGAAGGTTCAAGAGAAGGGCCTAAGAAAAGTCGGCCTCATTGGGACGAAATATGTCATGGGCGGCAACTTCTATCAACAACGAATTCAGAATTTGTATGGCATTGATGTCATTGTACCTTCAGCAGATAACCAAGAAATTATCCATGATGTGATCTACAATGAATTGGTCCAAGGTAAGATACTCGAGTCTAGCCGAGAGAAGTATCTGAAGGTAATCCAAAGCCTTGTGGATAAAGGTGCAGAAGGCATTATTCTTGGATGTACTGAAATTCCATTACTTATAAAACAAGATCATTTGTCTATACCCGTATTTGACACAATGACTATTCACGCAATGGCAGCTGTTGACTTTGCATTAGAAGGTTCTAAGGAGTAATTATGTTATATTTTGGGCATAAGGAAGTGAATCTTGAGTATCCAATTAGGGAAGGTGCCTATGGCATTCTGATTAGAGATGAAAAGATGTTACTCATCAGTACACCAAGAGGTTATTTTCTACCTGGAGGTGGGATTGAAGCTGGCGAAGACCACGTCATGGCTGTAAAACGAGAGTTTGAAGAAGAAACGGGCATAGTAGTTGACGTAGGTGATTACATTATGTCTAACAAGGAGTTTGGCTATGCCCCTGGTCTGAATAAACATATAGAGATGATAGGTCACTATTATCATGTATATGACACGGGAAGACGAGTTGATCAAATTGAAGATGATCATTCTAAGGCATGGCTTTCGTTGGCTGATGCAACCTATACCCTTAAGATTGCTTTACAAGCTTTTCTTCCATATATGCTGTTAAAAGAATCTTCAAATCCCACATTATATCCTTATGATCATCATTGGACTGTATGGTTTGATAATATTAAAAGGATCTTAATGGATGCATTAAGTTCGGATGTGGAAAGCATCGAACATGTTGGATCTACAGCCATTAAAGGCATGTTATCAAAGGCAATTATCGATATAGACATACTTCTTAAAGAAGGTGGAGACTTTGAAAGGGTCAAAGAGGACCTTAGTATAATCGGTTATATTCATATGGGTGATCAAGGTGTTAAAGACAGGGAAGCATTTAAGCGTGACGGCAAAATAAGCCATGATGTTTTAGATAATCTTCCTCATCATCTCTATGTATGTCCACAGGGTTCAAAGGAGTACCAGCGTCATATTAGATTCCGAGACTCTTTACGACAGAACGATACACTGCGTGAGGAATATATTAGGATTAAAGATGAGATCATTTCTAGAGTTGGCTTGTACGATAGGATGGCTTATGTTGATAGTAAGGCAAAGGATTATCAAGAATTCTTTGAGGCGATTCATAAAGAATTAGGAGACTAGAAGAGGTAACAATGAAATATCAAATGAAAGAAGTCAGAAAGCATTTTACAACAGGTGAAGAAATTGCCCATTCAATTACACATGGCATTGGGTTTCTATTAGGTATTACTGCCCTTGTGCTTCTTGTAGTAAAAGGGGCTAGGACTCGAGATGCACTCTATATAGTTAGTGTCATCATTTACAGTTCGTCACTCATCGTTTTGTATTTAAATTCGATGTTATATCATGGATTTCCACCTAGTAAAACAAAAGACGTGTTCGAAAAAATGGACCACGCGTCGGTCTACTTGTTAATAGCTGGTACTTATACACCTTTTTGCCTAATCGCTGTAGGGGGATGGATTGGTATTGTCATCTGCTCACTACAATGGATTCTTGCTATCACAGGCGTTGTCTTTAAGTCTATATGGATTGATAAATTCGTCAAATTACATGTTGTTATCTTCTTACTCATGGGTTGGACCATTATATTCTTTGGTCGCACAATATTTGTCCAACTTGAAAGTGTTGGCTTTATTATGCTGTTCCTTGGTGGTGTAAGTTATAGCATTGGGACACTTTTTTATGTATTTGATTGGTTTAAGTTTCATCATTTTGTATGGCATCTATTTGTCTTAGCTGCTAGTATCTTACATTTCTTTACCATCTATTTTTATGTATAAATTTGAGGAGATGACTAAGTCATCTCCTCTTTAAATCTATTACTCGTTCTTAAATCCTTGCTTCTTAATAGTAGGACTAACTTTCGGGAAGTAGACTTTATTGTAAAATCCAGATACGGTCTGAGTCCAATTTCGATTATTTTTGCCACCACTACGTTCCTTCATGTAGTTAGAGATGGTAATGTCATAAGCATCGATGTGGTCTTGCACATCATGATTGTAAGATTCATTGTGTCGTACAGCAGCCACTGGTAGTCTTGGTTTTAAGGCTGACATATTCTCAGGATGTCCAACAACTAAACCAGCAACTGGGAAGACATATTCAGGTAGATTCAGTAGGTCAATAATGGCTTGAGGTTCTCTTCGTACAGCACCAATAGGAACAATACCTAATCCAAGTGATTCAGCAACACCAATGGCATTACTCATAGCAAGTCCAACATCTACAGAAGATACCATAATGGACTCAAGACTATCTGTAATCACAAGTTGCTCATTGTTTTTCTCTGCGGCAATTTTGGCTCTATAATAATCTGCAACAAATAGGAGGAATACGGGGGCCTGGGCAATCCATGGTTGACCCCCGCACAAATCTGCTAAAGCTTCTTTTGTTTCTTTGTTTTTTATAACAACAATACTAATCTGTTGTCCATTAATAGAAGATGGTGCAGCTTGGGCACCTTCAATCATCCAATCAATATGTTGTTCATCAACTGGCTGGTCTAAATAGCTTCTAATGGAACGATGATTTTTATAGGTTTTTAAAATTTCATTCAAGGTAGCTTCCTTCTTTCGGCACAATTAATCGTGCACAATCTTTTCTAATAGTATATATCAATTGATAATCGATGTCAATTGAACTAGGAAGAAGTTGACAATCATTCTTAATACAAGTACTATAAGTCTAAATATAAATAACACTGATCAAGAGGAGCTTGTTATGAAGGATAAAGATTTTAAGACAAAATGTATACATGGTTATGACCAAGCTTATGACACCACGGGTGCAGTTAGTGTTCCAATTTTTCAATCTGCAACATTCAGCCATATTGGTTTAGGACAAAGTACTGGATTTGACTATTCAAGGTTACAGAATCCAACAAGAGAACATTTGGAGAAAACAGTTGCCTCATTAGAGGAAGGTGTGGATGCCATTGCATTTTCAACTGGTATGGCAGCGATTACAACCTTGATGGCCCACTTTAAACCAGGTGATCATATTATCGCTTCAGAAGATTTGTACGGAGGAAGCCATAGACTCTTCCATACTATATCCATGCAAAATGGCGTAGAATTTGACTTTCTAGATACAAGTGATCTCCATGGTGTTGAGTCTAAAGTAAAGGCTACAACCAAAGCTATTTATGTAGAGACACCAACCAATCCTATGATGCAAGTGACTGATATTGGTGCTATTGCGGAGTTGATTAAGGGGAAAGAGATTCTCTTAATTGTTGATAATACCTTTCTAACACCATATTTTCAGAAACCAATACTTTTTGGTGCAGATGTGGTGATCCATAGTGGGACAAAATTTCTAGGAGGCCACAATGACACCTTAGCCGGTTTGTTAGTGTTTAAGAACGTGGCACTTCTTGAAGAGATTCGTTATATAGCCAAAACATTTGGTGCATGTTTGTCTCCTTTTGACAGTTGGCTTATCATAAGAGGAATTAAGACTTTAGCTATTCGAATGGAACATCAGCAAAAATCAGCCATTGCAGTAGCAGAGTGGTTAGATCAACAGACTTGGGTTAAAAATGTCTATTATAGTGGTTGTTCATCCTCGGCAGGCTATGAGATTATGAAAAAGCATGCAACAGGCTTTGGCTCAATGATTTCTATAGAACTTGATAAGGTCGAGAGAGTTAAAACAGTACTTGAAGGTGTGAAGGTCATACAATTTGCTGAAAGTTTAGGTGGCGTAGAATCACTGATTACATACCCATCAACTCAGACACATGCAGATATACCCGAAGAGGAAAGAAATGAAAAAGGTATCACGGATTGTTTATTAAGACTTTCAATTGGTCTTGAAGATATAGAGGATCTTATTAAAGACTTAGAGCAGGCAGCAGGAGGACAATAGATGACTTACAATTTTGATCAAGTAATAAACAGATATGGTACTGATTGTATAAAATATGATTTTAAGAAGCGTAGAGGTATGCCTGAGGATGTTTTACCTTTATGGGTAGCTGATATGGATTTTCAAGCACCACAAGAAGTCATTGATACATTAGTTAAAAAAAGTCAGCACGGCATATATGGTTACTCTGAAAGTGGCGATGCTTATTTTGAATCCTTTGCCAATTGGTATAAAGAGTATTTCAACTGGGAAGTTAAACGTCCATGGTTGGTTAAAACACCAGGCGTTGTTTATGCTGTGACACAAGCCATTCATGCTTTTACCGAAGTGGGAGATGGTGTGATGATCCAAGAGCCAGTTTACTATCCCTTCAAAGAATCGGTGGAGGTCAACAATAGAAAGATTGTCATTAATGAGCTTATCTATGACCAAAATGAGTATAAGATAGATTTTGAAGCTTTTGAAAAGCAGATTGTTGAGGAGAGGGTTAAACTGTTCATTTTATGTAGCCCACATAATCCAGTTGGTAGAGTATGGACCAAAGAAGAGCTTATAAGAATGGGTGACATATGTTTGGCTAATGATGTCCTTGTTGTTGCGGATGAGATTCATGCTGATTTCACCTACAATGGTTATGAACATTATGTATTTGCTAAACTAAAAGAAGAATATGCACCTATAACCATAACTTGTACTGCGCCATCTAAGACCTTTAATTTAGCCGGCTTACATATATCCAATGTTGTCATAAGTAGTGGTAAACGCCGCAAACGCTATAGAGAAGCTATCGAACGAAGTGGTTTTTCACAATTGAGCATTATGGGCCTTGTTGCATGTGAAGCGGCTTACAGCTATGGTCATGAATGGCTAAAGCAGTTAAAGATATATCTTGAAGCTAACTTGGACTATTTTATCAATCGATTAGAATCAGAGATCCCAGGTGCCAAGGTGGTCAAACCTGAGGGTACCTATCTTGTGTGGGTAGACATATCTGGTGTTGAGAAACTTAAAGGGATGACCCCTAAAGAACTGGATTCTTTTATGGTTGATGAAGCAAAGCTGTGGTTAGATGGTGGCACCATGTTTGGCGCTGGAGGAGAGGGCTTCCAGAGATTTAACATTGCTTGCCCTCGTTCTATATTGGTACAGGCTTTAGATCAATTGGTAAATGCAATTAATAAATAGCTTTTAGTGGCATCTGAAATTTTCAGGTGTCACTTTTTATTTTCTTGTGTATAATTATAGTATAAAAATAAAAGGGGTAAGGTTATGAACAATCCTATGATCATCATCATTTGTATGGTGTTGGCCTATCTTTATGGCAACATTCTTTTTGCTATTCCCATAACAAAGATATTTAGCGGACAAGACATAAGAACCATTGGTAACAAGAATCCCGGTACGTCCAACACCTTTAAACATGTAGGCCCAATCCCAGGTACCCTTGTATTTTTTCTGGATATGTCCAAAGGGCTTATACCTGTATTGTTAGTGAGAGTTTTTCTGTTAACTGATGAGACCATGTTGAGCTGGATTGGTTTATATATGATAGGTATAGCAGCCATTCTTGGCCATACCCGACCTATATGGAATAGGTTCAAAAAGGGTGGCGGAGGCATGGGTACGGCTATTGGTTTGTTCGCTTTCTTTGTACCTATAGAATACTTCTTTGCTATGGTAATTGGCATAATCATCACTTATACATCAATGAAGGATGCTCAGTATAAGTTTGGACGCTGGGTTGTGATGTGGGCTGCCTTGTTTGTACCTTTTATTGTCTTGGGATTTAATAAGCTTGTCTATATTAAGTTAGTCGCACATATATCCTTCGGAGGGCATCACAGTGGTATTGTGATTGGGACATTTGCCCTTCTTATAGTGTTGATTTGGCTAAATATTAATGAACTTATGACTTGGTTGAAAGCTTCATAAAACAAGGAAATAAAATTGATTCTAACCCACGGATTGAAGGTCACATGGTTTGACTTCACTTTTGTAGAGTGATAGACTGAATTTAATGACAGAAATTGAACAGAGACTTGATTTATTGGAGAGTTAAATGAAGACGACTCAATTACTGAAGGCAATCTCAAAACCCAAAATTCTGATAATTCTTAGTATAAGTATCTTAACTTATATCCTCTTGTTTATTATGCAAAACTATAACTACTTACTATTCCATAGCATTGTTGAAGTACTAGGAATCATTCCCTCTTTTATGGTTTTTATTATTGTTGTATTTGTTTGGGACTATCTGAAAGAGAATAACTTTTTATCCTTCATAGGCTTATCTTTTTTCTTCATAGGTCTTGTAGATTTTATACATATATTAGCCTATGAAGGTATGAATGTATTCCCTGATTTTGATGCTAATTTGCCAACTCAGTTATGGATTCTTGCACGATACATTCAGGTTATTTCTGTCTTAATTGCAGCCATTCTCATAAGTCGCAAAAAGCATATTAATGGTGTTTTTGTATTTATCATATACAGCCTTGTAACAAGTATATCTTTATATCTGATATTTGTAACAAGGACATTTCCAGATTGTTTTATCGTTGGTCAAGGTTTAACCGACTTCAAAATTATCAGTGAGTACATCATGGTATTACTTTTAGCGGTCTGCGGAGTCATCTTGTACAAACACCGTCATTTTTTCACAAATGAGATTTTTCAGTTGCTAATGATATCCATTGTCTTTCAAATTGCATCAGAACTTTCATTTACGACATTCGCCTCACTATACGGTTATGCTAATTTTCTTGGACATGTGTTGAAGATAGTTTGGATCGTGTCATTTTTTAGGGCTGTCATATCAACTGCACTTCTTAGCCCTAATAGAGCCTTATATATGGAAGTGGTGAATAACGAAGAGAAATTAAGGATTAACAACATAGAACTAAATGATAAGATTTCAGAGCTGGATCTAAGTCGTAAAGCTCTTTTGGATAGAGAACAAGAATTGTCTGAAATGAATGATCAATTAGAAGAGATTGTAGCTGAAAGAACAAGAGAAGTAAAAAAGAGTTACTTCGAGCTTAAGCAAGCCAATATTATAACAGATGAAGCCCGAAAAGAAGCAGAGCTAGCTAGTGAGGCTAAGGGAAACTTTTTAGCTAATATGAGCCACGAAATAAGGACGCCACTGAATGCAGTTATAGGTTATAACCATTTATTGTCAAAAACGATTCTTAGCAATCAGCAAAAAAGCTATCTTGAGATGATGGATTCTTCATCCTCAAATCTGTTGGCAATTGTTAATGACATATTAGATTTTTCAAGAATTGAAGCCGGAAAAATCGAATTACTATATGTAGAAGTCAATACCTATAACATTATTAATAAAATTCTAGATACCATTACTTACCATGTATTTGAGAAGAATCTCGAGTTGAAAGTAAAGATTGATGAGTCATTGCCTGAATGGGTTATGATGGATGAAGGTAGGATAAGTCAAGTTTTGTTAAATCTTCTTTCAAATGCAGTAAAGTTCACCGAAAAAGGCAGTGTTGAAGTCCGGTTTGAGGTCATTAAAGATAAAATTGTGATCACAGTCCAAGACACAGGCATTGGTGTTGATAATGATGACATTAAACATATATTTGATCATTTTTCTCAGGCAAATACAGGAATAAAGAGGACATATGGTGGAACAGGTCTTGGATTAGCAATAACAAAGAAAATAATTGACCTTATGGAGGGGAGTATTACATTTTCATCTGAAAAAGGTCTAGGAAGTAAAGTTGTAGTAAGTTTACCTCTAATACAATGTCAACGTAGAGTAGAACCTCTACTAGGAGATCTTAAAGCAATCCTATTGACTCAGGGGGATGGATATGGCTATTTCATAAAGCAACTAAAATACTTAGGTATTGAAGTGGTTAAAATCACTAGTATTGATGAAATTCATACTCAGCAAGAGGCAGATTATATATTTGTAGATTGGCATTACTATAAGCAAACTCCACAAGTTCTAAGTAGATTATCCTATGAGTATCACAGTATAAAGGGGATTGACATTATTGCCTGTGGCAGAATAATTGAGATTGATCAATTTAAGGAACGTCATGAAAGTCATAAGATGATTTATCTACCATTATCAAGTGATTATCTTGCCACTTACTTAAATGATGAACTAGATTCAGAATTACTTAGTAATGAAGTTGAATCAAATACCTATCTTGGTAAGCGCATACTCTTGGTCGAAGATAATGTCATTAATCAGGAGCTACAACGTACTATATTGACTGATTTTGGTGCTGCAGTCATCATAGCAGATAATGGAAAAATTGCTGTTGAAAAAGTGAAGAATCATTTTTTTGACTTAATTATAATGGATATCCACATGCCCATAATGGATGGGTTTGAAGCGACGAAGAAAATTCGTGAACTTAAGAATGGTAAAATTGTACCGATTATAGCTATGACAGCAGATGCTCAAAATGAAGTAGAGGAAAAAGTACTGTCAAATGGCATGAATGATATTATTATGAAACCAATCAATATAAATCGATGTCATGAAGTCATAAGTAAGTGGATCAAGTAACTATACAATCAATGAAGGAGGGTTATTTTATGAATCAAACGAAATTAGGTGTATCAACGGGGTTAATTGGATTTATCGGCTATATTCTTGGTGGCTATAGCAGCTTGTGGGTGGTGCTATTATTGATGTTCTATGTACTCACTTATGAACCAGACCGTAATTTAAGAGTGAATGTCGTTCAGGCAACCTTGTTATCAGCCTTATTCTCTGCGGCGTATTTCTTCTTATCAGGTATTAGTGGCATATTGAATGTATCCATATTAGGTAGTTTAAACCTGTATAGTGGTTTGTACAATATACTTGAAATTGTTGAGTTGATCGTATTTTTTATAGCAGCACTTAAAGCACTACAAGGTGAAGTAGCAGTCTTCCCAATTGCAACAGACATGGTTAAGAAGCATTTTGCAGAAAGCAACGAAGCTTAATATAAATATTAGGTAAAACATCTGAGTCAAATCAGATGTTTTATTTTTGTGCATAGGTGTTGTCTGACAACGGTCATCCATGCTATAATATATGTATTAACGTATCGAGTACGCATATACGTATATTGGAGGATGAAATGAAACGTTTTTTATTGGTTTTAGTAATGGCACTAGTGTTGTTGACAGCTTGCAAAGATAATACTTTTACAGAGCAAAATGAAGATGTTGTTAAGGAAGTAGAAAAGGATTTTAACAGAATAGATATTGTTGATGTAGAGGCAAGCACTGATGATGGTAATGTCGCTGAAAATACCATCGATAACTATAGTGATACAAGATGGTCAGGTGAGGGAGATGGTGCGACAATTACTTATACCCTAGCAGATGGGACACAAATTGAGAAAATAGCGATAGCCTTCTACCAAGGTGATATCAGGTATACGATGTTTGACATTGAGCTATCAAATGACAATACGAACTGGACACAAGTCATGAGTGGGAGCAGCAAAGATACACCTTCTCTAGACCTTGTTGAGTATATAGTAGAAGCACAAGAAGCCAAATACGTTCGAATTACTGGTCATGGATATGAGTATTTCGATGGCAGTAAAACAGGTTTATGGAATAGTATCGTAGAAGTTCAGTTTTATTCTGAGGCTTCAGCAGTATTGGATCCACTTGAGACCTCTGAGTTGCCTATTGAGATTGAATACAATGAAGTTGGCTTGACGAATGCAGATGGTAGTCAACATGAGAAACATACACCTAATCCTGTGACGGGTGAGACAGTTGTAGTAGAGCGTGCGCAAGACATACAGACTGCAATTGATAAGAGTTCGTTTGGCGATGAAGTCTTTATACCAGCTGGGGAGTATGCCCTTTATGAAACGCTACAGTTGAAGAGTGGTGTTAATCTTCGTGGTGAAGAAGGAACGGTCCTTATTGCTAAGAAACAAGAGGGTGCCTATAAGCTTAGTGTTATTGATGTGACTGGTGCATCGGATATTTATATCTCCAATTTGCATTTGACATCTGATTTTGATGGAGCATTTACAAGCGATCATAAGAAGAATAACCCAGAGGCAGATGGACCTAAGTATGTGATACGTGTTCAAGATGATTCTAGAAACATGCCGTCTTACAACGTAACCATTGATGGTCTTCTAATTGAAAAATATCAGACTATGGGTGTACGTATAGCTAATAGCCATGATGTTGTTGTAACTGATTGTACCTTCCAAAACGCAACAGATCTTGGTGGTGGAGGTGCAGGTTACGGTGTATCTATCCAAGGTGAGGGTAACAACATCAACCGTCTTGGTTACAGCAATGATACAAGACATAATGTTGTTGAAAATTGTAGGTTTGTAGGACCCTACTTAAGACATGGTATTTTAATTCAGTACTATGCACATAACAACCTAATAGAGAATAATGTATTACAACTCATCAAACTTGATGCCATAGATTTACATGGTGAAGATGAGTACTTAAATGAGATTCGTTATAACAAGATTCAAGATATAGAGACTGGGGCTGCCATTGGTGTTGGTAATACTGGCGCTAATCATGACGCTGCAGGGCATGGAAACTACATACATAACAATACCATTGTTAATGCCCGTGAAGGTATTAAAATTCATATGGGTTCACCAGGTACAATCGTTGAGAATAACCATATATCTGGTGCTCTTGCGGCTAACTCAAAAGGTATCTACTTGCAAAATGCACCTGGAACAATTGTGACTGGTAATACCATCGAGCGATCCGATGCATTGAATTATTGGGCAATTGTCTTAAATGGTGATGCAGGGGATGAAGGTAGAGGTCAAGGATTTCCATCAGACATTCAGATTACCGACAATGTGTTTAAGCTCTTACCAGGTGGTATTAAAATTACTCATGGTTCTGACATTGATATTTCAGGTAACTCCTATGAAGATATTGAGTTTACCATGTTTGATACACGAAATTATGCTTACGTTGCAGACTTACTTCCTTCTCAAGTCTTAAGTCTAGTGAACTGGAAGATTAATTTACCAATTGAAAATGCTAAGGAAGTCCGTCAACCAGATCTGAAAACATTAAAAGATGAACGTTTCTTCTATGTGACTGAAGAAGGAGACGGAGTTGTCTTTAATGCACCAGTTCAAGCAGATGAGACAGATGCGACAACAGCCAATTCTAAATACCCAAGAACTGAGCTTAGAGAGATGGCATACGGAGGTATGGCACAGGCTAACTGGACTACAGCTAATGGCACACACACCATGATTATTGATCAGATGATTACACATACACCTGAAGTAAAACCTCACGTTGTAGTTGGTCAGATCCATGATGCAGATGATGATGTTGTGATGATACGTCTTGAAGGTAACAGACTTTTTGTAGAAGCAGAAGGTGTTGATGTGGGTGTACTTGATGCAGATTATAAGTTAGGTACACGTTTCCAAGTGAAGATCAAAGCAGAGAATGATCTTATAACAGTCTATTACAATGGTGATGAGATGGTAAAGTACCCAGTCTCAAAAGTTGGATGTTACTTCAAGGCTGGTATGTATACTCAGTCTAACCTATCAAAAGGAGATGCGGCAGATGCTTATGGTGAAGTCATCATCTATGATCTAAAAGTGAGCCATACAGGTGTTGAAGAGGATATCGATGAAGCTTATGAAAATGCTGAGATTCCTTCCTCTAAACCAATTGTTGAACTTGCTCCAAAACTAGATACCTACATTGACTTAATGAAGGTGGATGGACTTATTACCCCTAATGTAAGCCCAAGATATGAAGACGATAAATTAATGATTAAAACAAGTTCGGGACAGACAACCATACGATTAGCCTTCTTCACCTTTGACATCAGTAGCCTATCACAAAGCCCTGAGGCTGCAACCCTCAATGTCTATGGTAAGGACATTAACGGAAGCTCTGTCATAGCAGTCTATGGATTTGATAAAGCATTTGATCAAAACTTAGTATGGGGTGATTTATTCACAGCTGAGTCTAGAATCTCAAATAAGAACTCAGATGTCATGGACTACTTAAGACACTTTGGTGTTAAAACTGGTGACATTGAAATAAATGCAAAAGATCCAGCTAAGGCTGTAGAAGATAAAGATTACTATGAAATTAATGTATCTAGTTTCTTGTCGAATGCAACATCAGATGAAATCACATTGGTTCTTGTTGAAACAATTGGTGTGAATGTCAATTTACAACTTCACTCCACAGAGAGTGATCCAAACTATGCACCATCATTAAGTTTGTGGTCAGAAGCAGGAGAAGTAGTTATACAAGAAAAGACAGATGAGCCAGAAGATGAAAAAGAAGAAGTTGCTGAAGAACAAACACCAGCGACCATTAACTTAGATGTTGTAGATGTGGATGAAGCGTTAGACCTTTTAAATTATGAGCTGTTGGCTATACAATCAGGGCTCATTGAATTGCCACTTCTTATAGGTAAAGACGTTCAGATCGAGTGGATGACGAATAATGATAAAGTTCTATCCAATACTGGAGTTGTTGGACAAGCGGGTAAAGATGTAACTCTAACAGCTATTTTAAGAAAAGGTGTTGAGATAACAGAGAAGCCGTTTATAATTGTGACTGAATAATAGATTTTTTGAAAAGGGCCACTAAATATAGTGGTCTTTTTCTTTGTCAAACACTTGTCAAATGTGATAGAATTGTAGTAGAGAATCCATGGGGGCGGCTATGACAAAAACTATTCCAAAAACAAGACTAGACCTTATAATGAAATTGACAGGTATAAGTGGCAAAGTGTTGTCAAACAGTTTGCATTTTGACATGTCCTTAATTAGTCGGTGGAAGAATGGTAAACGACGTATTCTAAATGAAAGTTACCTTGAAGACCTTGCATGTTTTTTTTATGACTACAACAATGAACAGTTTAAAGGACTCTGTAAAGGCCTTACCAATACAACAGATCTTAATAATCGTTTAGCTGTAGTAGAAGCCCTAAAGAGTTGGCTTGGCACACCCCTTTTGCATGATGATTTAACTGAAATCAGTCCCATTCTATCAAGATCAGAACACAACTATATTAAGTCTTTTCAAGGGAATGAAGGTAGACGACAAAGTGTTATGGAGTTTCTCTCAACCGCCATCCAACTTAGTAGCGGTGGTAGGATTTTACTAATTAGTAGAGAAGACATGTCTTGGTTGATGGAAGATGAAGCTTTTATTAGACAGTGGGCAGGTGCCCTGTCAAGGTGTATCGAAGTTGGGTATGAGATTACCATCATACATACTGTAAGAAGATCCATGGATGAGCTCTACAAAGCTTTTATCCAGTGGGTGCCCTTTTATATGACTGGTAGGGTTAAGGCCTACTATATGACGGAGAATCAGATAGATGTACCAGTGCAGACCTTGTTTGCAGTGGAGGATTTGCTACTATGTGAAGGTTTTCTATACACAGACCAATTAGAAGATAGGTTTACACTTCTGACCAATGATTTGTTAACTATACAAAGCCGCCAGAAGAATTACCAGGCACTTATAGATAAGGCAACTAGGCTCAATTATGTCTATAATAGTAGCAATATATATCAGATTATAAATTCTATTGTAACAGCAGGAAAGAATAAAGAAGATAGCTTGTTTAAAGCTGAAGAGTTGTTTTTCACAACAATGGACAAGAGCCTTTTAGTTGAGATTTTAGCTGATAATGAAGTGGATCAGCGCTTGAAAGGTTATTGCCTAGATTCCTATGATCGACTTAACATTAACTTTGATCAAAATGTCCGATTGTTCACCAACCGTCATATATATAACTTAAATACACTGATTGAACAAGCAGAGCAGAGAAGTTTTAAAGCAGTCTTATTGTCAATTATCACTGGCAAAGAGATTATTATCAAACGAGATCAATATGTAAAACATATACAGTCGACCATTCGACGGCTTAAGAGTAATCCAAATTATGAGATTGGCCTCTACCTAAAACAGAGTACCAAGTTACCTCTGGAGGAGTTGGACTTCTGGGTGAAAGAAGGTTACTATCTGTCGATGTGGTCCAAGCGTTCCTATGAATTTATTCAGATGTCACAAGAACCAACCATGGTTGAGACCATTAAACGTTTCTATTCTCAGTTGTGGGATATGATTCCTTTAATTGATAAAGATAAAGACCATGTCATTGATCATTTAGAAAAACTACTAATTGTGGCACTGGATGACCAACTTAGCCAATAAATGTCAAAAGTGTCAAAAAAGTGTCAAAATGAATATATTTGAAAGAGTTTGCCAAAAGAGCTTAGTCCATTGTGACTAGGCTCTTTTCCTGTTACTGTTAGATGGAACTGATGTAGTCAATGGCATCAGAGCGTAAAAAGTCAATGTAAGAGGTAGTTGTTTGAGGATTGGGAGGTCTTTAAATGAAAAGAGTCATTAGTATTATTTGTAGCATTATGTTAATTGTAGGTATATTTGGCATACAATCTTTAGCAGGAAATATAGGAACTTTTAGCGAGAATTTTGAAGGGTATGATGTAGGTGATCACCCAACGACACTAGTGCAAGCATATAATGGGACTGGAACAGGGAATCAGATTATTGTACAAGACAGTAATGCAAACAAGGCTTTTCAAATGCAAGGTGCTAGCAATTGGGCAGCTTCCCACCAATATTATTATGTTGATGACCTTCTAAGATATACAGTAGTAGAGGTAGATGTGAAGGCTATTAGTGGAAGATGGCCTATTAGACTTGGCTTGTTTAACAAGGATAATGGTTATAAGTTTATTAGTAGTGTGACCTTTTATAATGGGAAGATTGGCGTTTATAATCAAGGTGGTAGTATTAATACAAGAAATGATTATAGCGACTACGTTGTTAATCAATGGTACAACATCAAGTTGATTCATGACGAGTTGACTCATACTTATGATGTATATGTAGATGATGAAGTTATGGTATTAGGTGCACTATCTAGCAGTGCCGCAGTGCCTAATAAGTTGGAGTTTACGGCAGGGAATCATGGAAAAAATACAGTATATATTGATAATATAAATACTTATACGACGGGTATAAAACCATCTATTATTGATGATAGTCCCGAACCTAGCAATAATAATCCAAGCGCTGAAGATGATACAGCAGCGACAATAGAAGGTGACAAAGTAACCATAGACGTGCTTGATAACGATGGAGATATTGATGGAGATACATTGACAATAATGTCCATTGATAATCTAGATAGTTTAGAGGGTTATGCAACTATAGAAGAGGAAAAGATAGATTTCACCCCAGCTGATGGTTTTTATGGTCAGGCGACATTCGATTATTCGATTTCTGATGGCAAGGGTGGAACAGCCAGCGCAACTGTCAAAGTTGATGTTACAAAGAAGAACAGAGGACCACAATTACAGAATGATTATGCAGAAACCTTCGAGCAAAAAAGAGTGGTTATAGATGTTTTAGCAAATGATTCTGATCCAGACGGTGATGAAATCACTGTGACAGGTGTATACCATGTAAGCGGTGGTTTAGGATCAATGGTTGTCGAAGATAATAAAGTTGTATTCACACCTGATGAGGGTGTAACTGGGAAAGTAAAACTCCAGTATGGTGTTTTAGATGAGGCAGGACATGATTCCTTCGCCTATATTGGTATTTTTGTAAAGGAAGATAGGAGTGAAGAAGTTTTTGAGATTGGTTGCTTTAATATAGCTGAAAATGATGTGACAGTCAACTGGTCGCCAGTAGAGAATGCTGATACGTATAAAATTTGGTATAACGGTGTATTAGTTGAAACTAAAGCAGCTGATGGAGATTCAAGATTTGAAGCAATTACCATAGAAGACGTTCCATTTTCTAAAGTGAATTACGTCCAGGTTGTCGCTTTTGATGGAGAAAATCAATGTGGTATATCTCAGAATATGAAGATTGTACCAGTAACAGTAATAGCAGGTTCCTATGCCTTAGTTCTTGATTATTTTGTAGAACATGATATAGCAGCCAGTACTTCTGTAACTGTGCTTGTAGAAGATGGTGACGAACTAAAGATTACCGTTGAAGAAGGGTTCACAAATGATTTCTATTACAATGACACTTTGGATGGAACGGCATTAAGCATATATGTACCATATATTCTTATGGATCCAGGTTATGAAAATGACTACCCAGTGATAATTAGAACAGATGTTGATGTAATTGAGGAGCCAGAAGAACCAGGTGAAGAACCAGAGCCAGAACAACCGGTCGTATCACCACCAGCACCAACAGTCTATTATGACCTAGTCGTAACTTCAACTGAAGGTGGTAAAGTACTAGGTTTTGAAGGAAGCAACTCATTTGCCTCTGGTACAAGGGTCAACCTATCAGTGGAAGCAGAAGAAGGTTTTACATTTGTTGGATATGAAGGTGATACTGTAGAAGACAATGTACTCCTTATGACAAGTGATAAAGAAGTGAATGCTGTATTTGAAGCAATAGTAGTTGAAGCACCTCAAGAGATAGAAGAAGAGATTGAAGATGAAACAGTGCCAGAAGATAGTGGACAAGTAGCTGAAGAGGAAATCTTAGATGTTCCTGTTCCAGAAGCAGACCCATTGCCAACAACTGGTGGACTACCAATGATCGTATTTGCCTTATTGGGCGGAAGCTTTGTAGGACTTGGGATAGAGAGTAAGAGAAAAAAATAGAGAACATTGACTGTGAAAGGCCTCCTAATTTTGATTAGGAGGCCTTTTGCGATATATGACTTTGAGTACTGGTCGTGGAAATTATATAGAATTTTAATGAAATATTTATGGGAATGATAGGGTCCACCTATATAATACAGGTATAAAAAATATAGATATAGGAGTGAAGGACTTGTTAGAATTGTTAAGTGGGTTATTATCATTAGGATTTAGTGTTGTGTCATTTTTCTTTAGTGTCATTGTGGCATTAATTGTTGGTCTAACTATGACAGCAAAAGGGAGAAATGGTTTATTATGGGGGATTGGCGCTTTTTTCTTCCCCTGGATTATACTAATTGTGTTTATGATTCCTCAGAAGGTGCCAAAACTATCAGGCCATCTTAGAAATCATCCTGATTTTGTTGGAAGGAATCCAATTGTAGCGTCTATTATGGCTCTATCAGCAATCGTGGCTAAGGCAGATGGACATGTATCTAAGGAAGAAATTCAGTTAGTGAAGACCTTTGTGATTAGAAGGTATAGATTAAGCAATGAAGACTTAAGTCACTATGAAGGTGCTTTTAATTATGGGAAAGAACATGCAGAAGATTATGGCTATTTTACATCAGTTATAAAAGCATATAGACGTTATGACTTGACCATGGCTCTTAGTTATCTTCTAATGAACATGGCTGTTCATGACAAGGAATATGACAGAGAAGAAGAGCGAATTGTTAGAAATATTTTGTTTGGTTTAGGACTTGGTGAATATGAGTATCAGAGCATCAAACGCTATTTTACAATGGGTAGTCAAGAGTACTCTTATACTGGCGGATATGGCGGCTTCAATCAGCAGACACAGAGTCAGGATTTAACTAAAAAATACTGTGATGTTTTAGGTGTCAGTGAGACAGCAGACATGACTGAGATTAAACGTGCTTATAGAAAACTTGCCAAAGAACATCATCCAGATAAAATGGCTTCAGAGGGTATGCCAGATGATTATATCACTTATGCAAATCAGAGAATTTCTGAAATTAATGAAGCATACGAATATTTAAAGAAATTAAAAGAGCGCTCATAGCGCTCTTTCAGACTGTCGACAAACAGCGATTTCCATCGTCAGCTTACAACAACCAGACGTGTATGTATTGAAATACACCGCACGCCAGGCTGTCTAGAGCTTCCTTGAAACTCATCTGTTTCTCACAATCTGTATTTAACATCTTGCCATTTTCTTTTTCTTAACACCACGTGCTTCCATTTTTTCAATGTAAGGTGTGATATGCGGTACTTTACAGGCGGTATTGCCCATATCTACCTTTACTTTCCCAATAGCTGTACCTAATGTTTTAGCTTTTTCGGCAAGTGCAGGTATGTAACCGCCAGCGGAGATAACAAAGGCATTCATTTGATATTTTACAGTTTCTCTTTCACCATGAATGACTTTTGCAATATTCTCAATGTTATGCTCAATATCTGGAATATCAAGTTCTTCATTAGGTGTTATAGCAATTAAGCTTGCATAGGTAGACCAGCCAGAAGCTGCAACATGTTCAATCTCTGATTGAATCCATTCCTGTGCTAGCTCCAGTCCATAGTCACTTTCGGCGGCAATCCATGCAACTGTAGAAGAACCTATATTGTCGGATTTACTAGTTGTTACCCAGTGGACAAGGTCTTCTTTAGTCATCAGTTTCTCATCAGCTATTAGGCCAGCTAAATACATGGCATCATAATTGCCTGTGTCATATAGTTTTTTTGATAATTCATAATCCTTTTTAACTTTTTTTTGTATTTTTTTAAGTTCAGATACTTTCACGCCGAACTTTGGGTCTGGAATACCGTGATTTGTGTAGATTTTTCTATACTGTTCGCTACCATTTTCTTCTAAGAATAACATGATTTCTTCAAAAGTCATCTAAACACCTTCTTCCTTACCACCATTATACGCTTGTTGAGAATTGATATCAAGAACTGTGCTATAGTAAGAGGCTTATGCCTTTGCTTCCAATTCGAGCATCTTTTGTTTGATATCTAAGCCGAAGGCGAAACCAGTTAATTGACCATTACTTCCTATAACACGGTGGCAAGGGATGATTATCGGTATAGGGTTCTTACCATTGGCCATACCAACAGCCCTAGATGCCTTTGGATTTCCGGTTTTGATGGCGATATCTTTGTAGCTGACACTTTTTCCATAAGGAATAGTCTCTAAAGCATGCCATATCTTTTTCTGATAGTCAGTACCCTCAGGATTGAGCTTGAGGTTAAAAGTAAACCGTTCACCTTTAGCGTATTCTTGTAATTGTATAATAGCTTCAAGAAATAAAGTGTCATCATCCTTCCATTCTGGGTTAATTTCCAGTGACCTTGGGCTATCATCAACCTCAAGATGGAGTCTGTTTATACCATTTTCATCACCAATAAGAATCATGTCACATAGATCTGTTTTAAATTTTGTATAGTACATTACTTGTCCTCCTTTGAGCCTAGAGAGGCCCACAGACATAAGGTTGCATAAGCCCTAAATGGCTTCCACTGGCTAGCTCGTTCTCGAATTTCTTTATTCGTTGGCTTGTCACCATCTATGCTTAAGGCTTTAATAACACCTAAGTCATTGTACGGGAAGGCGTCTTTAATGCCTAAACCCCTCATGGCTACGTATTGAACTGTCCAATCACCTATACCTTTTATTTTGATAAAATCCTTATGGAAATCCTCAATTAGCTGAGCTTTACTTAGTGAAAGTTGATCATTTAGTAAAGCTTCAATCACCAATGCTATGGTGTTTATTTTGGTCTTAGTCATTCCCATATCAGATAAGTCAACCTCCTTTAATTCTTCAGGTCTGGGGAAGTAGTAATCAAGTCCAACAGGGTATTCATCAGGTGTAGAAATATTAGATCGATTAACCAAACGCTCAGCAAGGGTGGTTGCAAAACTGACTGAAACGACTTGACCAAGTATGGCACGGATGACAAACTCAAAAGCATTGTAGGCCACGGGTAACCTTGGTGGCAGTCCATCGTTCATTCCTTTGAGTAATAAATTATCTGAACTGAGTCGTTGATAAATGGAGTTCAAATCGGTATCAATATCAAACATTTTCTTTACTCTGTTATAAATAGGCATTAATGTTCGGATATCTTCACTGTGAACTTGAAGCTCTAGACAACTATTTTTAGGGTTATCCTTCACGACAAAATAACCGAGGGCATTATCAATTCTAAAAGTCCGACTGTAACTAAGGTCATCAATGAGTTCTACCCCAGTAAGTGCACGAGGTTTCATGAAACTAATCACAGAGGTGAAATCAAAATCTTCCTTGTAGGGGATCCGTATAATACCATTGTCAGCATTCGTGATAAGTTTTTCTTCTTTACGAATTTTGGAAGGGGCCATCTTAAATATATCTTTAAAAACATCATTAAATTGTCGAATGGACTTAAAACCTGAGGCGAATGCGATATCTGTCATTCTTAAATCACTATTAAGCACCAATCGTTTGGCGAAAATAGCTTTGTGATATTTAGCAATTTTTACTGGTGGCATAGCTAGTTGGGTTGAAAATGCTGCCCTTAAATTCCGAGTGGATGTGAATAGATGGCTAGCTAAGTCTTTTATTGTGTGGTCATTTAAGTAACCGTCGTATATGAGAGACAGCGCTTTCTCTACTAACTCAGCACCATCAAGTTGTTGATAATCTGTATGGATGTCGGGTTTACATCTTAGACATGGCCTAAAACCATGATCAAGTGCATCAACCATTTTATTGTAATAAATGACATTCTCTTCTTTAGCTGAGCTTGCTGGACATGAAGGCCGGCAAAATATACCAGTCGTCTTTACACCAACATAGAAAATACCATCATAGTTTTTATCTTTTTCAAGACGTGCTGTCCTAAACTGATTCATTGTCATCTTATCCCTACTTTCTTTGTAATCTAACTATATAAGAAGTTCTTGTGAAATACTAGCGGTTTTCGGAATTTGAGAGAATCGAATTTGGAAACTTAATTGATAGTACGGGTTTCCTATATGGAAAGATTGTGTTATAATCCTTCTATAGACAAGTATATGATGTTGTTGAAAAGGGAAACATCTTGTTTTGTAAGAAAGTTCTCTGAATTTAGCATATGAATATGTAATGAAATTGTCCTGCAGACCATATTCGGCGTTGCAAAAGCGACAAAGTCGCCTTTGTTCTAGATATAATGATATAATAGTAGTGAGAAATTAGATGAGGATGTGATGAGTTGGAGCAGAAGAAAAAATTAATTGACTTGGTGTTAAAACTATTTCTAGAGCAAGGTGTTGCTTTTAAGATGGATGATGTAGCAGCAGGTCTTAAGATTAGCAAAAAAACGATTTATAAAGAGTATGGCAATAAAGAAGCCCTTATTATACTAGTTGTTGAAGCGATTTTTGAAGGTATTGAACATCAACTTAAGATCATTATGGATGATACAGAAACAGATGTTGTTGAGAAAATTATACAAGCATCTATGGCTCACCCAGATGTGAAAGAAGTGGACTATCATACAGCTATTTTGCTTAAAGATGATTTTCCTGGAGCCTACAGCAAATTCATTCATTATATTGAAGATAATTGGGACAATCAGCAAAAGCTCTTTGAAGAAGGAGTGGCACAAGGTTTACTTAAGCCAATAGATTTTCTAGTATTTAAGACCATCATTTTGGGGATCACTAAAGAAGTATTAGAAACAGATGCTAATGGACAAGATGAGTTGATGGAGTCTTGCGTTAGAACGGTGATTGATGGTTTTAGGAAGTGAGGATAGCAATGAGTCATATTGCATTACAGTTATTTACAGTTAGAAAACATATGAAGAGCCATGACCAGATTAGAGCTACTTTACACAAGATCAATGAGATTGGCATCAAACATATAGAAGTTGCAAGAGTTAAGTTTACCATGGAAGAAGCCCAAGTCATTCGTCAGGTGTGTACAAAGCTTAAGATGACAATCTCTAGTACTCAGATTAAGTACAAGAGGATTATGAAAGACTTTGATAACATTATTGCACTCCACCAACTATGGGGCTGTGATTATATAGCCGTGTCTGTTTTGCCTACTAAGTATATTCTTAAAGGAGAGAAAGGCATACGTCAGTTTGCTCAGCTATTGAATCAATTGGGGGAACGTCTAAGAAAACATGGTTTAAGATTGTTGTATCACCACCATCATATGGAGTTTGCAAGATATGGTGGCAAAACAGGTCTTGAAATATTGATGGAAGAGACTAACCCGCTCTATGTGAACTTAATGATGGATACTTACTGGACCCAAAGAGGTGGTAAGAACCCAGTTGATCTTATGAATCAGTTTGCAGACCGTATAAAGGTGATACATATAAGGGATTATCAAGTAAGCTTGTCGTTGATGAAACAGGATTATGTTGTATCTGATTGTGCCCTTGGTGATGGAAACCTTGACATCAAGGGTATCGTCAAGAGAGCCAATGAGCTTGATATTCAAACTCTAGCCATTGAGCAGGATACGAAAGAACCTTTTGCTGAAATTAAGAAGAGTTTTGATTATATGAGTGAATTAGAGCTGCTGTAGCAGCTCTTTTTTTGTGAAATGAACCAAAAAGGACCGCCCCCCGTTGGTTGAAAATAAAGACAAAAATGGCACTTTGGGGTCCGTCCCCAAAGTGCCATTTTGAAGCCGAATACAGGGTAGGCTTTACAGAAGTTGCTAAAGTCACTATAATGAAGTCAGGTGTTAACCCTATAGATTTTAACGAGGTCTATAGTTAGGAGTCCATCATGAAACGCATAAAATCTTTCTGGTCCAATCTATCCATACGCTCAAAATTGTTGATCTATTTTTTTGTCATCATCTTTTTTGTGAGCGCTTTTAACGTGTATTTAAATAACAACAATTACAAAACAATGGACCAGTTTAATGAGACGATGACCAACTACTACATGATTAATGAGCTATTGGTTAAGACTCAATCCAATAAACGTCAGTTAGACAATTTTATCCGTAATAGAGATCAAGAGCAATTGGCTGTCTATCAAACAACAGAATTAGAAATCAACCAGCTCATTGAAGATCTATATGAACGTTTTACATCCCGTGAAGCGTATTTTAGCATGAATGCAATTAAGAACTCTGTGGCTTCTTATCAAGAATTTTGGACGATTGCCATTGAACAAAGACAGAATGAAGTAGAGAGCTATTACCTTGCCCAATATCGTGGTGAGGACATCTATGAATATACAGAGGGCTACATACAGGAACTGTTATATGTTAGCTTAAGAGAAGGTAACAGCCTATATAATGAGTTGGCGGCTGAAGCTGAAGTGATGCGACGCATTTCTCTTTTCCTAATAGTGGGTGTATTCTTATTTGCCCTAATTTTCGCAGCACTATTCTCTAACTACATTGTACGACCTATTAAGGATTTGGCGACAGCTTCTAGACAGATGGCCGAAGGTAACTTAGATGTTAACGAAGTGCATATTGGGTCAAAAGATGAAGTAGGGGTTCTTGCTGACTCTTTTAATACAATGAGTTCGAGTATTAGAGATTATGTAGAAGACTTGAAGCAAAAGGTTGTTATTGAGAAGAAACTACATGAAGAGGAAATGGCAATCATTAGAATGGAACACCTACTCCAGGCCTCAGAATTTCAAGCATTACAGTCTCAGGTAAACCCACATTTTCTTTTTAATACCTTAAATACAATATCTAGAACGGCCATGTTTGAGAAGGCAGATGACACAGTCAAGTTAATACAGGCTTTGTCAAATTTACAACGTTATAGGGTTAAGAATAGTGAACAAATAGTTTCCCTAGAAGAAGAAATGTGGTTAATTAATGAGTATATTTACCTTCAGAAGATGCGTTTTAAAGATCGGTTGAATTTTGTTGTGGCCTTGGATGGTGATTTAAGTGCTATTGAAATGCCTGTCTTTACCTTACAACCGCTTATTGAAAATGCAATCATCCACGGTATTGAGCCTAAGATTGAAGGTGGTACTGTTCGGATTAAGGTTAGGTACAAAGTAGATAAAACCGTGATTACCATAACGGACACTGGTATGGGGATAACTCAAGAGCAACTGGCAATACTTGTGAATAAAAGTCGCTTAAAAACATCTGACCGCATTGGTGTTGCAAATGTTTACAACCGTTTTAAACTCCATTATGGAAACAGGGGCCATTTTAGAATGTATAGTAAAAAAGGTATGGGTACAATGATTCGTTTGACCATAGATAAGGAGATCGCCAATGTATAAATTACTGATAGTAGATGATGAAGCAATAGAGCGAGACGCACTTAACTATATTATCAGCCGTAGTGATCTAGCTATAGACGAAATCGATGAGGCTAGCAATGGCCAAGAAGCCATTTCAAAAGCTGCAATTTTTGAGCCTGACATAGTCATTATGGACATTCGTATGCCTGGTATAGATGGTATAGAAAGTTCTAAGATTATAAAAAAGATAAAAGCAAACACTAAAATTATCCTATTAACAGCCTTTGATGAATTTAACCATGCACATGAGGCTATCAAACTTGGTGTGGAAGCATTTGTTGTAAAGCCAGCTTCGAATGAAAGAATCCTTGAAGTACTAAAAGAGGCAATGATTGCCCTAGAAGAGGAGAAGAAGCAACAAGACAAACAGGCAACCATCGAAGGGAAGTTAAAACAAGTAACAAAATATCTTGAGACGGAGTTTTTGACATCTGTGATTGCAGGTGACCTAAGTCAGAATCAATTACAAGAGTATGTGGACTTTATGAATATAGAAGGCACCTTCGGCTTTGGTTTTGTCATTATGATGCGTTTTAATCAAGAGAAAGTGTTCTCAAACCTTCAACAACAGATGATTAAGAAAAGAATATATGAGAAGGTCGATTTGCAGATGAATCGACTTGGTCGGCAATATTTTATTACTCAAGTAAGAGATTTGATTTATATTCTTTCTCTCGGAGATGATAAGCTAGTGGCTTATAGTTATCAAGATAAGGTGAAAGACAGCATTGTTACCATAGCTGAAGAAGAGTTAGAGAGTAACAATGTTTACCTGGACATGGGAATTGGAGATGTAAAAGAGAGAATTGAAGATATGTGGCAGTCCTTCTCTAAAGCTAAGTCTCAATTTCAGCGAAAAGATGTTGATGAAAGAAATGCCTTATCCAAAGATATGTTTAAGAAATTTATCATCTGTATCGTAGAATGTGATGAAGAGCATTTTGGCAACCGCTTTGAGGCTGCTTATTCACTGGTGACAGATGGGATAACGGATATAGAGAAGTACAAATTGAAGTTGTATGAGTTTCTACTATTATTTAATCAAGCTATATATGAAGAAGTACAGGTAACCCTTAAGAGCAGCGATGAATTATACAAAGACTTATCAACAGTGCATAGTATGACTGAAGGTAAGGAAGTGATTAAGGATTACTGTTACCAAGTTTTTGATGCAGTCAAACAGCAAAAATCTGATAAAACATTGGTTATTATGGACAAACTTATTACTTATATAAACAACCATTCTAATGAGAATATTACTTTAGAGCAATTGAGTAAAATGAGTGGGTTTTCTATATTTTATCTAAGTAAAGTTTTCAAAAAACATGTGGATATGAACTTTTCAGATTACCTGTCTTTTGTAAGGATTCGGGTAGCAAAACGTTTATTAAAGAACCCATCCAAGTCTATTAAAGAGATTAGTATGGAAGTGGGTTATATTGATCCCAATTATTTTGCCAGGGTGTTTAGGAAGTATGTTCATATGACACCAACAGAATATCGCAATAAGAATTTGTCAGTGTAGGTGGCTAGATGAGAAAATTACTTATACTCATATTGGTACTTAGTTTAAGTGCCTGTGGGAACGAAACAACCGATGTAAGAGATGAATATGCCTTGACCTTCCGTCTGGCTGAATCACATCCAACAGATCACCCTACAAGTATGGCCAATGTAGAGTTTGCAAGGTTGGTTGAAGCAAAATCTCAAGGTCGTATAAGAATCATTATATATAACAACAAACAACTTGGTGAGGAAAAAGATGTCATTGAGCAAGTTCAGTTTGGCGCTATAGATTTTGCTAGGGTTAGTACGGGACCAATGTCTGATTTTGTCCCTAAGCTATATGTCATTCAGCTACCCTATCTCTACCGTGATGGCGATCACATGTGGAAGGTATTAAATAGTGACATCGGAGATGACATACTTAAAAGTGTCTCTGAGGCAGGATTTATAGGCTTTGGTTGGTATGATGGTGGTGTAAGAAGCTTCTATAATAATAAAAGACCAATTAAGAGCATTGAAGACCTTAAAGGCTTAAAATTTAGGGTGATGCGTAGTGCAATGATGACCGACATGGTAGAAGCCTTATCCGCTTCGGCTGTGGAAATGGATTATGGTGACGTCTATAGTGCTATTCAAACGGGTCTAATAGATGGTGCTGAGAACAATTGGCCAAGTTATGACACGTCATCACATTTTGAAGTAGCCAAATATTATTCGATAGATGAGCATATTAGAGTGCCTGAAATACTTATAGGAAGTCAGAAGGCTCTAGCCAATCTAAGTGAAGCGGACCTATCAATAATTAGGGAAGCAGCTAAGGAAACTGAAAGTTATCAAAGAGCATTATGGAATGAAAAGGAGCAAAGCTCTGAGCTTAGATTGAAGGAAATGGGTATTATCGTTAATGTCATAGAAGATAGAACAGCCTTCAGTGATGCCATGTTGCCCTTGTATGAGGCTTATGCTGGAGACTATTTGGATCTAATAGAAGAGATTAAGTTAGTAGAATAGCAAAATAGTGAAGAAAGAACAAGATAGTCCTGTATGAATATCCGTGCAGGGCTATTTTTATGCCTATTTAAACAATAAACTGCAGAAGATAACAAGTTACTGTAGAGATTTAGAGCTTAAAAGTTGTTACTATAAGTCCATGAAATGAAACAGTCAATCATATGTTCTGAGTTTCACCCTATCAGGACAAACATTAAAAATGGGGGTAACACCAAATGAAAAAACTCGTTAGTTTGTTACTAGTAATGATGATGGCAACAATGTTATTTGCTGCTTGTGCAAAAGATGAACCAGCAGAAACAGAGCCAGCAAAGACAGAAGAAACTAAAAAAGAAGAAACTAAAAAAGAAGAGCCAGCGAAAGAAGTTGAAGCAATGGTTCTTAGACTTGCAGAAACACATCCTGGAGACTACCCAACAACACTTGGAGACATGGAATTTGCTAGATTAGTTGAAGAGAAGACAGATGGTAGAATCAAAGTTGAAGTGTATCACTCTAAGCAACTTGGTGAAGAAAAAGACGTAATTGAACAAGTACAATTTGGTGCTATTGACTTTACAAGAGTATCTGTTGGACCAATGACTGAGTTCTCACCAGAATTAGCAGTTGTTGCATTACCATACATCTATGCATCAGCTGACCACATGTGGGAAGTTCTTAACAGTAAAATTGGTGACGATTTCTTATCAGGCCTTGAAAGTTCTAACTTTGTTGGACTTGGATGGTATGATGGTGGCGCTAGATCATTCTATAACTCAGTAAGACCAGTTAAGACACTTGAAGATCTTGAAGGACTTAAGTTCAGAGTTATGCAATCAGAAATGATGGTAGATATGGTTGAAGCACTTGGTGCATCTCCAACACCTATGGCATATGGTGAAGTTTACTCATCAATCCAAACAAACGTTATTGACGGTGCTGAGAACAACTGGCCAAGTTATGATACTTCATCACACTTTGAAGTAGCTCAATACTACACATTAGATGAGCATTTACGTGTTCCAGAAATCCTTATTGCAAGTAAAATTGTTATGGATAAAGTATCAGCTGAAGACCTTGCTTTAATCAAAGAAGCAGCACTTGAATCACAAATGGTTCAAAGAGAATTATGGGCTGAAAAAGAAGCAGTATCAGAAGCTAAGATCAGAGAAGCTGGAAATGAAATCTATGAATTACCAGCTGAAGAGAAAGCAAAATTTGCAGCAGCTATGGCTCCTGTATGGGAAAAACATGCGGCTGGTTACGAAAACATTATCAACGCAATTCAAGCAATGGCTAAATAATAATAAACCTCTTAAGGAGCTGTCTTGAGTCAGACTTGGGACAGCTCCTTATTTTATAAAAAGTGAGTTCTAAATCTCGAAAGGAAATTAAGATGAAAGTATTCGATTATATATTCCACAAATTTCATCTCATGATGGTATTCGGTGCCAAGATAATGTTATTGGCCATGGTCACCATCACAGCTGTACAAGTATTTTGCCGTTATGTACTTGATTTTAGTATCAGATGGTCTGAAGAAGTTCCCCTTATACTTATGGTATGGTTTGGCTTCATCTCTATGTCTATCGGTGTTAAAAAGAGGCTACATATCAGCATCGAAGTTTTCTATAATATGTTCCCCAAACCAATGCAAAAAGTTGTTAACAAAGTGGTCGATGCCATAGTTATGGCTTTTGGTATCATAATGATTTATTATGGCTACACTTTAGCAAAGTTGACAATGACATCCACATTACCAGCTACTAAATTACCAACAGGTTGGCTATATGCTATTATAGCAGTTGCCGGCGTTATGATTACCTTTGATACATTTATGGATCTTATAGGGTATTCAAAGCTTGGTGAAGAACAAGAGGAGGTGGCAGACCATGCCTAGTACTAGTATTGCAATCGCAATTTTACTTATAGCATTTATTGTTTTATTGGTGTTTAGAGTGCCAGTGACATTTGCACTTGTTGTGGCAGCTGTATTATCTGCCATCTATTATGAGGTGCCATTACTTGTTATTGTTCAGAAAATGGTAAAGGGTATTGAATCCCCTTCACTAATGGCAATCCCCTTCTTCATCTTAGCAGGTGAGATAATGGGTGCCGGTGGTATATCCAGACGGCTGATTGAATTCTCAAACGTTCTTGTTGGACGTGTACGAGGTGGATTGGCTCAAGTTAATGTATTATCCAGTATGTTCTTTGGTGGTATTTCAGGTTCTGCAGTTGCAGATACCTCAAGTATCGGTGCCATGCTTATACCAATGATGAAAAAGAATGGATATGACGATGACTATTCAGTTGCTGTAACAGTGACCAGTTCATGTCAAGGTGTTATCATTCCACCAAGTCATAATATGATCATTTATTCTTTGGCAGCAGGTGGTTTATCAGTAGGTAAACTATTCCTTGGTGGCCTTGTACCAGGTGTTATTCTAGGGCTTGCTCTGATGATAGTAAGTTATATCATCGCTGTTAAGCGTGGTTATCCTAAAGGAGAGAAAGTGAGCTTCAAAGAAGGTATTAAAATAAGTGCCAACGCATTCTTTGGTCTTCTTACTGCAGTTATTATCATTGGTGGAGTTTTATCAGGTGTTTTCACAGCAACTGAATCTGCTGCTATAGCCTGTGTGTATGCTTTCTTTATTACATTCTTTGTTTATAGAGAGATACCATTAAAGGCAATGAATAAAATTCTTTATAATTCACTAAAAACTCTTGCTCTTGTATTAAGTCTTATAGCAGCAGCAAAGTCATTTGGGCATATGTTAGCCTTATTACAAGTACCAGCATTAGCAACTAGGGCACTGTTAGCTGTAACAGATAACAGAGTGTTGTTGTTATTATTAATCACAGTACTAGTTTTATTACTTGGCTGTATAATGGATATGGCTCCACTTATCCTGATTCTAACACCTATTCTTTTACCAGTTGTTACAAGCCTTGGTATGGATCCAATTCAGTTTGGTGTAGTTCTAATCCTTAACTTAGCAATTGGTCTTTGTACACCTCCTGTTGGTGGTGCGCTGTTTGTTGGATGTGCCATTGGTAAAGTGTCTATCGAGAAAATGACCAAAGCACTGTTACCATTTTATGCTATGATGGTCATCGTATTACTACTGATTACCTTTATACCTCAGATTGTTATGTTTGTTCCTAATTTATTAATGGGATAGAACAGTAGACAGTTAGATAGTGGACCAAATCCTAGTCTAGGGATTTGGTCTATTTTGTTAAGAACTTATTCTTCCCATCTTCTCCTATCTAACTGATCACTACCCCACTATCTAACTGATTAATATCTAACTATCCGACTTATCACTAACCTAACTTTCTCCTTACACCACTAGCTCAAACTATGATATAGTAACTGTATTAAAGACAGGATGGTAGATACATGAAAAGTAAAATGACATTTAGAAATGAAGTATTTGATGACTTAGATTATAGTTTTGATAACATTATAGAGAGTAAATTTGAGAGTTGTAGTTTTCGGGGTACACGGCTTGAAGAGATCAATCTTTCCAATTGTAGTTTTGATAGATGTGACTTCAGAGGGGCTAGACTTAATGCTGCGTCCTTTAAATCATCTGCTTTTATGAATTGTTCCTTCACCTTTGCTGATATGTTTGGTGCTACAATTGAAAACTGCCGTATGCTTGGATCTGCTTTTGATGAGACCAACATGTTAGGTGTGATTATTAAAGGTGGAGACTGGTCTTACACAAATCTTAAATTTCATAACTTTAGTGGTTTGGATTTAAGTGATGTTAATTTCTTTGGAGCGGACTTAACTGGTGTCAATTTTCAGAAGTGTCTTATGGATTATACCAACCTTGAGCAAGCCAAACTAAATAATGTGAAACTACATGGAGCAGATCTTAGAAAAGCCATTCTAACCAATGTGAATCTTTCCCAGCTTGACCTAAAAAATGTTAAAATCGATATAACCCATTGTATACAGTTAGCCATTAGTTTAGGTGCCAAGGTTGAATAAGGAGAACTATGGAAAGCGTAGCCATTATCAAGCAACTACGAAAGCTGAAAAAGGCAGAATGTCATATTCGATTTAGGCAGAAAAGCTGCCCTCAAGGTAAACATCTAGTGTGGTCAGATTTCTTTGATGATAAAGATGCCTGTAATAAGTCGGTAAAGTACAACATGAACCTGCTCATATGCCTAAGCCATGAACAGCGTAAAGAAGTCTATGCACTTTTTTATTATCAGGTATATTATGTGTTTTACAAGGAAAGTGGCATGTCTATCCTTAACTTGTATGACCAAAACTACTTGGTCAATTGGGGCTTTTACCGGATGCATCAAAACAAGATATTAAGAAGCAACTTAGAAGGTTGGTTAAGGACCTACATCCTGATAATGGTGGTGACAAAGAGGCCTTTATTGAAATGATGGCGGCTTATGATAAGTTAATGGATGAAAGTTGACAGAAGAAAATTTATCCCTTATACTATGGTTAGTAAATACTTACTAACTAAATTGGAAAGAAGGAATTCGAATGAAAAAAACAATAACAGTAACGGGCGGCACTGGATACATTGCATCTTGGATTGTGAAAGATTTACTTGAAGCAGGTCATGAGGTTCGAATAACCGTTAGACAGAAAAATAAAGTTGAGAAATACCAACATTTACTAGACATAGAAAGTAATTCAGAAGGTAGCTTAAGCATTTATGAAGCTGATTTAATGGCGGAAGGCTCTTTTGATGAGGCGATTAAAGGTGCAGAAGTTGTAATGCACACAGCATCTCCATTCCATCTAGATGATAAAGATGATCCACAAAAGAATCTTGTTGACCCAGCAGTGAACGGTACTAAATACGTACTTTCAGCTGCCAATAAGTCAGGTTCAGTTAAGAGAGTTGTTCTAACTAGTAGTTTGGCTGCAATCTATGGGGATAACATTGATATGACTAATCTAGGTATTAGTGCTTACAATGAGACCTATTGGAACACATCTAGTTCTATCAGTCACAATGCATATAGTTATTCAAAAACTCAGGCGGAAAAAGCAGCATGGGCTATGGCTGAGGTTCAAGATGAGTGGGATCTTGTTACAATTCATCCAGGTTTTGTCCTTGGACCATCGCTTACTAAGAGAGTGGATTCAACCAGTATTAATACTTTACTAAGAATTTTAAGAGGTGAATTAGCCATTGGCTCACCTGATCTTGAATTTATATTTTCAGATGTAAGAGATATTTCAAAAGGACACATGTTGGCTGCATTTACACCAAAGGCAAGTGGACGTTATATCATCGCAAATGAAAGTGGTGGTTTAATTGATCTAGGCAATTACTTGGGTCAAAAGTATGGCTCTACTTATAAGGTGCCTAAACATAAGGTGCCAAAATTCTTAGTGTACTTAATGGCACCAATGCTTGGACTTACACGTACTTATGTGAAGAACAACATAGGTTACCCACTTAGAGCGGATAATACAAGGAGTCAAAAAGAGCTTGGTATGACTTATTATAGCTTAAAAGATACAGTGCTTGACCATGCGGCCCAACTTATTGAAGATGGACTTGTATAGGTGTCCTTATGTCGAAAATCACATCAAAAGAAAAGCTGATAGAGGCAACAATTGATTGTGTCTGGAAGAATGGTTTACACTCTGTAACGACAGCTAAAATAGCAAAAGTGGCAGGCTTAAGTGAGGCGATGATCTATAAACACTTTGGCAATAAAGATGATCTTGTTGTAGAAAGTTATCTTTGGTTGAAGAAGTCCTTGTACCAGTATGTGGCAGGACAGATGGACCCAAATCAAGAGATACTTGAGCAGAGTAGGACAATCTGGTTCTCACAGTTCAACTTTTTTGTAGAGACACCTGCATATTTATCCATGTTAACACAAATTGAACATTCCAATTATTTGACCAGTGATTTGCGGTCTAAAGGCGAAATCTTAGTTGAGCCACTATTTGATTTGTATGACCATGGTGTTAAGCAAGGGATATTTAAGCCTTTAGATAGAGAGGTTGTTGTTGCTTTGTTCTTACCACCTATATTAACTTTAGCTGAGGCCATTATCAATGGAAGAATGAAACATGACCCATTAATGTTGGAACAAGCTTACGAATGTACAATCAAAGGTATACGTCAATAATTTCAGAAAGAGGGACTTATGTTAGATGCATTAACCAGAATGATACCAATTATTGCTTTTCTATTAATTGGCCTTGTTCTACATATAAAAAAGCTTGTTGATGACCAAACAATGTTAGTTGTAAAAAAGGGAATCATAAGTGTTGCATTACCCGCAGTATTATTCATTGCTTTCAAAAATATGGATTTAAGAAAAGAATACGTTTTGATTAGCATCGTTATTTTTGTCATGATGATTGCTTTCTATATGGCAGGTGTTGTTATCAATCGTGTGCTTAAACTGAATTCGGTGATACTACCGTTTCTGACTACGGGCTTTGCGTTTGGCCTGCTTGGGATACCACTTTTTGGTGGTGTGTATGGTCTGGAGAATGTTGGAACTTTATCCATTTTTGGTGTGGGCCATGAGTTTTTCGCCTGGTTCATCTACCTTACACTCATAAGAAAAAAGTTGAACAATGAAAAGTTTGGTCTTGATACAATCAAAGCTTTTTTCTCATCACCAATAATTATTGCCATTCTATCAGGTGTATTGGTAAATGTTCTTAATTTCGGACCTGTGATTGAAGGGTTTTTTATCTCGAAGGGTATCTTATTAACCCTTGAGTCAATAGCTAGCTTAACAACACCTCTTATATTGATTATAGTAGGGTTTGGCATACGATTTGAGAAAGCCTATATCAATAAGGCAATACAAATAGTGATGATTCGATTATTTGTTGTCTTTGTGATTGGCTATTTAATGAAAATATTTATAATGACACCAATTCTTGGGTCTTCTTCACAACTCTTTGATATGGCATTCTTTACTTTCTTAGTGTTACCACCACCATTTATGTTTGCTATTTTTGCTAGTGACTACAGTACTCATGAAAATGCAGCAGTTGCAAACAATGCCATTGTTTTGAGTACCTTACTTTGTGTGCTTCTATTTGCTGGTGGTGTCATGTTTATGGGTATATAGTGACTAAAGTCACTTCTCAAAACCTTAGTCATCACTTTGAGCACAAGCCTTGAAAAATAGACCAGTGGCTGTTAGATTAAGTGATGACAATATAAACATAGCAGAAAGAGAGTCTATAATGAAAAAGCTAGTGTATTTATCAATGGTGAGTTTATTACTAGTAATCCTATTTACTGGATGTAATAAATCAGAGGAAAGCAATTTACCTGAGGAACAAGAAGAGGTGGTTGTTGAAACGACAAGTGAAAAACCTGAAACAGAAGACAAGGTAGAAGAGGTAGTTGATCAGAAAGATAAGGACCCT